>Ga0209826_1001144_pt1 | contig 18619 bp, 15 predicted proteins | sample GOMGulsemesocosm_5_FD_184637 | JGI IMG/M metagenome (GOLD analysis project Ga0209826, IMG submission 184637) | Methane-oxidizing microbial communities from mesocosms in the Gulf of Mexico - GOM15C Gulf of Mexico (SPAdes) (version 2) | ecosystem: Environmental > Aquatic > Marine > Cold seeps... | reverse complement strand
TGGAGGTCTTGCAAAAGGACACTTGGTTCGTGAACTTGATGCGATTGGTGGAGAAATGGGATTGTGTACAGATGCAACAGGAATTCAATTTAGAATTCTAAATGCCTCAAAAGGTGCCGCAGTTCAAGGTAGCCGAGCTCAAATTGATATGGACAAATATCGAGAATATATGCGTGATGTTTGTCACAATACTACTAATTTAGAAGTATATCAAGATGAAGTTACTGAACTAATCGTTAATGATGAACTAAATGAAGTTAGCGGAATCAAAACAAAACTGGGTGAAGAATTTACAGCACATAAAGTTATCTTAACAACCGGTACTTTTATGAAAGGCCTCATTCATATAGGTGAAAAAACTTATGAAGCTGGACGAGCGTGGGAATTGCCCTCTTCTACTTTATCCACACAACTCAAAGAGTTTGGATTAAATGTAGGAAGACTTAAGACAGGGACTCCTGCAAGAATTGACGGTAAATCTATTGATTTTTCTAAAGTAGAGGAACATGGAGGAGATGAAAAACCAACTCCTTTTTCTTTTAGAACCAATAAGTCTGAATTTAACCCAAAACAATACCCTTGTTATATCACCTATACGAACTTAGGTACTCACGATACTATAAGTAATAACTTTGATAGAGCGCCTATGTTTACAGGTCAGATTCAGGGCTCAGGTCCAAGATACTGTCCAAGTATAGAAGACAAAGTAAACAGATTTTCTGAGCGTGAACGACATCAGTTATTTTTAGAACCACAAACTACTTCATGTTCTGAATATTACGTTAATGGATTAAGTACATCAATGCCAATTGATGTACAAAAAGATATGATTCACTCAATCATTGGTTTAGAGAATGCAAAAATTGTTAGATATGGATATGCTATTGAGTATGACTATGTTGACCCAACAGAATTAAAACATACGCTGGAAACAAAAAAAGTAAAAAACCTATATCATGCAGGTCAAATTAATGCAACTACTGGTTATGAAGAAGCAGCATCTCAAGGACTAATGGCTGGTATTAATGCGGCGCTGTCTATTGATGGAAAAGAACCTTTTATCTTACGTCGTGATGAAGCATATATTGGTGTACTAATTGATGATTTAGTTACTAGAGGGACTACTGAACCATATAGAATGTTTACAAGTCGAGCAGAGTATAGACTTCTATTAAGAGAAGAAAGTGCTGACATGAGACTTTCAGATTATGGTCATAAACTGGGACTTATCAATGATGAGACTATCAAAAAAGTTGAATTCAAAGAAAACACAATCAAAGAAGCAATTGAATACATGAAAAATGATTGGTTTACTCCTAAAAAAGAGAACTTAGAACTTTTAGAAAGACTGGGTCAAGATAAAATTAGAGATAGAGTTCTACTTATAGACGTCGTGGGAAGAAATACCATTGAAACTTCTCATTTTGATGAGCTCGTGCCAAAATATATTGAATTAGATACTTATTTAAAAGAGCAAATTATTATTGAGGCAAAATACTATCGGTATGTCGAAAAACAAAAAAAGCAAATTGATAAAATGAAAAGAATGCTTCAATTAAAAATACCAAGTGACTTCAATTATAAAGACCTTCCAGGCCTTTCAAATGAAGCAGTGGAAAAATTAGAAAAGTTTAGACCACCAACACTATTTAACGCAGGTGAGATTTCAGGACTTACTCCTGCAGCCATTGATATTATTCACTTACATATCAATGTATCAAATAAAAAACAAATCTAGAGCATTACTTGCTCTAGAGAATCATTTTTAAATAAATCTACCTCTTACTTCAAACTTTAAATCATTAATATCTATTTCAATTTTTGAATTTATTTATTCAAAATTTACACGATTAGAAAACTAGCTCAAACACTTAAATACATCTTAACTATTTTTTAGCTAGAATCGCAAATTAATTACAATCAATTTGGAGTATCAATACATGACTAAATATATTTTTGTGACAGGTGGAGTTTTAAGCTCACTAGGAAAAGGAATTACTTCTGCATCAATTGCAGCATTGTTAAAACAGTCTGGTTTTAAAGTAAGTATGCTTAAAATCGACCCGTACTTAAATGTCGATCCAGGAACTATGAGTCCACTGGAGCATGGAGAAGTTTTTGTAACAGCTGATGGCGCTGAAACAGACTTAGACCTTGGACATTACGAAAGATTTATTGATGCCACTTTAGAAGCAAAAAACAACTTCACAACAGGACAAGTTTATCAAAGTGTTCTAAAACGTGAACGTGAAGGTGGATACTTAGGTCAAACTATCCAAGTAATCCCTCATGTAGTAGATGAAATAAAAAGTAGAATTTATGATGCTGCAAAAGACAAAGATTTTTTAATCATTGAGCTTGGTGGAACAGTAGGAGATATTGAAGGTCTTCCTTTCATGGAATCAATTAGAGAAATCAGACATGAACTTAGTGACAAAGTAATGAGTATTCACGTTACTTTAATTCCTTATATTGCAGCTGCGGGTGAGTTAAAAACAAAGCCAACTCAACATAGTGTTCAAGAGTTAAGAAGAATTGGTATCATGCCACATATGTTGGTTTGTAGAACAGAGCGAAAATTACCTGATGAGTTAAAAAGAAAACTTGCTATGAGTTGTGATGTTCCTGAGAATTCAGTTATTGAATGTGGGGATGCAGCTTCTATATATCAAGTTCCTATGAACTTCTTAAAAGAAGATATTTTAGCTCCAATTGCAAAACATTTTGGAATTAACGAAATTAAACCTGAGATGGACGAATGGGATAACTTAGTTAAACATATCGTTGCTCCTAAAGATGAAATAACAGTTGCATTTGTAGGTAAATACTTAGGTTTAAAAGAATCTTATAAATCACTTACTGAAGCATTAATTCACTCAGGGGCTCACTTAAATACAAAAGTGACTATTAACTGGTGTGATTCAGAAGAAATCGAAGACAAAGGCGCTGAAGAAATTATCAATAATTCTGACTTAGTACTTGTTGCTGGTGGATTTGGTGAGCGAGGAGTTGAAGGTAAACTTCAAGCAATTGAATATGCAAGAGTAAATAGAATTCCATATTTAGGAATTTGTTTGGGAATGCAATTGGCAATTTTAGAATATGCTAGAAATGTTTTAAAAATTGAAGATGCAAACTCAATTGAGTTTAATAAAGATACAAAAAATCCTATGATTTATCTTATTGATGAATTTATGGATCAAAGTGGAAACACTCAATTAAGAACTCATGAATCACCAATGGGTGGGACTATGAGATTGGGAGAGTATCCATTTGAACCAAAAAAAGGAACCCACTTAAAAGCTGCCTATGGAAATGAGAAAATCTATTTTGAAAGACATAGACATAGATATGAAGCAAACCCTACATATAAAGCTGCTTTAGAAAAAGCAGGTATGATTGTAAGTGGTGAGTCAAATGGTCTTATTGAAGCGGTTGAGATCAAAGATCATCCTTGGTTTGTTGGGGTTCAATTCCACCCAGAGTTTACATCACATTTACAAACTCCAAATCCAATTATTTTAGATTTTGTTAAACAAGCGTTAAAATAGTTTTACGTAATGTCAAAAATTACAAAATCTAAACTGCATGAAATTTTATCTGCTAGAAACAGTAATAACCCTTACTCAAAACTAGCAGATATCCCTAAGCCTGACAGTTTTAAAGATATTCAAAAAGCAACGCTTCGAATTAAAGAAGCCATCTTAAATAAAGAAACCATCACAATTGTGGGAGACTACGATGTTGATGGTGTTGTTTCAACATCAATTATTGTTGATTTCTTCAAAAAAATAAATTACGAAGTTAACTATATCATTCCAAATAGGTTTAAACATGGCTATGGATTATCCACTAAAATTGTTGACTTAATTGATGATGGTCTGGTAATTACTGTTGATAATGGAATTGCAGCCGTTGCCTCATCGAAACTTTTAAAAGATAAAGGTATTGATTTAATCATCACTGATCATCATACAGTAGGAGATGAATTACCCGAAGCTTTTGCAATAGTTAATCCAAAACAAGAAGATTGTAACTTTCCATTTAAAGAGATTTGTGGAGCTCAGGTTGCTTGGTATTTATGTGCATCTGTTAAAACTGAATTAAATCTAGATGTAAACATGGCTGATTTTTTAGATTTACTTTGTGTTGCTATTATTGCTGACATCATGCCAATGACCTCTTTAAACTTTACAATGGTTAAACAAGGTCTCAAAAAAATAAAGACAAGTAAAAGACCTGCTTTTATTGAGTTAAATGCCTGCATGAGAAAAGATAAATTTATATCAGATGATATAGGTTTTTTAATAGCTCCAAAAATCAACTCAGCAGGTAGAATGGAAGATGCATCTACTGCTTTAGATTTTTTACTTTCTAGTACCTCTCATGAAGCGCAGGAGGGGCTATACGCTCTTAATGAATTAAATGACTATAGAAAGACTTTACAAGAAAGAATTAGTTGTAAAGCTATGTCTGAAGTTAATGACGAGGATACGGTTATTGTTGTATGGGGAGAAGACTGGCATGAGGGAGTAATTGGAATCGTTGCATCAAAACTTTCAAATCACTTTAAAAAACCAGCTTTTGTATTATCCATAACCGATGGAGTTGCAAAGGGAAGCGCAAGATCAAATGGTGAAATTTGTCTTCATGAGATCATTACGCAAACCAAAGATTTATTATTAGGATTTGGTGGTCACAAAAATGCAGCAGGATTATCCATTAAAGAAGATAACTTAATCACTTTTAAAAATAATATCAATGAAATAGTTCGATTTAACGAAAAACCGCTTCATAACAATATTCCAACAATTGGTGAGCTGGATGTGAAAAGTGTTGATATGGAATTTATCTCTATTATTGAAGAGTATGAACCTTACGGCCTTGGAAATACAAAACCTATCTTTCATCTTAAAGATGCCGTCATTTTAAAAGAAGACTTTATAGGAAAAGAGCAAAACCATTTAAAATTAACATTAAAAATTGATGGTTTTATATTTGATGCATTGAAGTTTCATCATAATTCTAAATTAAACAAAGACAAAATCAATTTAATTGTTGCAGTAAATAAAAATGAATTTAGAGGTGTTTGTAAAGCGCAGTTTTTAATTCAAGACTTTGTATAACTTACAAAGTCATGGGTTGAAAGATTCTTCTTTTTTCTTTTTCTTTTTTCACATACTCAAGAGCGTGGATTTCACTACTTATACTTACACTTTCATGAGAAGAACTTAAAATATTTCCCGTTCGTAAATCAATTAGTTTTATAAATAAAATCAATCTCTTGTCAGTTATACTATATGTTCCAACCATAGCAAACTGTTCATTTTCGATTGTATTATGAATATTGTTAGATTTTCTACTTAACAAATTAAAACCATGTTCCCCAATTACAAAGTTCTTACTTAGCTCAACTTCTTTGACAAGAATATTTTTAGTAGATAATTCATTTTTCAATTTTTCAGATAGTAAAAATCCAAGTTTTGAGTGATTTTTTAATTTATCAATATTTACAAAATCTGAAACCAATATGACGTCATCTGAAGATAAGTACTGATTTATTTTTTTATGGGACTTATCGACCATTTTAGTGATTGCATTTAAAAAATCGTCAGAACTATCAATAGAATTGGACATTGAGTTTGAACAAGAAGTTAAAAAAAATACTAAGGAAATTGAAAATAGAATCCTTTTAAATATACCTATTCTCAATCTCATTGCCTTCATATGTTTTATTTTTCAGCTACAATTTTAATTTTTCTAGCAGGTTTACAATCTTTAAAGATAACGCAGTCATCTCTTAAGTTATGTAAATAAGTAGCACGAGATGATGATAAAATACGACCGTTGTGATTATCAATAACTCTAATATTTAATATAACTTTTTTAAATTGTCTTGAATATGTACCTACAACGATATATGTATCTTGTATAGTCTTTTTCAACTTACTTATATCTCTAGAAATGAAGTATTCTCCATCATCATTGATAGAAACATTCATTTGACCTCTAAACTCAATAACATTAAAACCTCTATTTGAAAGTTCATTAATCATACTTTCACTGTAAAGTCTACCAAATTCAGATGTTTTCTTTAAATTATCAAGTCTTACAAATGATGTAAATAATACAGGTTTGTTGGTTTTCATTTTTGTATTCTCAAGCATTTGTGTCGCTAAAGAATTAATCGTTGATTCAAAACTAGTCTGTATCTTAACATGCCGTTCCATATCTGTAGCAATTTCCATTCTCTTCTTACTTCTTTGAACTTTAGTATCTGCAGCCATAACTGAACTGGTATTTGCATTCTTACTTGTAATTGTATGATTAGTATCAATATAAGTACATCCTGCTAATCCAAGTATAATACCTGCGAGTAAAAGAATTTTCATAAAACTATACATGTTTTCTCCATTTGTCAATTTTATTAAATTTTATTTAAAACAAACTTACATTCTCATGAAAAGACCTAGTAAATAAGCCATATCAAGCCTTTTATTGCTTTGTAAATTAAATTATTTTATACTTTAAATAAACTTCCAATAAAAAAGGAATTATATGCCTAAAATAATTGTCCCACTGGTATCTGGTTTTGAGGAAATTAAGCTAAACTGATGTAGCAAATTATGAGAGCATAAAAAAAGGTCTACTGGCAAATCATTGCCAATAGACCTTCCTATATATTATTTATAGAACTTATTTATTTTTTATCAAAGTCAGGAATTCTTCCTACTAAGGCTTCTAACTCTCGTAATTCATCATCATTATGACCCATTAACTCATGAACTTCTTTGATACCATTTTTTGTTACCCATACCATATTATGATGAGTAGCTTTTAATTTTTTTGCGTAATGATTGTGGGTATTTTCTAATTCCGTTTCACCATAACAAGTACAAAAATATGTCTTACCATCTCTGACTTCAGTATAAACTCCTGTTCCTCTAATACCAGCTGTTAGATTTGGGGTTTTAACCACATGGTCACCATCTCCATGTTTAAACACCGCAAGAACTCCTCCACTAATCACATTGAGAACTTTTGAAGTTCCTTCTTCTTTAACCGTAAACTTACTATTTGAATTTGCTAAAAATGCACTTTTACCAATATTAAAAGACACCTTAGACTTTCCCTTTGTCTGTATAAAATCACCAAATTTTATCTTTTGATTTTTTACCATTTTTTTACCATTAATTAAAACATTACCACTATTTTTTACTATTTGATTTGCATTTAAAAAACTAACAACTGAGACTAGTAAAAAAACTAAAACTTTTTTCATTATATTTCCTCATATTAAATTTATTGAATTTATTATATCATAAACCATGAAAAGTCTTAACTTAAAATTTATCATCTATTATATCACCTTATTTATCTTCATATCGCTTATATATTTTAGCTTTCAATCCTACACAAATAACTTTGATACCAAATTACGAGAAATATTCTTTGAGATTAGAGGAGAAGTTCCTGCGTCAAAAGAAATAGTTATTGTAGACATAGATGAAAACACTTTAAAACAGTTGGGACAGTGGCCTTTTGGAAGAGATAAAATGGCACAAACTTTAATTAATTTAACCAATGCTCAAGTAGGTATCATTGGTATTGATGTTGTATTTGCTGAATATGATAGACTCTCACCCCATACCCTAGCCCAACAACTTAATGTAGAAGGTGATTTTTTAGACCATGATACCATCTTTGGAAATATTATTGCCAACACGCCAACCATACTTGGATATTTTTTCACCAATGAAGAAAACAACAATATAGCACCAAATATTTCTACAAATATTGTGGATAACAAAGATTCACATATGTTGTTAAAAGCCAATGGAGTTGTTGCTAATATTCCACCTATTCAACAAAATAGTTATTCTAGTGGTTTTTTTAATGCAGCACCTAGTTCAACGGGTAAAATTACGCAAATGCCACTTGTTATGAAATACAAAGATGTTATTTATCCTTCTTTAACCTTAGAAATTATTCGAGCTATCAGGCAAGTTAAAAATACTAATATTACCTATGAAGATGGTATTCTAAGGGGTGTTAGTTTAGATGATTTTCAAATTCCTACTGATAGTAAAGGTTTTTTTACTCTGAACTTCAGAGGTCCACAAAAAAGTTTTAAATACCTCTCTTTTGCAGATATTTATAATAATACTTTTGATGAGAAAGATATTCAAGGTAAAATTGTTTTAATAGGTACAAGTGTTACAACCCTGGCAGACCTAAGAGCAACCGTTTATGATTTATCTATGCCAGGTGTTGAAATTCATGCAACCTTATTAGACAATATTTTTAAACAAGATTTTTTATATATGCCAACCTGGTCTGTTGCGCTTGATGCTATCATCATTTTTGCGCTTGTGCTTATCTTGGGATATATTCTAATGATTCTCAAGCCTATGTATATCTTCCCTTTTGTAATAACCTTAACCTTTGGTTTATACTATTATTTATATGATTTATTATTTACCAAAGGGCTTATTGTTAATCTATTTTTTCCTCTTGTTTGTATTATTGCAACAACATTGTTAACAACTTTGTTGAAGTATCTAGAAGAGCGTAAAAACTCACAGTTCATAAAAGACAAATTTGCAAAAAAAGTTTCCCCTGCAGTTATGGAAGATTTACTCCAAAAAAGTGATGACGCTTTTAAAGTAAAAAATACTGAACTAACCGTATTTTTTAGTGATATTAGAGACTTTACTAAGATATCTGAAAAATTAAATGACCCAGAGAAACTCATCAATCTCTTGAATCGTTATATGGAGCCAATGACACAAAAAATTATTCAAAAAGAAGGTACTATAGATAAATTTATTGGGGATGCTATTATGGCCTATTGGAATGCACCTCAAGTTTGTATCACTCATGCAGATTCGGCATTAACCTGTGCCTTAAAACAATTAGAATCTTTAAAAGACCTCAATATTATCATAAAAGAGGAATATGACTTAGAACTTGATATTGGGATAGGATTAAATTCAGGATTATGTACAGTTGGAGAAATGGGTTCACTAGGACGTTCTGATTATACTATCATTGGGGACAATGTTAATTTGGCATCCAGAGTTGAAGGATTAACAAAATTTTTTGGTGTTAAACTTATCATCACCGAACATACAAAAAAACTCTTGCAAGGCAAGTACTACATAAAAGAATTGGCAACTGTAAAAGTAAAAGGAAAAGAAGCAAGTACCACCTTATTTGAAGTAGTTGATTTTAAACAAGAGAAATCAGACGATGAAAAACTTTATGAAAAAGCTTTACTCTCATTTCAAAATTCTGATTTGCAAAATGCATTAGACTTATTTTTACAACTTGATATGGCTAAGTATTTTAAACTGAATCATCTATATATAGATGCTTGTCAAACACATTTAAATAAGCCAACTAAAAACTTCAATCCCATCTTTGATTTGGACTTTAAATAAATGCTTTTTTAGATATAATACCTTATTAAAATCACAATAAAGTATTTACATGTCAACAATCCCTCAATTTACACATTTACATTTACACACAGAATATTCACTTCTTGATGGTGCCAACAAAATTAAAGTTTTGGCAAAAAAAGTTAAAGAAATGGGTATGACCAGTGTTGCAATGACTGATCATGGAAACTTATTTGGAGCCATTGACTTTTATAATGCAATGAATGCACAAGGTATCAAGCCTATAATTGGAATGGAAGCCTACATTCATAATCACGAAGAACTGGGAGATAAATCATCTAGACAGCGATTTCATTTATGTTTATATGCTAAAAATGAAATTGGATATAAAAACTTAATGTACTTAAGTTCTCAAGCTTATATGCATGGTTTTTATTACTACCCAAGAATCAACAAAAAATTACTTCGTGAAAACTCAGAAGGAATTGTATGTAGCGGAGCTTGTTTACAAGGTGAAGTAAGCTGGCATTTAAATACGAAAAACGAAAGAAATGTTAAAAATGGTGCGGGTGGATATGAAAAAGCCAAAGAAATTGCGATGGAATATCATGATATTTTTGGTGACGACTTTTACCTAGAAATCATGAGACATGGAATTCCTGATCAGCATTTTATTGATGATCCAATATTAAGAATTGCCAATGAAACGGGTATTAAAATCTTAGCAACCAATGATACTCACTATTCAGAACAAAAAGACGCCGAAGCTCACGAAGCATTTATGTGTATTGCCATGAATAAACTCTTTGATGATCCAAATCGTATGAGACACTCAGTTCATGAATTTTATTTGAAAACGCCAGAACAAATGGCGAAGCTGTATGCTGATATACCAGAAGCCATTTGGAATACTCAAGAAATTGCAGACAAATGTAACCTTACTATTAAACTAGGAGATCCAACTCCTCCAAACTTTAAATTTACTCGGACGAAAGCAGAAATTACTAATTTGGCTTTACCTGAACCAGATTTAGAATACTCGCTGGAAAATGACAAAGTACTTTTTATTGATGAATGTTGGAGAGGATTAGATAAACGTCTAGAAATAGTTGATAAATCAAAACACCAAGAATACAAAGATAGGTTACAAGTTGAGATTGATATTATCAACAATATGAAATTCCCAGGTTATATGTTAATTGTATGGGACTTCGTTATTGTGGCAAAACAGATGGACATTCCAGTAGGCCCTGGACGTGGATCAGCTGCTGGAAGCTTGGTTGCATTCTCACTTGAAATTACCGATATTGATCCAATGCCCTATGGTTTACTTTTTGAGAGATTCCTAAACCCTGAGCGTATATCCATGCCAGATATTGATATGGATTTCTGTCAAGCAAGACGGGGTGAAATTATTGATTATGTGGTTGAGCAATATGGTAGAGCGAATGTTGCACAAATCATCACCTTTGGTAAACTTCTTGCAAAAGGTGTAATTAGAGATGTCGCTAGGGTTTTAGACATGCCTTATTCTCAAGCAGATGCTATGGCAAAACTTATTCCCGATGAATTAGGAATCAATTTAACAGACTCTTATGAGAAAGAGCCAAAAATTAAAGAACTTTGTGATTCAAATCCACAAGCAGCACGTGTTTGGCAACTGGCCCTCGCACTTGAAGGTCTAAATAGAAATGCAGGAACCCACGCAGCGGGTGTTGTTATTTCTAATGAGCCCTTATGGAACAAAACACCATTATTTAAACCATCAGGACTTGATACCCTAGCAACACAATACAATGGTAAATATGTTGAGGATGTGGATTTAATTAAGTTTGACTTTTTGGGATTAAAAACCCTAACTGTTATTGAAGAAGCAAATAAACTAATCGAAAAAAGACATGGAAAAAGAATCAATTTTATCACTGCTGATGTAAATGATAAAGGTGTATACGATTTAATTCAAACAGGAAATACCATTGGACTATTTCAAATAGAATCAGAAGGTATGCAAGATCTTTGTAAGCGATTAAAACCTTCAAACTTTGAGGATATTATCGCCGTCCTTGCACTGTATCGACCAGGTCCAATGGAGTCAGGAATGTTGGATGACTTTATCGATAGAAAACATGGTCGTGCTAAAATTGATTACTTTTATGACGAGTTTGATGCGCCTCTTCGCCCTATTCTTGAGCCTACTTATGGGGTTATCGTTTATCAAGAGCAGGTAATGCAAATCGTTCAAACCATTGGTGGATTTTCACTTGGTGGTGCGGATTTAGTACGTCGAGCTATGGGTAAAAAAATTGTTGAAGAAATGGATCGATTAAAAGTAGAGTTTGCAGATGGTGGCGTGAAAAAAGGATATGTACGATCACATTGTGAAGAACTATTTGATCTTATTGTAAAGTTTGCAGGATACGGATTTAATAAATCTCACTCAGCAGCATATGCCTTAGTTACATTTTATACTTCTTTTTTAAAAAAATATTATCCAACAGAATTTATGGCTGCATTATTAACTTTGGAAAAAGATAATACAGATAAAGTTGTAAAATATGTAGATGAAGTAAAAAGATTGGATATTGATCTTTTTCCACCTGATATTAATAAATCATATTTGGTATTTTCAGCAACCAAAATTGAGAAAAAAGAAGTTGTAATGTTTGGTATGGGAGCATTGAAAGGTGCAGGAGATGTTGCTATTAACTCTATTTTAGAAACCAGAAAAGAAGGAGGAGATTTCAAAGACTTATCTGATTTCATCTCTAGAATTGATGGAAGTAAAGTAAATAAGAGAGTAATTGAAGCATTAACTAGATCTGGAGCATTTGATAGTTTTGGTTACTCACGTCGAGCGATGTGTGAACAAATTGAGCTTATCTCTGATACTGTAAAAGATGCTATGAAAGCTAAAAAAAATGCAGTAGGTTCTTTATTTGGTGATGATGAAGAATTAACAAAAATGGACATTAATCTTGAACCTTTGGAAGAATATAGTGATAGAGAAGTTCTTGAATTTGAAAAAGCTTCTTTAGGGTTTTATGTATCAGGACATCCAATGGATGAATACAGAGAACAGTTAGATCAAATCAACTATACTTTAAGCTCACAAATAGATGAAGTAGCAGATGGTAGTGAAGTTTTATTTGTAGGAAAAGTTGAATCAATTACAGAGAGAATTTCAAAAAAAGGTAATAAGTTTGCAATAGCAAGTATCATGGATTTCCATGGAAGTATCGAACTTATGATGTTCGAAGATAAATTAAAAGAATTAAAAGAAAATTTTGATCTTGATGAACCCATTGCATTTAAAGTTAGAATTACAAAAGATGACCAGTTTACAAGAATGAATTTACGAAAAATTGAAGACTTAAGAGATGCAAGAAAAGAAAAACTCAAAGTAAAAAAAGTAGTCAAAGAAGAACCACCTTTAACAATTGCTGCTGATTATGTTCAAAATGACAAAGTAATGTTTGAACTATTTGAAATCATTGCTCATAACCAAGGAAAAAGAAAGTTCAATTTAGTTGTAAAATCTAAACTGGGAGATATTCACCTAGAAACTGGTTTTAGTGTTACTAATAATGTGGAACAATTAATAAAATCAATACCAGGAGTATACGTAGTATGAAACACATTTTAATAACAAACGATGATGGATATGATGCAGCAGGAATAAAAGCACTTATAGAAGCTCTAGCTCCCATAGCTAAGATAACTGTTGTAGCACCTGCGTCAGAAAAATCAGCGTGTGGACATTCACTAACCCTAACACGTCCTTTAAGACTCGTCAGCGTTGACGATGATTTTTATAAGGTTGATGATGGAACACCAACTGATTGTGTATTTGTGTCATTAAACAATCTTTTTAAAGATGGAAATAAACCTGATTTGGTTGTAAGTGGTATAAATATTGGTGCAAATATGGGAGAAGATATAACGTACAGCGGAACAGCAAGTGCTGCAATGGAAGCAGTGTTACAAGGAATACCAGCCGTTGCTATTTCTCAGGTATACAAGAATCTATCTCAAAGTGTTAAAATGGAATGGGATTTTGCACTTGCAAAGAAAACCATTGTTACTATTGTATCAAAGATATTGAATGGTTCATTTCCTCTAGGTGAGAGAAAGTTTTTAAATATCAATATACCTCAAATTGCTCCTGAAGAGTGTAAAGGTATAAAAATCACAAAAGCTGGATATAGGGAGTACGGAAATGATACACATAGACATCTAAATCCAAGAGGTGAAGAGTACTATTGGATAGGCCTTCATCCTCTTATTTGGAAAGAAAGTGACGACAAGATGTGTGACTTTGAAACTATTAAGGCAAATTATGTTTCAATTACGCCTGTCAAACTAGATATGAGTAGTTATGAAGATATCAGTATCCTAAACGAGTGGATAAACGACGACAAACAAAAGGAAATAAATGTTTAATTATACAGATGCAATTTTAGCTAATATTGATAAATTAGTTGGTACTTTAAAAGGTGAAGAGGAACTTGTTTTAGTAATGAAGAAAAAGTTTACTAAAAAAGAATTAAAAGTATTTATTGCAATGCAACAAGAAACTGAAATTAGTGAAATTGCAAAAGAAATTCATACGGATGAAGATAGAGTAAAAGAAATTTATAAAGCCGCAAAGAAAAAACTAAATCAAGAGAAAATTAAAAAAGAATTGATTAGAAGTAAAAACTAAATCAAAAAAAGATTATATTTTTTTTAATATAATCTTTTTCTCTTTTAAAGCAAGAGATAGCTCTTTTGCTTTTTTCCCTGCAAAGTTAACCAAAATCATCCCAGCAAACTTTTTATCTTTATAAAATTCGATTCGATATATTTTCCCTTTTTTATCAATGGAAAATCTTTTTAAAATCTGTTGCTTTTTTATTTTTAGTCCAGATTCATTTTTCTGTTTTTTATTTTTATAGCCAATAACATTCACGCGATATCCAGAATCTGGTGAAATGTAAAAATTGTTAACAGCATGGATAATAGATCCAAACTCAACATTTTTATCTAAACCATCAATATTCATTTTTATATTTGGATTTTCACTTTCCATATCCAAATAATCTGCTTTTAATTTAACCATTCTTCTATTTCCATAATGAATGGAATAAATATTTCCTTTTTTAATAATCGTTGTTAATGGATTACTTGGAGTAAATTCTAAACTACCATCTTTTTTAATGGGAAAATATTTCAGATAGTTTCTAATTTGACTCAAAGGGAGTTTGATTTTATCATCATATAATGAAATATATATATCATTATCTAGAGCATTTTTAACACTCACAGGTGTTAAGTCAAATGATCTTGTAAATTCTATTCCCATAACTCTCATATATTCTTCTAAAGCTTGCAAATGATAATAAGCACGCTCATGAACAGGTAAGGATTTACTTGCTTCATTTCCAAAAGCTGCCTTACCTTTATTGATTGCAAAATAGGTAAGTGTTTTTTCCATCTCTTTATCGCCCAAACGGGTTTTTGTATTGTGTACTAAATATGAGTCCTCATTACGTATTAAATGTTTATTTAAATAAGTACAGACTCTTTGGGAGATTTCTTCAAGATTCCCATATTTTTCAATATCCAAATTTGATTGATCAATAATAGCACTTTGCCCCCATCTGTAGGGTGAATGAAGGTTGTCCTCATATGTCTTTCTATAATACCCACTTCCATCATGTAAATTCAAAATTAGCTTTACATTATCACTGGAAATATATTGCTTAATTCTTTGAATAGCATCAAAATCAGGATCACTCTTGGGAATCTTTGCAAATTTACGATTCATGTCTCCATATGGGCCACGAGAACGCTTTATAATTGAATAAAAATTTAAGTTAGGAACAATCCAAACAGAACCCTTTTGAATCTTATAATGTGTTGTAATAAGAGAGGCAGCCATAAAACCACCTGGTTCATCACCTTGGATACCACCAACAATCAATAATGTATTATCATCATCTTGACCTTTTTTGATTAAATCAAAATCGAAACTTTGATTACCTGCATATAAGTTTTGACTTAAAACTATTATGATTACTAATTTAAATAGTTTTAATATGCCAAGGTTCATACCTAACTCCATCTTTATTATTAATTGTATATCTCATATCTATATATTTCAACTTTCTCATTCTAAGAAATTCATTTGTTAAAGCAAATCTAGAAGTAAAATTAGAATATCCAAATCCTTTTTTGCCAATATCAAAATCACCTATTGTATGATATGAAAAAGCGGGAGGAGCAAGAGACTTTGATGCCTTCGACAAGTTTCCATTTGTTTTATCTATTTTATCTATATATAATTTCATTTGCTTAACAATACTTCGTACACCCGATGTTAAAACAATCGTATTCCCTATATCTTGTTTCATATGAGTATACGTTTCAACAGTTTTACCTTTAAAAAGATAATGGCCAGTTCGAGGAATTTTTAACACATCTTTTTTCTTAATTAAATCTGTTAGGTTTGTAGATGTTCTTTGTCCATAAAAACCATGAATACTTGGGTCATAATAATAAAGGGACTCCATGAAGTTCAATTCATCTTTAGTAAATCTTTTTATTCCTCTTCCCCATCTAGCAACTCCAACAGCCTTGTCAAAACTTATTATATTGAAGTTTCCATACCCTACATGTCGTTGTATTAGTTTCAATTTATTTTTGACACTTTTTAAAAGTTCAAATTGATTGCTAGGTAAATAAATATCAGATGTGATTAACTCTTGCTTTTCAACTCTACTGTCTAAGTTATGACGATTAAGAGTGTCTGCAAATAAGTTTGCATTTGAAAAAGGTAAAGCAGCAGTGCTTATTGAGCCAAGTTGTAAGTATTTTAAAAATTTTCTTCTTTCCATAATACTTCGCATTTTACATCAATAAGACTTATAAAACCATATTTATTTTATTATGTTTGCATAATACATCGTATAAAGTTTTTCTATCATCATCATTGTGAACCAAAAGTTCCAAAGTAAAACTTAGAAATTTACCTTTTTTACTGCTATTTGAAGTTTTCAAAGAATATTCTCTCTGATCTAATGTTTCTTTTACTGCCTTTTTAATCTCAGTTTCACTTTTTCCTATAACTTTGTAAGTCCATTTACATGGATAATTTAATTCCAATTTTTCTTTATTTAAATCTATCATCTTTTAAAATCTCCACTTTTCCCACCAGCCTTACTTTCCAATTGAACATCAGAAATAACCATACTCTTGTCAATCGCTTTCACCATATCATATATCGTAAGTAATCCAATAGAAGTTCCCGTAAGTGCTTCCATCTCAACACCAGTCTGTCCATTTAACTTTGCAGTTACATAAAGTTTAAAGCCTGGTAAGCTAGGTAGTTCTTCAACATCACAATTTATCCCACTTAACAATAAGGGATGACACATAGGTATTAGCTCACTGGTCTTTTTGACACCCATTATTGAGGCAATTACAGCAGTTTGTAATACAGGGCCTTTTTTAGTATTATTGCTTACGATGGCATCATAAGCTTCTTGACTCATACTAATTTTTCCGCTTGCTACAGCGACTCTGGTTGTATTAATTTTTTCAGAAACATCAACCATTTTTGGTCTATTTTTTTCATCTAAATGCGTTAAATTCAATATATTACCCTCTAAATGCTCTTAAGTATTATAAGCGGCATTATATCTTTTTTAAGTTAAATTTGAATTAAGCATAATTTAATTATAATGCGTTTCTAAAATTTAAAGAAAGTAGGTGATTTTAGAATGCCAGGTATTAAGGTAAAAGAACACGAGTCTTTTGACGAAGCATACAGAAGGTTTAAGAAACAATGTGATAGAAATCTTATTGTAACTGAAACTAGAGCTAGACGATTTTTTGAACCAATGACAGAGATCAGAAAAAAACAAAAAATTAATGCTAAGAAAAAGATGCTTAAAAGATTATACATGCTTAGAAGATACGAAGCAAGACTGTAATCTATTGATTCACTTAATAAAAAGGTTAGGCAGATGCCTAACCTTTTTTTATGCCTACATTAATTCTCCAACAACTTTATTTCTGCCAGTTTTTTTAGCCTGATACAACAAACTATCAGCTTTTTCATAAATATTTCTTGTGTCATCAATTATATTTTCTACGATAGCAACACCAACAGATATCGTAACTTTGCTAAAATCATTATTATCAATATGCTCAATGTCTAAGTTCTCAACGTCACTTCTAATATTTTCGATTAATTGTAAAGATGATTCTTCGTCAGTAGTGTGATATAGCAAACCAAATTCTTCTCCACCTAAACGAAACAAATAATCGTCAGGACGCAATAATCGCTTATTGATTGCACTAGATATTCTTTTAAGCACATTATCACCTTCATAGTGTCCATAATTGTCATTATAAAGCTTAAAATTATCAACATCCATGATCGCGAAATTTAATATATACTTATATCTCTTAGATATCCTAATTCTTTGAATAAACAGTTCGTCAAACTTTCTTCTATTAAGTAAACCAGTAAGAGGGTCAGTATAAGATAATGTTTCTAGCTCTTTATTCTTTTCATCTAGTTTAAGTTCATTTTCTTTTAATAGAGTTATATCTAGCATTACTCCAATAATACCAAGAACACTACTCTGTTCGTCTTCAACCGTGGCTTTATTGAATAAAAATATTCTACTTACTCCATCTGCACAGAGTACTTTACCTTCATATGTTTGCGTTCCAGGATTATTAAAAAGTACCTTGTCTTTTTGATGATACAATTTTGCTAATTCATTAGGAATCACAGATGGCAAATCAAATAAAGATTTACCGCTAATATCTTCTTTTGGTATTCCTAAAATAGTTTTTGAGAATGCATCATTACAGTTTTGGTAAATACCATTAATATCTTTATAAAATACAGGATTAGTCATAGTGTCTAACATTTTTTGTAAGAATAATTTATCACTATTAACTTTGTTTTGTAAAGTATCAACTAATGCTGATTTTTTTTCTAAATATTTTACTTTTTTTTCTAATTCTTCATAAGATAATTTATTTGTCATGTACCCTCTATATAAATGTATAATACTCTATTAGGACTTAATTAATTACATTAGCTTTACACTATTACTACATTAATAAGTACTGTTATATTTTGATACTTAGTGAAATATTAATCCCACATGAAAAGCATATAAGCAAGAAAAAAGAAAATAAGTCACAATCAAGTATTT
>Ga0209826_1001143_pt1 | contig 18637 bp, 17 predicted proteins | sample GOMGulsemesocosm_5_FD_184637 | JGI IMG/M metagenome (GOLD analysis project Ga0209826, IMG submission 184637) | Methane-oxidizing microbial communities from mesocosms in the Gulf of Mexico - GOM15C Gulf of Mexico (SPAdes) (version 2) | ecosystem: Environmental > Aquatic > Marine > Cold seeps... | reverse complement strand
CATTAGAGGTGAATATGAGTAAGCAAAATAAACCAAAAAGACCTGTCTATAATCTTGAATTCAAACAAGATGCAGCCAAATTAGTTATTGAGAAAGGATATACCCACCAACAAGCCACCAACAAGCCACCGACAGCTTAGGCGTATCTTTAAGTGCGATTGGGTGCTGGGTTAGAGCAGAACGAGGGCCAACAATCGAAACAAAATCAACACCTAGTTTATCTGGTCAGGCCGAATTAGTCAGGTTACGTAAGGAAGTTGAACAATTGCGTATGGAGCGCGAAATATTAAAAAAGGCAGCGGTCTTCTTTGCGAAAGAAGTCGAGTAAAGTACATTTTTATTCGAGAGCAACAGAAGGCCTACCCTGCTAGGGTGTTATGTCGAGTTATGAGGGTCAGTACCAGTGCTTTTTATGCGTGGAATCGGCAACCTGAAATGACAGATAAAGCCAGGAAAAGAGAGGAGTTTGATATCAAGATACGCGATATTTTTGAGGGGAACAGAAAAGTTTATGGGTCACGTCGCATCTCTAAAGAATTGAAAAAATTAGGTATTAATGCGGGGCGCTATAAAGTCAGATAAGCAATGGCACGATTAGGGCTGGAAGTGCGTTACCCTAAGAAATTTAAAGTAACAACTGACAGTGATCATAATGATTCAATCTCACCGAATACTCTGAATCGCGACTTTGAGGTAACAGAGCCTAATAAGGTCTGGGCAACTGATATAACGTATGGTGCGCCTAACCTTTGGAGGTGTTATGGATAGACACCAACAAAGCTTGAGCATGTTTGGAATGCATTTGTTTAATAGCAGAAGCCATTAAACAAATGCCCACTTTCTGCTATGAGAAAGTGAGAGCCGAAGCGGCGGTGATCTGCTGTATACTAGCGGAGTGCGTAGCCCGTGGGAAACGGGGTGTGAGGCGAAACCGTTACGCCAAGATGCACCTCTAGGCTGAGTATTGGAAGGTTGAGGAACACGACCGATTAATCCGTATCTATGGGCTGAAATGTCGCCTCCACCTACACGGTTTATACCCAAACGAAATCAAGATGCAGAACTTAGCACCTGAAAATTATCGTTAATTCTTTCATCTAAAGAGTCGGCAATACTAGGCAATGTCTTATCAAAAAAGTGATTTATTTGATGTCGAAATTCCTTGGCGGTTGCAAAATATTTATTATTTCGTGCGTACTCATTCATGACTTTCCAGAGTCGCTCTATCGGGTTTAAATTAGGGCTGTAAGGCGGCAAATAATGTAGTTTAATGTTTAATTCTTTTGCTTTTTCAACCACAACTGTTGATCGATGATAGCCAGCTCCATCGAGCACAATATTTATGCAGTGACTTGATGCGTATTGAGCCTTTATTTGGTCAAAAAAATCGATAATAGACTCACCATTTACGGTTTTATATTGGTGGGTGATCGCTTCGGATAAAAAACCTAATCGAATAGCACCGATAATGTTCAATCGAGTTCGACTGCCTGTTGTTTCGATTACTTTATCAATGCCTGTTTTAATCCAGCCAGAAGTTACTTTTGTGGCTTGCGTTGGATGTACCGCATCAATAAACAGTAGTGGCTCATCGTGCGCAAGAGAAGCCTTTAACGCTTCGTAGTCACGTATAAATTCAGCCTGTTTTTCAGCGTTAAATTTATGAGGCACACCTTTAGGCTGCTTATAGCTGAATCCATGTTGGTGCAGCCATTTATTCATACCTGAAATACTATATTGAATAGCGTAGGTCGACAAAACATAAGCAACAATTTGATAGGTATGAACGTAAGTCACCTCAGATAAATGTTGAATCAATTTTTCTGTTTGATCGGCTTTTAAATGGCTTTGTGATCCACCATTTTCAGGCGCTAACTTTTGCTTGTTTTTAAAGTCCAGCAGATGACGAGAAATGGTAGAATCATGTTTTCTTAAAGCTTGGGCAATTTGTGTAATTGACCAGCCTTCTGAGCTGAGTAATATGGCTTTAATTCGATCACATTCATGAACATCTCGGACTCTGCTATGCCGAAATTCTAATGCCTTTTTTTGTTCGGAGGTGAGTCTGATTTTCATATCTTATATAGCTTGACTTGACTTGATTTTGTTCATTTATCAAGCACCTTCAATGATTACGGGTATAACAGGTGGAATACAGATAAGAAGAATTGACACGTACGCATATTCGTCTTCATTTTTCTATTGTATAGGTATGGCAATAGAAATGGGCTTTGAAAAGAGCGTAGTTAAATCAAAGCATCTGTATCAACTTGCAGCAAGCAAGGCTAAAGACTGCGATCGGCACAGCCTACTCAATACGTTTGAGTCCTGCATATGGATTGGGGAAGGTCTATTTAGATGTTAAGGGAGTGTGACCCCGATGATAAATAGATTGGCGGAGTTTCCGTAGTAGTCTGAGATGGGGAAAACCTATTACATGGCGAAGGGAAACAGTTTAAGAAAATTTGCTTGGCAAATTATCTGACTTTAGAGAGGTGAAGACCTTTGATAATCAGTGAAATGCAAAACAAAATTGCAACATGGTCTGAAGCCGATGATCAACGTAAATTTGATCGTTTGTTACGGCTCATGACTAATCGGTCTTGGTTGCTTGAAGCGGCTCGCATTACACTTGCATCGAGCGGTGCTAAAACGGCCGGTATTGATGGTGTTAACAAAGCCATGCTGGAAGGTCAACTTGATCAGCACTTGGAGCAGGTTCGGCTACAATTGTTATCAGGCGAATAAGGCCTTCACCAGCAAGGCGAGTTGATATTCCTAAAGCGAATGGTAAACAAAGACCGTTAGGTATTCCAACCTTAACTGATCGAATTGTACAGCGAGCAATGCTAATGGCTATGGAGCCTATATGGGAAAGTGATTTTCATCGCTCCTCCTATGGATTCAGGCCAGAACGCAGTGTTCATCATGCGATTAGGACAGTGAAACTTCAGCTACAAGATAGTACTTACACGGCAGGTCGTTGGGTCATCGAAGGTGATCTAGCAAGCTACTTTGATACAGTGCATCACAAACTGTTACTGAAATATGTACGGAAAAGAATCTGCGACCAACGATTTTTAACTCTGCTTTGGCAATTTATTAAAGCAGGCCATGTTGATCAAGGTCTCTTTTGCGCTTCAAGTGAAGGTGTTCCGCAAGGAGGTGTGATATCACCCTTGCTCTCCAATATTATGCTCAACGAGTTTGATCAATGGTTAGACGCAAAATACCTAAACAATAAAACGCGAAAAGACCGATGGTCTTGGAATCACAGTGTTGATATTAAACGACCTATTGCGATTCTAGAAAATAGGCAATGGCGTCCCGCCATTAGTTACTGTCGTTACGCAGATGACTTTGTTGTTATTGTTAAAGGCACTAAAGCCCAAGCTGAAGTCATGCGAGAAGAATGCCGGCGTTTCTTAGAAGATGAATTGAAATTAACACTGAATATGGATAAAACCCATGTGACACATGTTGATGACAGTTTTGTTTTTCTAGGGCATAGGATTATTCGTAAGCGTGGAGGACTTGGAAATAAGCGAATAGTAACAACAATACCTAAGGATAAATTCAAAAACTTTGCGGCAAAATTAGTGAATGAATTATCCAGTAATTATAGTGAGAATAAGATAGATCTCATTGTTCGCCTAAATCGGAAATTATCGGGGTGGGCAAATTTCTATCAATTTGCTGACTATACAGCGGTCATGTTTGGGAAACTAGATCAGATAATGTTCTGGAAGATCGGGTATTGGCTGGCCAGAAAATTTCGCACCTCAATCAAGTCATTGATGAAACAATGGTTTCGGAGGCCTGAGAAAAGTAAAGCGAAAACTTGGATCTTGTATGGTCGTAATAGCAAAGGAAATCTAGAAGGTGTTGCACTTAAGCGACTGGTTACCAGTCGTAAAAGCCAATTCCGGTGGCGTAATCCAGAAACGAATTCGTATATCATACGTGATGAAAGCAGGAATACCGTCACCTCTCACTATAAAGACGTTGCAATGGCTATGAGCCTGTCTTAAATGGAGAGCTGTATGCGCTGTAAGGTGCACGTATGGTTCGGGGAGGAGAAGCAGGGAAATAGTTCGACTACGTCCTGCTTCTTACTCTACTGTGGACCCTTGAAGGCTGGCTCTATGTAGCCGTTATCATTGTTTATTTTCCAGCATAAGGTTAAAAAGGCGAACAGATTCACCTCAAATGATATACTCAATAAATGGATTATCGCTATGGCAGTCATACAGTTTATAACATTGAATACCACTTTGTTTGGGTAACAAAATACAGCTATCAGATCTTAAATGGAGATGTTAGTTTACGAGTGCGAGAGTTAGTAAGGCAAACATGCGAAGCATTTGAAATTAAGATTTTGTCGGGGGTTGTTAGTAAGGATCACGTACACATAGTCGTTTCTGCTCCCCCTAATATGGCTCCAAGCGAAATAATGAGAAGAATAAAAGGGCGTAGTGAAAGAAAGTTTTTTGAAGAGTTTCCACAATAAAAAACGTTACTGGGGAAAGCATTTTTGGGCAAGAGGGTATTTTTGTATCACAGTAGGTCAGGTGACTGAAGAAATGATAAAGAATTATCTTGAGCATCACTTTGAAGCCAGTCCTAATGATAATTTTAAAACAGAATATGGTGAGCATGAATAACAGGGCTATTCGCCCTGTATCCCGACTTTCAGTCGCCAAGCGCTCTAACCGACCTGTCTTTTAGCGGGGGGGTGTTTAGTTTCTCGACAGGTTGTGGGGTGGCAGTTGATGATCATCATATGCGAACGTCATTATGTGTCAGAGCACTGCAAATGGCTTTTTGGAAAAGAAACCAGCACCCGGTGTACTGCATCACTCGGATAGAGGGAGCTAATATACAAGCTATGAGTATCGTCAATATCTGGATATCATGCAAATTCAGCAGAGTATGAGTCGAAAAGGGAGCTGTTGGGACAAATGCACCAACAGAGCGCTTTTTCCGTAGCCTTAAATATGAGAAGTTAAATTGCAACAATCTTAGAGCTAAAGAATCCACAACCAATAGCATTATTGATTGTGTAGCTTTTTATAAAGGCAAACGTACTCATTCAAAACTTGGTTATCAATTACCATTACAATTTGAGAGAGATTTTTATAGGAAAGTGTCTTACGGAAGTGTCCTGTTTTTGTTGACCATTACACTGGGGTAGGGTTTTAAATGGCTTGGAGCCTGAACGGTTACAACAAGGCTTACCTCAAATGAAGTTATTGTTGATAAACCCAACAGTAAAAAAGATATTGCATAAATGATTAAATGATTAAATGATTAAATGATTAAATGATTAAATGATTAAAGGAATAATTCAAAGTTCAAAATTCAGAATTCAACATTTAAAAAGCCACCAAGGCTTCATGAAGTATTTCAAAAATACCTCATGGCTATTTGCTGAAAAAATCCTGCGTATGACCGTGGGGTTATTCGTCGGAATTTGGGTGGCGCGTTACTTAGGGCCGGAAAAGTTTGGATTGTTTAGCTATGCCCAATCGTTTGTCGGCTTATTTACTGCCATTGCAGGGCTAGGCCTAGATGGTATTATCGTTAGAGAGCTAGTAAAAGATGAAAGCAAACGGGATGCCCTTTTAGGCACTGCTTTTAGACTGAAATTAATCGGCGCTTTATTGGTACTGATTGCCTTAGCCATTGCTGTTAATCTAAGCCGGCAAGACAGCCTGACGACTCTGCTTATTTTTGTCATTGTCTCGGCAACGGTATTTCAAAGTTTTAATGTTATCGATTTTTACTTTCAAGCAAAGGTATTAAGTAAGTATGTGGTATATGCCAATGTTATTAGCTTATTGATTTCCAGTATGGTGAAAATTTGGCTGATTTTAAACGAAGCGCCTTTGCTTTATTTTGCTTACAGTATTTTATTTGATAGCTTCATATTAATATGTGGTTTTATCTATTTTTATCGGTATAAGGCATTATTTTTAAGTCGATGGTATTTTGACAGAAAATTAGTGAGGAGTTTATTAAAAGACAGTTGGCCATTGATACTCAGTGGCTTGGTTATTTCTATCTACATGAAAGTTGATCAAATAATGATTAAAGAAATGTTGGGTGCAGAAGCTGTGGGGCAATATGCGGCTGCTGTAAGGCTGAGTGAAGCTTGGTATTTTATACCTATGGTTATAGCTTCTTCACTTTTTCCGGCAATTATCAATGCAAAAAAACAAAGTGAAGAGAACTACTATATAAGGCTACAGCAGCTTTATGATCTTATGGTATGGGTGGCGATTTTTATTGCGATCCCAATGACATTTTTAAGCGATTGGATTATCGAATTACTTTATGGGGTGAAATACAGTCAAACGGCAAGTGTTTTAAAGATACATATTTGGGCGGGTGTAATGGTATTTTTTGGTGTTGCTAGACATAAATGGACGATCAGTCAGAATTTGCAGAAATATGATATATATATAGATATAGCAGGAGCAGTGTCTAATATTTTTTTAAATTTAATTTTAATACCAAAATATGGGGTAAGTGGGGCAGCATATGCTACTTTGGTAAGTTATTTTATGGGGTCATTTATAGTTTCAATGGCATTAACAAAGTTTCATATTTCTTTAATAATGTTTATTAAATCTTTATTTCTTCCAATCAGAATAATAAGGAATATTTAAATGTGCGGAATAGTTGGAATAATTAACTTTAATAAATTAGAAGTTGATAAGAAAAATCTTATTCATATGAATAATATTCAGATCCATAGAGGTCCAGATGCTGGAGAAATTTATATAGACAATAATATAGGCTTAGGACATAGAAGACTTTCTATTATAGATTTATCAATAGAAGCTAATCAACCTATGAATTATCATGAAAGTGATTTTTGGATTGTTTTTAATGGTGAAGTATATAACTACTTAGAGCTTAGAAAAGAACTCGAATTGATAGGATATGTATTTAAAACAAATTCAGACACAGAAGTTATTCTAGCTTCTTATATAGAGTGGGGGGAAGGGAGTTTCGACAAGTTTAATGGTATGTGGGCTTTAGCTATATACAACTACCATACAAAAGAACTACTAATTTGTAGAGATAGATTTGGTGTTAAACCATTATATTACTATCAAGATTGTGAGGTTTTTTTATTTTCTTCTGAAAAAAAAGCTATTGTTTTAAGTGGTTTTATTGGCTTAGAGTTTGATGAGAAAGGAATAAGAACAGCCATACAAAATCCATTTATTTTAGAAGCAGCTGGTTATACAGAGTTTAAAAATATAAAAAGTCTTCTTCCAGGGCATTTGATAAGAGTAAAAAATAATAAAGTAGAAATAAAAAAATGGTATTCATTATTAGAAAATATAGAAAAATCAGTTCCAGCTACTTTTGAAAAAAGAATAGAAAGATTTAGGTGGTTGCTTGAAGATGCTTGCAAATTAAGACTAAGATCAGATGTTCCTATAGCAACATCATTAAGTGGTGGGTTAGATTCCAGTAGTGTCGTATGTGTTCTTTCACAAATAGACTCTATTAAACACAAAGCATTTTCCCATTCTTTTGAAGGTACCCATTTAGATGAAACAAAGTATGCAGAAATTATAGCTAATACTACAAATACACCAATTAGAAAAATTGAAGTAAATAAAAAAACTTCATCAAAAAATATTGATGAGATTATTTATTACTTTGAGTCTATATATGGCGGTATGCCAGATAGTGCATATAGAATATATAAAGAGCAAAAAGAAAGTGGGTATAAAATATCAATAGATGGACATGGCGCGGATGAAATGTTAGGTGGGTATGGCTGGTATCTAGATGAAATGAGAAAAGATGTTTCTTTATTTAATGTATTTAAACAGATTGAAGTTTCACAACATAAAAATGAAATTATATCAAATAAGAAGGAAAAAAATAAAAGCCAATTTATTATATTTATATTTAATATGCTTCCCGATGTATTAAAAAGTAGAATAAGAATCTTTTTAAAAAAAGATAGTCATAATATTAATGATATATACACTTTTGAAAAAGAGAGTTTACCTAAAAACTTTAGTCACTTAAAAAAAAGGTTATATGAAGATTTTAGTTATACTGTCCTCCCTAGAATTTTAAAAAACTTTGATGCCATGTCCATGGCTAATTCCATAGAAGTTAGAATGCCTTTTTTGGACTTTAGGCTAGTTGAATATGTGTTTGCTTTGCCTGACAGTGATCTGATTGACAAAAAGTGGACAAAATACATCTTAAGAAAGTCTATGGATGGAATAATGGATGATAGGGTGAACTGGAGAAAAGATAAGATAGGCTTGAATTCTCCAGTGGCAGAGATGCTGAGTAGTGAATTGAGTGCGTGGACTCTCGAATGCATAAATAATATAAAAGAGAACGATTTTTTTGATAAGTCTAAATTAAAAGAAGAATTTGAAAACAAGATATTACAGAATGAAAACTGGGGGGACTCTCTTGAATTTTGGAAAAAAATAAATACCCTTAAATTAATAGAGATTTATAAAAAAAGGAAAGAGAATGCTTAAATTTGCATTAGTAGGTTGTGGACGAATTTCGAAAAGGCATAGCGAATTATTAGGGCTCAACCAAATAAAAAATGCAACGTTAGTTGCAGTCTGTGATATAGATGAAGAGAAAGCTAAAAAACTAGGTGAGCAGTTTAGTGTTCCATATTATAAAGATATGGATGAAATGGTGCGGGCTGAACAGGCAATAGATGTTGTGTCAGTGCTAACTGAGAGCGGATTTCATGCGGAGCATGTAATAAATTTAGCTAAATATGGAAAGCATATAGTCGTAGAAAAACCAATGGCACTTACCATTGATGATGCGGATGATATGATCATGGCTTGTCAAAAAAATAACTGTCGATTGTTTGTAGTGAAGCAAAATAGATTTAATGTGCCCGTTATAAAGTTAAAAGAAGCTCTTGATAGCGGAAGGTTAGGCCGTCTTTTTATGGGGACAGTCAGAGTAAGGTGGTGTCGCCCACAAGAGTATTATGATCAAGCCCCATGGCGAGGGACATGGGCTATGGATGGAGGCGTTTTAACCAATCAAGCGAGTCACCATGTGGATTTATTGGAATACATGATGGGCAGAGTAGATTCAGTATACGCAAAAGGTATTAAAGCTTTAGCAGACATTGAAGCAGAAGATACTGCAGCAGTCATACTTAAGTTTAGAAATGGTGGAATAGGCATAATTGAAGCAACAACGGCTATACGTCCAGAGGACCTAGAAGGGTCAATATCTATTCTTGGAGAAAAAGGTTCTGTAGAAATTGCTGGGTTTGCAGTAAATAAAATGGTGCATTGGAATTTTCAAGAAAAAATAGAAGGTGACGATGAAGTAATGGAAAAATATTCAGTTAATCCACCAAATGTATATGGTTTTGGTCATCAAGCATATTATGAACATGTCGTTGATTGCATATTAAACAATAAGGAGCATTTAGTCGATGGATTAGAAGGTAGAAAAAGTGTAGAACTTATTTCTGCTATTTATGAATCTATGGAAACAAGAAAAGAAGTGTTTTTGAGGTTTAAACCACAATATTGCAAGTTAGGAGGTAGGCTGTGATTAAAATCCTTATAACAGCCTGCGGAGGTCCATCATCGTTAAGTTTTACGAGAAGTTTAAGAGATGCTGATCCTGAAGGAAAAAAATATTTCTTAATTGGAACAGATTGCGACAAGTTCAATATACATAGAGCAGAATGTAATAAAACTTATTTGTGTCCCAAAGCAAATGAACCAGAATATATTCCATTTATATTAGAGATTATTAAAAGAGAATTGGTAGATGTATTGCATTCTCAGCCAGAAGCAGAAGCTTATGTTATAGGTAAAAATCGTGACAAGATCATTGCTTCCGGTTGTAAATTATTTATGCCTGAACAGGAGGTTATTGAGCTGCTAAGAGATAAAGGAAGGTCTTATCACCTGTGGAAAGGTGCAGGCATAAAAGTTCCAGAAAATATAGACTTGCAGAGTGAAGCTGATTTAAAAAGAGCATTTGAGAAGTTTGGTAGTGATATTTGGATAAGAGAAACTGTTGGCGCGGCAGGAAGAGGGGCGCTATCTAGACCAACTTATGAAACAGCATTGCATCAGTTAAATATTAATAATAGCTGGGGACACGCTGTAGCAGCGGAGCATTTGACGACTAGAACCGTAACATGGCAATCGATTTGGTATGAAGGAAAACTAGTAGTAGCGCAAGGTAGAGAAAGACTTTACTGGGCGTTTGGCAACAGAGCGCAGTCAGGAGTGACTGGTTTAACAGGTACAGGTGCAACAATATCTGACAGCGTGGTTGATGATATTTCAATGAAGTGTATATTAGCAGCCACAAAAAAACCTCACGGTATATATAGTGTTGACTTTACTTATGATCAACAAGGTATGCCAAATCCAACAGAAATAAATATTGCTAAATTTTTTACCACACATCATTTTATCACTATGGCTGGATGCAATATGCCTGATATTTTTATAAATTTGGCATTAGGTACATATACTGGTCAAATGGAAATAATGAATCCATGTAAAAATGATATGTATTGGATTAGGGGTATTGATGTTTTGCCTATTCTGTTATCTAAAAAAGATATAGATGAGAAAGTTAATGAATATGATCATCTATTAGCAGAGCTTATTTAGAATAATGAATAAAATAATATTTTTTGATTTAGATGGTACATTAATTGACCCAAAGAAAAGATACCATGTTATTCATGAAAAAATATGTAATGAAATAGGTGTCATTCCATTATCTAGTGATGAATATTGGGAGCTAAAAAGAAATAAAGTATATGAAGATGAAATATTGCTCCGGTGTGGATCAAAAGATAATGATTTTGAAGAAGTATTAAAAGCAAGGTCTTCAATGCTTGAAGATAAACGGTATTTATTGTATGACACACTTCATGATGGAGTAGCTGGATTTATAGAAAAATTATCCAACGATTTTATTTTAGTATTAGTTACATACAGAAAGCGAAGAAATGAGCTAGAAGAACAATTAAATAGTCTTGGCATAGCTAAATATTTTGATAACGTTTTAAGTATATCCCCAGCGGTAGAACCAAAGTATATGGGCAAGGTAAATCTTATACAGGATAGTTATGGAAACGCTGTTAGTGGCATTTTTTTTGGTGATACTGAAGTTGACATATTGGCAGGTAAGCATTTAAAGGTAACTACTGTTGCTTGTTTAAACGGCATTAGATCTCATGGTTTTTTAAAAAAAGTCAATCCTGAATATTTTATTCATTCTTGGGATGTTAATAATTGGGATAATAAATTAATAAGTAAAATAGAAGGGATGTAATGGAGTTAGATAAAAGTTTAGATTATTATAGTACGGACGTCGAAGCAGATATAGGAGAAAGATTTGTAACTAAGGCTACTATTGAGCTAATAAAAGAAAATATCAGTGGTAAGAGTATATTAAATTTAGGCTTAGGGAATGGGAAAACTAGTTTAATATTTAATGAGCTCGTCATTAGCCAAGTGGTTGTTGAAGGCTCACGAGAGATACTAAAAAAGTTTTCATTTTCAAGTGAAAAAACAAAGTTTATAGAGTCATATTTTGAAAACTTCAATACGGGTGAAAAATTCGATGTAATATTAGCTAATCATGTGCTTGAACATGTAAATGATCCTGTAGGACTAATGAAAACTAAATTTCATGAGTGGCTCAAAGATGATGGCATAGCATTTATAACAGTACCAAATGCTAAATCAATTCATAGGCTTATTGGAAAGCAGATGAGGATGTTAGAGAGTGAATATGATTTGAATAGTTCAGATATTAAAGGAGGGCACCAGCGAGTGTATGACTCAGATACTTTACGAAAACAAATTACTGAAGCTAACCTAGAAGTAGTTGAAATAGGTGGGTACAACATAAAAATGGTTTCACTTGCTCAAATGAAGGATTGGAATCAAGACTTGCTGGATGCAATATTTGAAGTAAGTAAACAAATGCCACCGGAGATTTGTGCAAATATATGGGTGAAAGTAAGGAAAAAATGATTGATTTTTTAGACTTAAAAAAACAGTATGCCAGTATAAAAGAAGAAATAGATGGAGCTATAAACAATGTTATAAGTGAAACAGCGTTTATAGGTGGTAAATATGTGGCAAACTTTGAAAAAGAATTTGCACAATATCAAGAGACAAAATATTGTATTGGTGTTGGGAATGGTACGGATGCTTTAGAAATTGCCATAGAAGCTCTCCACTTGCCGGAAGGTAGTGAAATAATAATTCCAGCAAATAGTTTTATAGCATCATCCGAGTCAGTGACAAGGAGTGGTCACAAAGTAGTTTTTTGTGATTGTGATGAAAATAATTATACAATTTCTTTGTCTAGTTTAAAGTCGAAAATTACTCCGAATACTAAAGCAATCATGGCTGTGCATTTATATGGACATCCATGTGATATGGATAAATTAATAATTATTGCTAAAGAGCATAATTTGAAAATTATAGAAGATTGTGCTCAATCACATGGAGCTGAATATAAAGGTAAAAAAGTTGGAGCAATCGGAGATATAGGCGTATTTAGTTTTTACCCAGGTAAAAATCTTGGAGCTTACGGTGATGGTGGGGCAATAGTAACAAATGATGAGAGCCTAGCTACAAAATGTAAAATGATTGCAAATCATGGAAGAATAGAAAAATATAACCATGAATTTGAAGGTAGGAACTCTAGGCTTGATGGACTTCAAGCGGCTATACTCTCTGTTAAATTAAAACATCTTGATAATTGGACAGAATCGAGAATAAAGGTAGCTAATTATTACCTAGAAAATTTAAGCAATGTAAAAGGCATAGCTTTACCAAAAAGAGAGGATTGGGCAAAGCAAGTCTATCATTTGTTTGTTATAAGAGCTCAGCGAAGAGATGAGTTGAAGAAATATTTACAAGAAAATGACGTTCAGTCGGGTATTCATTACCCTATATCTTTGCCAAAACTTAAAGCATACGATTATCTAGGTCAAAAGAATGACGACTTTTTTGCAAATAAGAGTGACTCCGAATTACTTAGTTTACCTATTGGAGAGCATTTAACAGATAAAGATCTAGTAAAAGTGATTTCAATTATAAAGAGATTTTAAAATGAAAATATTACTATTAGCTGATTATTATAGTGAATATTTAAAACAATTTTATACAGCAAATAATTGTGATGATTTAACATACGACGAGCATTTGGAAAAAATTCTTGATGATTATTTTGGCTCTTTTGTGTCATATTATAGACATTTTAAAAAAATAGGCCATGAATCAACATTAGTTATAGCTAATGACTATAAGTTACAAAATAAATGGTTAAAAGAAAATAATATAAATATAGAAGCCAGCTCTAAAACAAAGAAGGAAGTTGTACTCATTCAAATAAAAAATTATGAACCTGATGTTTTTTTTATGGGAAGTATGTTTGATTATTACGGAGAATTTTTAAAAAATGTCTCTAAAGTAACAACTAATATATTTACATGGATTGCTTGTCCTTATCCAGAAAACTTAGATTTTTCACATGTGAGATGCATTATTTCTAGCTCTTCAAAGTACGTTAAAACTTTTAGAACAAAAGGAATCAACAGTGAGGTTTTAGGAGCAGCATTTGATGCTGAGATTTTAGAAAAAATAAAGACCAAAAAGTTGTATGATGCATCTTTTATTGGGGGGTTGAGCAAAATTCATAAAGAGAGAGTTGCTAGCCTAACGCAATTAATAGCTAAAAATTTTAATATCAAATTATTTGGCTATGGCTTGAAAAAAACTTTTTTTGGCCTTATACAGTCACCTTTAGAAAAAGTATATAACGGTGAACTTTGGGGGTTAAAAATGTATGAAACTCTGGCTCAAAGTAGGATTTCTTTAAATTTCCATATTAAAGAAGCCAATGGAATAAGTGGCAACATGAGAATGTATGAGGCCACAGGATGTGGTTCATTGCTCTTTACTGAAAATACCACTGACTTGAACAGTATTTTTGAACTAGATAAGGAAGTGATAGCCTATGATAGTTTGGATGACTTAGAAAAGAAGCTTGAGTATTATATTGAGAATAAAGATGAAGCGCTACTGATTGCGAAACTTGGTCAAAAAAAATGTTTAGAAAAATATGGATATAATAAAAGAATATTAGACTTTGAATTTATCTTAAATAAATATAAAGTTTAATGCCATGCTTCAGTTTTTAAAAAGTAAATTATCGATCCATCAAAAACAAATAATTTCAATTTTAATTTCAAAGTTAAAATTATTTTTTTACAAAAAAAAGATTGGTAAAAATAGCTATGTAGATAAAACTGTTAATGTATTTGGCTGGGGGCATGTCTCTATTGGTCATGATACATTAATAGGTGAGCAAAGCTGGCTCAATGTCAATGAACGAATTAAGGATTTTGAACATATAAAAATTGGTAATTATTGTTATCTGGGCAGACGAAATTTGTTAAGTTCCAGTAAAGAGTTGATAATTAGCGATTACGTGATGGTAAGTAATGAATGTAAGTTCTTGGGTAATAATCATATTTTTGAAAATCCATTAGAGCCATATATAGCAACTGGAACAACAAATAACGATATTCTAAAAATTGGGGTAAATACTTGGATTGGTGCAGGGGTTATAGTCTTAGGTGCTGTAGACGTTGGGCATGGTTCAATCATTGGGGCTGGTAGCATTGTAACAAAAGATATCCCTCCTTTTAGTATAGCGGTTGGCAACCCATGTAAGGTTATTAAGCGCTTTAATTTTGAGACAAATAGTTGGGAAGAATTATCGTATTTTGATAAAAAAATGGAGTTTTTAATGCCAAATGAAAGTGACTATCTAAATTTACTTAAGGCTAACAAACCAAATATATCTATGCCTAGGATGGCGGCTACATCACGATATGGAGATTTATTTTGAAATGCAAAGTATGCAGTGAAGAGAGTAAGTATCTTTTTAATGCAAAAATACTTAACAAATATAATGTTAAATATTTTAAATGTCCTAAGTGTAATTTTTTGCAAACAGAAAAACCGTATTGGCTAGAAGAGGCTTATAGTGATGCTATCAGTGTTTCTGACACGGGAGTAATGTCGCGTAATAACGATTTTGCAAAAACAGCTACTGTTATCTTATCTTTAGTATCTGATAAAGCGGGTCAGTTTTTAGATTATGGTGGGGGGTATGGGGTATTTACTAGGTTAATGAGAGATAAAGGCTTTGATTTTTTCTGGTATGACAAATATGCAAAAAACCTAGTGTCTAGGGGGTTTGAAGGTGATATGCAAAAGAAAAAATATGGTGCTGTAACCTCTTTTGAGAACTTTGAGCATTTTGAGAACCCAATTGAAGATATAGAAAAGATTTTTAATCTTACTGATATTGTTCTGTTTTCAACTGAGTTAGTACCAGAGAAAGCGCCTGGTCCAAACCAGTGGTGGTACTACTGTTTAGAGCATGGTCAGCATATATCCTTATATTCTAAAGAAAGCTTGGAGTATATCGCTAAAAAATATGGATACTATTTTATTTCAAACGGTCAAAATTTACATATCTTTTCAAGACATAAAATTTCTAAAGGCATATTTCTTATAGCAAGAATAATAAAGAAAATAAGACTAGATAGGTTTTTTGAGCAACCTTCAAAAACTAATAGTGATATGCATATGATGATACAAGAAATGAGTAGAAAATGAAAAATATACTCATAACAGGAGCAAAAGGTTTTTTAGGTAGCAATATTTCTAAGTATTTTAAAAGTCTTGGTTATAAAACCTACGGCATTGGCCATGGAGATTTATTGGTAGAAGAATGTCGCCTGATTGGGTTGGATTATTGGTGCAAATCGGATGTTACCATCAAAGCTATAAAAGATATAAAACAAACCTTTGATTTAATCATTCATTGCGGCGGTAGTGGTTCAGTTGGTTTTTCAGTTGATCACCCTTATGATGATTTTAAAAAAACAGTAGATGGAACGTTGGAAGTATTAGAGTATATAAGACTTTATAATCCCAATGCTCATTTTATATATCCATCTAGTCCGTCAGTCCAAGGTGAGTGTAAAGATGAACCAATAAGAGAAGGCTATGTTGGAAAGCCAGCTTCACCCTATGGGTATCATAAAAAAATAGCTGAAGATTTGTGTAGAAGTTATTCTGATAAGTATGGTATCAAAGTGTCAATTATTCGATTTTTTTCAGTTTATGGAAATGGTTTAAAAAAACAGTTGCTTTGGGATGCTTGTAATAAAATTATAAATGCAAAATCTGAAGTGGTTTTTTGGGGTACAGGAGAAGAAACCAGGGATTTTATACATGTTGACGATGTATTAAGGATAATTGAGAAAGTCATCAGTATAGAAAAAAAATTCTTAATTATTAATGGCGGTAGTGGAGAAAAACATACTATACGTGAAGTAGTTTATATGATAAAAGGATTTATGAACTTAGATTGCAATATTAAATTTAATAATCAAGCAAATGAAGGGAATCCAATTTATTACTGGGCGAATGTAAATGAGTTGAATGAAATGGGCTGTTATCATAATGTAAATTTTAATATTGGATTAGAAAAATATGTAGAATGGGCAAAGAAGATATTATGATAAAAGTTGGATTTATAGGTGCAGTATCAAAAGAATGGATGGGAGGATTAAATTATTTTAATAATTTATTATATGCGATTTCAGTCTTAGAAGATAAAAAAATTGAAGCAGTTGTTTTTGTAGGTAAAAAAACTGATGATGAAATAAAAAATACTTTTAAAAAATATGCCGAAGTTGTAGAGCATTCTATGTTTGATAGAAATAGCCTTCACTGGTTTGTTTGGAAAATTTTATATGAAATTTTTGGCTCAAGGTATTTTTTAGATATTTTATTGAAAAAATATAATATACAAGTCCTTTCTCATACAAACTTATATGGTTTAAAATCTTGTAAAACTGTCAATTGGATTCCAGATTTTCAGCATTTACATTTACCTAGTATGTTTATAAAAAAAGAGATTAAAAGCAGAAATGAAAAATTTTTAGAGCTAATAAAAAAAAGTGATAAGATAGTTTTAAGTAGTTATGATGCTTTAAAAGATTTTAATGTTTTTACTCCTGAATATACTCAAAAGGTAGATGTATTACAGTTTGTATCTCAGCCAGATAATAGATATTTTCAATTAAATGAAGCTGATAAGAGTGTTTTATTGGAAAAATATAATATTGAAAAAGATTTTTTTTATATCCCAAATCAATTTTGGAAGCACAAAAATCATAGGCTAGTCTTTGAAGCTATAAAAAACTTAAAAGATAAACAGCAAGAAGCCAATGTGGTTTGTACTGGGTATATGAATGATTATAGAAACAAAGAATATATTAATGAGATAAAAGACTTTATAGTAAAAAATAACCTGGAAAAAAATATTAAACTACTCGGTTTGATTGATTATCAAGATGTTTTTTCTTTGATTAAATTTTCAAAAGCAGTGATAAATCCATCACTTTTTGAGGGGTGGAGCTCAACTGTAGAAGAGTGTAAAAGTATTGGTAAAAATATGATACTTTCGGATTTAGATGTACATAAGGAGCAAAGCCAAAATTCAGTTTTTTTTAATAGAAATAGTGTTAAATCATTAGCAGGTGTATTGGCTAATTACGATAATATTGAATTAAATAATCAAGATGTTAGTAGTCTAGAATTAAGAACTTTAAAGTTTGGTGAGAAATTTCAAACTACTATACTGGATGTGATAGATGCTTAAAGCCCGCAGGGTGAGGAGAAACGACCACATCAATCTCGCAGCATCACCGCGTTCAGTACATCCTACCGTCTACTAGCACGCCAAACTCAATGAGAAAAATGAATATAATTGATTTATTGCAGCAAGGTGAAAATGCCTCGGTTGAGTTTAAAGAAGCATTTAGTTAGACCCGAGAGCATAGCTAAAGAGGTGGTTGCTTTTGTTAATAACAGGGCGGTAATTTATTGATCGGCATATCTGATGATGGAAGCGTTAAGGGCGTGCAAGAAGTAGCCTGTATGAAGTTTGTATAATACAGGAGGCGCAGTGTATTCATTTACCCGTATTACGCAAGCTGCATAATTGGCTACAAGAGATTTTGTCTGTCGGCTGAAAGTTATACGTAAGGGGGATTTCTGAAATTATTTTAGGTGGAAAATGACAAAAAAAGCACTAATAACTGGTATTACTGGCCAAGATGGATCTTATTTAGCTGAGTTTTTGCTGGAAAAAGGCTATGAAGTTCACGGTATTAAGCGTCGTTCCTCGTCATTTAATACTGAACGGATTGATCATTTGTATCAGGATCCGCATGTGGATCATCGGAACTTGATTTTACATTATGGCGATTTAAGTGATAGCTCTAACCTGACGCGAATTTTGCTGGAAGTGCAGCCTGATGAGGTTTATAACTTAGGTGCTCAGTCACATGTGGCGGTGAGTTTTGAATCACCAGAATATACTGCCGATGTCGATGGACTGGGTACTTTACGATTGTTAGAGGCGATTCGCTTATTGGGTTTGGAGAAAAAAACGCGCTTTTATCAGGCTTCTACGTCTGAGTTATATGGTTTAGTTCAGGAAACACCACAAACAGAGAAAACGC
>Ga0209826_1001141_pt1 | contig 18640 bp, 12 predicted proteins | sample GOMGulsemesocosm_5_FD_184637 | JGI IMG/M metagenome (GOLD analysis project Ga0209826, IMG submission 184637) | Methane-oxidizing microbial communities from mesocosms in the Gulf of Mexico - GOM15C Gulf of Mexico (SPAdes) (version 2) | ecosystem: Environmental > Aquatic > Marine > Cold seeps... | reverse complement strand
GAGTAAAAAATCGGGATTAACACGCTGCTTTTGGCTATAACCACCCCAATGTCGCTCTGACAAGCCGTAGCCGTTGGCAAGTACCTTGTCGCCAACCTGGAAACGAGAGTCCTTGGATTCAGAGACCGTGCCCGCCAAGTCGATACCGCACACCATGGGCAATTGCTGGCAAATTGGGGAAGCTCCCGAGACGGCCAAGCCATCTTTGAAATTCAAGGTGGAATACTCCACATCAACCAGTACGGCCTCATCTGGCAAATCAGCAACACTCAGGGTTTGAAGCTTTGCTTCGCGATTTTCATCGACCAGCAAGGCTTGAAATGTATCAGTCATAGATAGCCTCTTAAAGAGAGTAGGGATAAACGTTCGACGGAGTGTATCAAATTCCTACCCTACATCGCTCTAAGAGTTTAAGGGGCAGGGTTTAAGGGTGAGAGCTTAAGAGCGTGAAAACCTGATTCAGTCGGGTCAATTCCATCAATTGCAGGGCGGGCCCTTGCACACCAACAAAGACCATCGAATACCCCTGATACTTGGCTATTTTTAGGGCTTCAAGAAATACCGCGATACCAGCACTATCAATGTAAGGCAAGTGAGTAAAATCGATAACTAAGTGGCGATGAGCGCCGAGAGCAGAAAGCAATCTTTTGCGAACACGGGGAGCAGAGGCAAGGTCAATTGCCCTATCGAACGCCAGGGTATGATATTTACGGGCTTGCACATCGAACTCACATTGCCTTGCTGCCTGTGCCTTAAGGGCCTTTTCAGCCATTTGCGGCTTACCTCCCTCCCTTAAACTCAAGAGGCGGGACAGTGCCATCAAGCCCAAAGTCATGATGTTTTGAATGTCGGTTCCTCGACCCCAAGTGCCCGTTTGAAAGCCTTCCATCTTCTTTTTTCCCAATCCCATCTTCCAGGTGGTATCCCTGACTGTTAAGTACCAAGCCATTGTGGCGCGCCTATTGAAGCCGCTTGGGCAAGCTACCCGCACAACTTGAACGCACTATAAGCGGAGGGAGTGAACCAAGCCTGAACGTTATATTAACTGAACATTAATGAGCACCTGTCGAACTAAGTCGCAGGCCTCCCATCGATGCCGCCAGTGCCAAGGACTTGGACTATTTGGATGTATACGCCTCGATTTCGAGGGTATTAGACGAAAAAAGCCTCATAAACTCTATTTTCTCCTCTGACAGCAAAAAGCCTGTGTCTTTGTTACATTCCTGCCACTCTAATCTGAGAGCTACATTACCCATAATCAACAGGTCAGCGATTATACTGAAACCTTCCTTAAGAAATCCTACTTACTTCCAATTTTGCTACCGCACTCTATTTGCCAAACTATACTAATTTATAGCCCCGTCATTTTAAGGAAGTCGTGATGTATCTATCCAATGTATGCCGATTATTAGTCACTCTAGTACTTACACCATTAGTTCTGACATTCCCCTACGCAACTCTTGCGGATGACGTTGCCACCAGCGAGAGCCTAACCACATTATTCCGCGCATCAAGAAAAGTAATCTCGGTTAACCAAAATTTAATTAATGATGCGTCTAAAGGACATAAAGGTCTGGACGGAAAGTCGGTCGTGGAAATGGCGAAAGCCAACTACAAGGACGCTAGCGGAAAAACTCTATCCAGCGGAAAGCCACAAAAAGCCATGCTGGACTCAGTATCAGAAATCATGAGCGAAGCCCAAGAACTTATCAATCAACAAGATGTGGGTTTTAAAGGGTTCTTGCCCGCAATATTCGCACGGCGTGTTGCAGGGAGATTTAGTCAAAAAATGCAGGGCAGCATGAGCATAAAACTAACCGCGCCTAAAAAATATGTTCGCAACCGCGCGAATAGACCTGACAAATGGGAACACGATGTGATTGAAAATAAATTTAAAGGTGAAGGCTATGAGAATGGCAAGCCATTTTTCGAAGTGACAAAAAGTAAAGGCAAAGATGCTTTTCGATACATATTACCAGAATACTACGGCGAGTCCTGCTTAGGCTGCCACGGATCCCCGAAAGGCGAATTGGATATTACAGGCGGTAAAAAGGAAGGAGGTGTTTTGGGCGAATTAGGCGGAGCTATTAGCTTGGCAATATTCAAATAGGCAGACTGGTGGGAAAACATGAGAATCAGGGATCTATCAATAGGCGTTAGAATACTTGTGTTTACGGGAATATTTGCAGGTATTATTTTATTATCCCTCGTCTACCTAGCGATGGCGCTATCCGAAAGCTCGGACCTAAGCCGCTCACAAACAAACGTTGTTAGTGTTCAGCGCAGCGCCATTGATACTCAGAGCAAACTTCTTGCTGAACAGGGCGTTTCCGCAAAACGTCTCAACAACGTGACAGAGTTAAGTCGCAAGTTTTCAGAAGTTCGATTTTGGTTAGCCGACCTATCTGTTAGCTGGCTCAACGAGTCAGAAGCGAATGCAGAACTGGCAAAAGAAGAAATGTATTCCTTGCTCTCTCGGATTGATGATCAGGCACTCGCGGCCTCACTAAAAGATCGCACTGATGTATTTTATGAAAAAATGCTTGAAGCCGTAGACGCTTATGTCGATGAAAACCGTGTACTAGGAAATTCATTAATGTCTGAATCGAGGCGTCAGGGTCTGTCAATTGATAAAAATTTAGCCGATTTAGGCAAGGCGGCTCGAGAAAGTACCAACACCATTGCGACTAGCCTCAGAGATGCAGGGGCGCAAGTTGCCAAGTCGGGTAGTGAATTAACTAAAACCGCCAGCGTTGTTGAAGAAACCAGCAGCCGCTTACTCAGTGTATCGCTCAGTGTTTTGCTGGTATTAATGATCGCCAGTGCTGTCTATTCAATCGCATTAAAAAATAATATCCACGGGCCAATTACCAAATTGCGGACAGCGCTAGAGCATATTGAACAAAATTCGGACCTTATCTATCGAGTTGACGTTGATAGTCGCGATGAAATGGGAATTATGAGCAGTGCTCTGAACAAGATGATGGAACACTTTCAGGGAGTGGTTTCCCAGGTTAGAGCGGCCGCTCTTGAATTGAAACATGCCACCGAAACTACCGGTGATATTGTTGGGAAAACTAAAGTCTGCGCCCATAAGCAACAAGAGGCAACTGATCAAGTTGCTGTGGCAATCAACGAGATGGCCGCAACAGTGGAAGAGGTTGCAAGACACGCGAACGGGGCTTCGGAAGCCGCAGATGAAGCGCGAGCGGCTTCAGATGAAGGACATCAAATGGTTAAGGAAACCGTTAAACTTATGTCTGCTCTGTCTGAAAATACTCGCCAAGCCCACAATGCAATTTCGCGAGTATCCGATGACACCAGCAATATTGGAACAGTATTGGATGTAATTAGGGGGGTATCAGAACAGACCAATCTATTAGCCCTCAATGCCGCGATTGAAGCCGCTCGAGCGGGAGAAGCAGGCAGGGGCTTTGCCGTTGTAGCCGATGAGGTTCGTACCTTAGCCCAGCGTACACAGGAGTCTGCTCAGGAAATACATACCATGATCTCCCGCTTACAGGAAGGCACGGCAAACGCCGTGGAGGTAATGGAGGGAGGTGTAGAAAGTGCGGAGCAAGCCGTTCAGCAAGCAAATGCCGCTGGCGAAGCACTACAAAAAATTAACACCTCGGTCTTAGGTATTGTGGATATTAATATTCAGATAGCAACGGCCACAGAAGAGCAGTCAGCCACGGCAGAAGAAATTAATCGCAATATCACGAACATTACTGAATACGCCGCAGAGACCGCGGATGGAGCATCTAAAACCACTCAGGCGTGTACCGATCAAATAGCGTTGTCTGAAGAATTGGCTTCTTTGGTGAACAAATTCAAGGTCTAGGTGAGGGATCACTCACTTGATTTTCAGCGCGGGCTGTCTTTGTTCTGGGCAGGAGTGCAGGCTATCTTAATCCTAGACAGGAGCGCTATGATGAACCTTGACACAAAAGGCAGATTTTCTTCGGTAAGCCTATTCCTCTGTGGGGCACTAGCCTTATCATCTATGGGGTTTGAAGTCGCGGGAGATGAGGCCAAAAATTTCTCTCAAGCGATTGAAAACGGTAGCGCACACCTTTCTTTTCGCTATCGCTTTGAGAGTGTAGAACAAGACAACTCACTGAAAGATGCGAGTGCATCCACATTGAAGACTCGCTTAAACTTCACCACGCAAACCTCACATGGTATTCAAGCCTTTATTGAGCTTGATGATGTATCTGTCATCGGCGCCGATAATTACAACGACACCCATTTTCATAAGACCCAATATTCAGTTGTTGCTGACCCCGAAGGAACAGACGTAAATCAAGTTTGGTTGCGTTTTAGCGGCTTGAAAAAAAACATCATTACTCTTGGTCGCCAGAGAATAAATTTCGACAACCAGCGTTTTTTTGGTGGTGTCGGTTGGCGGCAAAATGAGCAGACCTACGACGCGCTTATGGTAACGAATACATCGTTTACCAACATTAGCGCGCGCTATGTGTATATGTACAACGTGAATAGAATTTTTGGCCCTGGCGACGGCGCCCAACTAGCTGACTTTGGCACCGACTCACACCTCATCAACCTAAGTTTCGATGGCTGGAGCGCCGGCAAGTTGAATGTCTATGCTTACTTGATGGACGTAGAGGACGCCCATGCCTTTGCAACCGAGACTTATGGTGCTCGGTTTAACGCCAAACACAAGCTAAGCGAAAAAAGTAAGCTACTATTTACAGCCGAACTGGCCACACAAAATGACTATGGAGGATATGCTGACCAAACGGAATTCGAGGCGAATTATTACACTCTATCAGGCAGTCTAAAATTGAATGCCTTTACCTCCACCCTGGGTTACGAGGTCTTAGAGGGAAACAGTAGCGCTGGTGGCGAGTCATTTAGAACACCTTTCGCAACCTTGCATAAATTCAATGGCTGGGCAGATCAATTTTTAGGCACTCCGGCTGCCGGTCTAGAGGACATGTATATCAAAGTGTCTAGCAAACTTGAAGGCTTCAATATCACCTTGGTCTACCATGACTTTTCTTCAGAAGACGGCAGTGACGAATACGGCAGTGAATTTGATTTTTCGATAAGTCGTTCATTGCACAAAAATGCTTCAGTATTATTGAAATATGCAGATTACAGCGCGGACGGAGAAGCGAAGTCTGTATTGGGGAAAGTGGACACTCAGAAAATTTGGTTAATGCTAACAATGAAATTCTAGGACAAGGCCTCCGTCAAGTTTTTATGGAAATGTACTATGGCTTTTTCAAAGCGACCGAAAGTTAAATGGCTATTTGCGTTACTAAGCAAGCTTTCTTGAATAGCGCAGGCGGCCGCACGATCCTCGTCAAGACCAGAATCTTTAACAAAACTGGCATCGCGCTCAGCCTCTTCTAGGCTTATCTCAACGCCCTTATGTCCCTTATTCGTAAGCTGATAAACCACATGTTCGGTGCAGGTTGGGCTAATAGGTTCAAGAATCACCAGACTTGAATGTTTGGATAAAATGCTAACCTGGGCGTTCGGAAAAAGCTGATATACAGTGGTCACCAGCCCATCGATATTGCGCTCTTCAGGTTTAACATCGCGTAACTTTTTAATCCGCCGAAAGGGAAAGGTGATACGTGAGCAAGGCCCAAAAGTCTCGACGATATTGGTATTATCGAGCCCATAGGGGAAAAAGCTCTTTTTGTGTAGAGACTTAATATGGTATCCCTCCATAGAAGTTTCAGCGATTAATTTCCAGTTGGCGTCATCCGAAAAGCCCACTTGCTTAAAGAACTTTTGCTCTGGCGAGAAAAAGTCAGGAATGTTTTCTAGCACCTCTGGATCAATGACGCCTTTTTGATTTACATAGACAAGGCCGCCTTTTTCGCTTGCGCTAACCTCAACCAAGCCATGCTCTTTTGGGTCCAAATCTGGAAAGCCGTCTTTTCCAGGAACATGTTTGAGATGCCCGTCTAGCCCATAGGTCCAGGCATGATAGGGACAGACGAAAGCACGGGCACAGCCACTGTCCTTGGCGACCTGCATACCACGATGTCGGCACGCGTTGATAAAGGCACGAACAAGACCGTCTTCACCTCGCACCACAATGAGCGGTGTCCCGGCGGCTTTTCTTGCAATATAGCGTCCATTCTCTGGCAAGGCTGCAGAGGGACAAAAGGGAACCGCTGTACTTTTCAGGAGCTCGATTTCAGCGTTGAACCTGTCCTCCGAAAGGTAGTTAGTCACCGGCTCCCGCCAGACCTTTTCGCCTAGATCCGTTGTTTTGTTATCAATATGACTAAAAATACGGTCGATCATATCGTTGTCATTTAGTAGTGAGTTCATAATTTATTCCTGGATTTATCAACGCTTAAGCAAGCAGCCAGAAGATCTAAACTACTAGAATAAACTGCATTAATTGAATTTTCTGATCTCACCTCCTATGAATCAGAATTTCCTTTACTTTCTGTTTTTTGGAGTGAATTTGAGATTAGCAAAAAAAGACATATAAAGGCAATTATTGAAATATTGCCCTACTAATGAAAGCAGGCTAAATAAGAGATCATAATCAATGCTCTACAATACTATAGTCAAGGCACGATTTAGTTGCCGACGATGCTGTTTATAAGAGTTCGAAGCCTGTTAATAACCTTGCCAATTAGGCTATACTCCTCATTCTGGGTAATTCAGCGCAACTATTCTCTGGAGTATCCAAGGAGTCGTATACGACTGCTTTTACGCTCAGCTGGCCAAGCATTCGATCAAGATCCGGTATAATTTTCCATATTCAGACTTTTAGAACAACGGTAAAGCCAACTTGGGGAATCATGACTCAAATTAGTATTGAAACCACAAGTAAACACTTAAAGCTTGTTTTAGTTTTTCTTGCCCTTTGTCTTTCTGCTGGTAGTCCCGCAAAGGAAACTGTGCGCCTAGCAGCCGGAGAATGGAAACCGTATGTGTCGCCTTCCATGAGTAACTACGGCCCCTTTAGCCGCATTGTCACCGACGCATTCGCCCTAGAAGGTATTGACGTTGTATATGGTTTTTTTCCATGGAAGCGATCCATATTAATAGCGGCACAAGGAGCATGGGATGGAACACTACCATGGGGCCTTCAAAAAGAACGAACCGAGTATTTTTATCATAGCGAAATTATTACCGAACAAAGATATTTTTTCTTTCATTTGAAGAGTTTTCAATTCGACTGGGAATCCTATAGTGATTTGAGCAACCTTATCATTGGCGCCTCTTCCGGCTATCACTACAAAAAAGAATTTCAGGATTCCGAAAAAGAGAACAGAATCAAGGTCATTCGGGTGGGCACAGAAAGTCAGCTGATAAAATTGCTTTTGGCGGGGCGAATTCAACTGGCTTTGATAGAAAGGAGAATTGCCCAAGACCTAATGTGCCGCTCATTCTCTCCGCAAGAAATCGCTCAGATTACCTACCACCCGAAATTGCAGAGTGAAGGCGGATTACATCTTCTTTTGTCAAAAAAGATTGAAAACAATCAAGTTCTCATTGATAAATTCAACAGAGGACTGAAACAACTAAAAACAAGCGGCAAGGCCAACCTTGAATTTCTAGCATGTTCCCAACAAGTATCCGCAACTCACAGATAAGCGGGGCCGATTGGATCTTGAAGCCGACGGTCACCAGATACACATTTTCGAGGGCGAAGATACCGCAAGGCCTTATCGCCATAGTTCTGACGCGAGCTCCACTTTAGTATTCTGAGTAGCTAACTTAGAAACAAAGAAGTTGGAATTGGAGGCTTTGGGTTATAAGTTTATTCACACTAGCGAAAACGAATTCTCCAAATATGGGGCCTTTTGGGGACCATCAGGGATAGTCCATGAAATTTCAGAGTCGATAAATCACGATTGTAATTATCCACCGTAATGTCATGATAGCAGACATTCATTCATAGGATCTTACGGGCGCTGTGTGAATTCATCGAAGCAAACTATTTATCAAGATATGGCTCAGCTGTTGCGAGCTCGTCAATACGCAAAAGCAGAGTTATTGATTACAAAACATCTGTCCCTCGAGCCGGAGGACGCGCAAGCTCATAGCCTACTTGGCCACAGCCTAATGCGCCAAAACCGGCTCGATGAGAGCATTCAAGCCTTTTCGACTGCGCTATCGCTCAAACCAAATTCAGCTGATACCCATGGAGATTTTGGCCGAGCGCTTCTGCGTGCCAATGACAGCGAAAAAGCACTGAGCCATTTTCGCCAGGCCGTGAAGCTGGACCCTTCCTTTAGCGAAATTTGGTTGTTCCTAGGAAATTATTTGATGGAGCGCGGCGATCATGAAGAAGGGCGAGCCGCTCTCATTCAAGCAGAACAAACTGATCCGCATCGAAATACACTAGCAGAAATACACCGCCTTTTGACGAACAACCGGATGGTCGAAGCAGAAAAGCAATGCCTAGCCTTACTGAATCGCGTACAGATTCATGCTGGGGCCATTGTCGTCATGGCCAAGTTTGCACTCACTAAAAAAGCCTGGGTAAGAGCAGAATCCATGCTAAGAAAAGGCTTGCAACATGCGCCTTATCACATGGGGCTTTGGCATAAATTAGCAGAAGTCTCCGAGGCACTTTGCAAGCATCAGCAACAAATCGACAGTCTAGAACGCTGTGTCTTGATTGCACCAAAAAGCAGTTTTTTACACGCCTATCTAGGAAAGGTTTATACCAACATTGGCCTATATTCACCGGCGTTGCGCGCATTTGATACCGCACTTGCTATTGATGGCGACAACCCCGAATATCTTTTACAGCGAGGCTATGCCTATCGTTTTATGGGAAATCGATCCGCTTGCGAATCAGATTTTCGTCAGTGCTTGAGTTTAAAAGCCAATAATGGCGCCGCGTATTGGGCGCTCGCAGATCTCAAAGACTACCCATTTAACGACGCCGATGTGAGCGATATGAGCGCCATTTTTGAGCACAAGAGCGTTGCGCAAAAACACCGGTCTATGGCGGGCTTTGCGCTAGCCAAATGCGCAGAATCTAGAGGCGATTACCAACAGGCCTTTGACATCTATCAGCAAGCTAATGACCTGCATCCCGACGCGGTTTTTAATCCGGACAGCTTCGACCATCACAACAAAGAATCTCGAAAGCTTTATTCCAAAAGCTTTTTACAAAAATCCGCTCGCGCGCTCGTGACGGAAGGACCTACACCAATTTTTGTGGTGGGTTTGCCACGTTCGGGCTCCACCTTAATTGAGCAGGTATTAGCCAGCCATAGTGCCATCGAGGGCACCATGGAGCTCACAAATTTACCAAGAATCGCGGTAGCCCTGGAGGAAGACAGCTACGCCAATGGCATGAGCGTAGATCAATACCTTCAACAACTAAAGCCTGAGGCTCTGGCTTCCTATGGGCAACAATATTTAGATGAGACAGCGATATTTCGTACTGGGGCCGACTATTTTATTGATAAAAGACCGGGTAACTTCCGCCTTGTGGGACTGATTCAACTGATTTTACCGAATGCAAAAATAATTGATGTGCGCAGACATCCTTTAGCCGCCGGATGGGGTGCCTATAAGCAACACTTCGGTTCGGGCTTTGATTTTAGTTATCACTTGGACAATATCGCTCGTTATTATCGCGCCTACTTAAAAATGATGGATCACTGGGATGAGGTCTTGCCGGGGAAAGTTTTTCATCAGTCTTATGAAGATATGGTTAACGATGCCGACGGCAGTGTGCGAGCGATGCTGTCTTATCTTGGTTTGAATTTCGAGCAAGCCTGCCTCGATTTTCATAAAAACGAGAGATCCGTTCATACCGCCAGTAGCGAGCAAGTTCGTCAGCCAATTTTTCGAACTGGCTTGAAATCTTGGATGCCCTATGACGAACAATTGGCCCCATTGAAGGCCGCTCTTGGAGAGGCCGTGCTCTCCCGCTGGGCATAAAAAAGGCGGGCCGAAGCCCGCCTATGACGTCAACATCAAGGTTTATTTAGAACGCCACATCGGCCCTAACGGTTAGGGTCCTTTCGGGGGCGTAGTAAACCAAGTCCTGATTGCTGGTGTCTGTTCTGTAGGTGATGATTTCCTCGTTCAGCAGATTGTTGACGTGTACGCTCAGGCGCACACTGTCACTGGCCTCTATACTGGCTGAGGCATTCCAACGCGTGTAATCTGGCGCGATGTCCAGTTCGCTGGCACGGTAGTGAGATTTATACTCATCATAACCCTCCACCTCCAGTCGAAGTGATGCAGGTCGATCCATCACGTCGAACGTCTTATCCAAGGCCGCATAGAAATTGTAGCTGGGCACCATAGACAGATCTTCACCCTTCAGCCCACCAAAACTTGGCGCATCAGAGGTCAACTCAGTACTACTATAGGAAAAGTTAAGTGTCGCGGTGAGAGTGTCAGTTAAGAACGTCGTACTTTCAAATTCGAATCCACTGGACTCGGCCGAAGCCGCGTTACCCGTGAATGGGAAACCACAAGTGTCCATATCTACGCGAGTCTGCAAGCCCGTCCAATCAATGGTGTAGATTGCAGAACTGAAGCGGAAGCGACGCTCAAAGAGCGCTCCTTTTATACCAAATTCATAGTTCTCAATCGTGTCACTTTCGAAGCGAGGCTTCCAGAATTGTGCGTTGGGATCACTCTGGCAGGACACTGGTAGAATGGGTAAGGTTGAACCGCCAGGACGGTATCCTTCAGAGTAAACCGCATAAAAAGACAAGTCATCAGAGGGACGATAAGATGCACTAAACTTCAGTGTATCACCGTCGTTACCGCCGCCCTCATCAGTCACTGCGCCACCTGGGCCAACCCAAACACCGGTTTCAACAACTCGCTGCTCATCTTCGATGTCATAAAAACGCACACCCGCGGTCAATTCCAACTCGCCTTCAGCCAAGTCTGTAAGGTAACTAACTTCACCGTACAGAGCGTGCTCTTCCTTGCGCGTGTATTCGTGAGCAATATTGTAATTTTTCGAAGGATCGCCATAAACAGCTTCACCAAACTGATCAATGGTTTCTACCCCGGGTAAATCCCAGTCGGTGATATAGCCCCAATACGTCCAAACTTCCGTGGTGATGGCAAGCGCTTCTGGAGACGTTTCGTGATACTGGAACTGCATGTCAGGAACGGCATCAAGTTCATATTTATTAAAGTAGTAGCCAGCCGTCCAACTAATCGCTCCATCGCCGATAGATTGGAATCGAAGTTCGTGGGTGACACGCTCTCCTGGTTGACGTCCGTAAAGATTGGTGTCTTTCTCCAAGATCCAGGTTTTGGCCGCGTCGAGCAAGTCATTGCGAGACCAGTTAGCCAGTTCGCGCGTTGATGTATCGGCATAGGAACCTACATACGAAAATGAAGCAATATCGGCGATATTGTTATTGGTGTAAGCAAGGGTAAACAAATCCTTTTCACGCTCGAACCATTCATCAACACTCTCCCAAATGGTGTACTTACTTGGGTGGCTATGAACAAACGAACTTGAAGACATGCACTCAACTCGACCTTGGTCACCGCAGCTCTCATAGTCATACGTTACATCATAGCCATTAGGGGCACTTGGATTGGCCGTCAGCGAAGGAACATAACGACCTCCGGAGGAAACGTCACCCCACTCACTGCCTAATGCACGCTCTTCAGTGTGCCAGTAACCCACCGTGAGTTCTGAATCGTCATCTATATTCCAAAGTAACTGAGCGCGAGTCCAGTTTTCATCGTCACTGTTTACGTTACCCGTTGCGGCGTTGAGAATACGCCCCGGTTCATTGCTGGAGCTACCAACCACTCGCAAAGCCATACTGTCGCCAAGTGGTAAGTTTACGCCGATATAAGCACGAGTTTCATGCCCATCCACATTGCGCTCGGCGGAAGTTTGCAGAGAGCCGAAAACTTCAAATTCTGTAGGGTCAGGTTTATTACTGATGACCTGTACTGTGCCCCCAATCGCATTTGAGCCCCACAAAGTTCCTTGTGGCCCGCGCAAAACTTCAACGCGAGAAACGTCAAACAGATCGCTGAAGTTAAACAAAACTCCGTCAGTAAAGGTACTGGTGGTGTCAGGACTCGCGTCGTTACCACCGCTAAGTCCTCGCAAGATCAACTGCCCACGAGGCATGGATGCACCAGGAAGAGTACGGAAAAGGTCTTCTTTAGAAACCAAGTTCCTTTTTTCAATCTCCACTGCGCCAACGGCGGAAATGTTCATGGGAACTTCCGTAAGGGTCTCATCTCTTTTACGAGCTGAAACAATGATTTCCTCCATCATGGCGTTATTGTTTTGTGCCAGAGCCGGCAGACTAAGGCCGGCGGCGGTTGCCGTCACACTAGAGGCAATCGCTGCGCGAATTGCCCAAGCAAGTTTTGGTGTTTTCATTTGCTTCCCCTTTCATTGTTTTCATGCGGAGCATAGGACGCTATCAATAGACAACGAAAGCGCTGCTACCATATAAAAGACGGTTAGTGATGCTGTCACCTCAATTGTTTTTTTAAAAACCTTGCCAACTGATGGAAATCTGGAAAGACCTAGCACCTAAAGCGCCCGTGACATTCCCTTCGCAACCCACTTTCTTCTCCAGGAAGCTAGGTTGTTCGGCAAGTGGACTCCAAAAGAAGGAGCATTCCGCTAACTGAACTCTTGAGCGCGCGCCGCCTCGGCATTGGCATCAAGGAATCGCATGCCTAGCCACCTCATCGCCTTCCGGTCTTTTGGGGACTCTAGCTCCTCAGGAAAATTGACTCACTTGATTCTTCACACTATTATTAAGGGATTCCGCGCACCAGCTTTGTACAGGCAGCCTACTATATCAACCTTACCCTTTACAGCGACCGTCCGAATCGATCCACTAGATGCCAATAGATGAGTAGATACGCCCTGCTGATTAGCCTGCTCCTCGCATTAGCATCGCTGTCTTCACACAGCTTTGCTGAAGAACTCACCCTCGCAGTACACCCTGCACCGCCTTTTATCATTCCCGGCGACGACTTTAATGCGGATGGCAGTAAAGGGATAGATATAGATATTATCAAAGAGATCACTCGGAATCTGGGAATCACATTAAAGCTAAAGTACTGTGCTTGGCATGCCTGCCTGAAAAAAATTGAGCACGGTAACATCGATATTTTAAGCTTTGCCAACAAAAGAACGGAACGCGAATCATACCTGTATTATTTGTCCCACCCTTACCTTACGGAGAATCCGTTAGCGGTCTATAACCGTATTGAAGATCCACGCAGCATTAGTCGTTACGAAGACTTACTTTTGCTACCGCGAGTGGGCCTACTCAGATACGCTGTCCACTACCCGCGCTTGGACCAAGACCAAGAAATCAAAAAGGTTTTAGTAAACAGCGCCGAGCAACTCTTCCCTATGCTGGCACTGGGTCGACTGGACGCTATTATCGTTGCCCAGCGAGTGGCGGATTATCGCATCAAGGTAAATGGCTTCGACGATAGCCTTAAATTGGCACACCAACTGCCCAGCGGGAATCAACCGCTCTATATCACCTTGAATAAAAAAAATATCTCAAAAGCCCTCTTTCAAGCCTTTGATAAAGAACACAGCAGGCTGCTTGAAAATGGCAGAATTGCCGAGATTATTGACCTCCATACACAGCCTTAACATCCTCGCTCGGTGCCGCACTACGTATGACGCACCCGCGTTTTCTTCATAGTGCTAGCTAAGTTTGTGCGACGCGGCAATACAAGCGGCTTGATCATACATGCCCACCATCAAATTCAAGGCCTGGGAGGCATCTTCAAACTTTCCGTTTACATTGCCAATGGTACCCGTGAGGGTCAGTAGTAATTCTTTACGATACCGCGCAAAATTATTAGTTACCTCCACACCTTTCAACGTCACTTGATAGGTCACCCCTTTTTTGCTCTCCCCCGAGGCCTTTTCTATCAGCCCGGCCTTAGCCATTTTACGCAAACTGTATTGCAAGTTAGAAAGATCATCACGATTGAGTAATCGCGCCAGCTCGGAAATGCTTTTAGCACGGTCGTGCATTCGAATCATATGCAACAACGCATTATCAGTACCGCTGAGATTGCCCTCTATACAGCAGGCCAGACACTCAGCCTGCCAGCGCTCAAATGCTCCTGAAATTCGAAACAAAGCAAACTCAAGCTCCGTTAACGCCACTTCATCTGGGTTAGTCGCCAAGTGCCATTTCTTATCCAAAAAACCTTCTTTACTTAGATTATTATTGCTCATCGAATTCCTAGACTGATATGGGTTTACACTAGCTCTAGCATAACCAAAAAACACAACACTCGCATTAGCGGCTGTGCGTTTCGCTCTATGCTTGCGCGCGTCTCGACAATAACCCCCGCTCGGGGCACAAGGATAACACTAAGGTTCAAGCGGCAAGCGCAAGCCTTTTCGCTCTAAGCGGGGAAGTACCTCTTGAATGAAGTAAGGCATTTCTTTGACATAATCGACGAAACCCAGCACCGTTCCACCAAACCCCGCCTTGTGCAGGTTTTCAATCCCATCTGCAACCGAGTCTGGATCACCCACCAATGGAAAACCACCATGGCCAGTGGCCATCGCCTGCTTCATTTGCAGAATCTGATCTTTAGGAAAAGATTCCGCATTTTCAAACATGATGCGAGTAATGTTATCTACCGCTCCCAAATCGGCATTCTCTTCAGCATAATATCGATGATATTCAATCGCTTCTTTCATGCTTGGGCGACAAACCGAAAATGCCAAAGTTAATACTCCAACATCTCTCCCGACCGCTTTACCCTGCCCTTTGATGTCCTTGATATCTTCCGCAGTTTTCTCCAGATCCATAGCAGGGGTAAACAAATAGTCTGCATTTCGCACGGCGAAGTCACGGCCAAGTGCAGAACCCGCCGCATTAAATATAGGTACCCTTTCCTGTACAGGATGCGGCAAAGAATAAGTTTGCTTGAGCTTGTGCCAGGCCCCCTCATAATCAAATGCTTCATTTTCTTTCCAAAGACGTTTAACAATATCGATCCACTCTTGACCATAGCCATAGCGGGTTTCATGGTCATCCGGCAATTCCTGACCCAGAGCTTCATATTCAGGGCGGTTCCATCCACAAACCACATTCAAACCCGCTCGACCCGCACCAATCTGATCCATGGTGGCAATTTGTTTGGCCACAACTACAGGGTGATTACAGGAAGTATGGATTGTTGAAAAAACGTGAATATTCTTGGTATGGGCCAAAAGTGCTGTCGCCCAGGTAATAGTTTCCAGCACATTGCCATGGAAATTCGTCTCTCCGCCATAGCCAATCCAACGGGCGATTGGCAACAAAAAATCAAAGCCTGCGTCATCGGCCAGCTGGGCCATTTTCAAGTTATTGTCCCAGCTATTGTCCCAGCGTTCAGGAACTTTGGTCACGGCTAGGCCACCCGAGCAGTTGGCGGAAAACGTTCCCAGCTTGAAGTGGTCACGGCGGAAGAAGTGCTTATTTGAACTCATGGATTTCACCTCGTTATTGTTATTAGAAATTGAAAATTAGCTGTAAATTACACTTTAATTTAAAGGTTAAATTTATATCAAAGATTTTTATTTTACAACTAAAATACAATTTCAAGCACAAACGACATTCCACAAGCAGAAAGCAAGGCCCCCATACCCTATATACACTGCGTCTAAACGATAGTAAGCGCTCGCAATAATTACGCGAACACAACGCCACCCTTACGATTATTCACAAATGAGCTCGCGTTGCGCGGTATCGAAACAGCTCGATACCACTGTTAGGCCCGGAAAAAAGTACTCGAGATGATGAGGTGAGTTCGCCATTTCTGGCGGAAGAGAATTTGGTTTTTTACCGAAGTTAGGTCAGCCTAAGCCACCTTAAACTTGAAGGATTGTCAATTCTGGCACGCGCCTCTGCTTTATCACAGCTTAATAACGTTACCTTTATCAATCAAAGCGTTGTGGGCTAAATACACTTTCAGCACCAGACTGTGACGCCTTGCAAAAAATGATTCCGTCTAGAAAGTGACAGTGAGACCGATCGACGTATTGCGCCCTCTATTTGGCAGTCCCTCGTAGACTCTCAGCATTCTTGTTGCTGACTGGTAGTTTTCATTCAGTAGGTTTTGAATTCTAAAAAAAACTTCCATATTATTACCGAAGGTATATCTCAAGGCCCCATTTAATACAAAATAATCATCCAACAGAACCCTCCTATTACCTACTCCCGGAATAGCTCCTATCTGCTCCATCTCTCCGTGATAGTAAGCATTTAGGTTGATGTTGATGTTGTCATTTTTGTAGTTGGCGATTGTAGAAAAAGTTTTTTCCGCGACAAAATGCGGGTCTTCTTCAGTGTGCTGTATTGTTAAGGCTGAACGCAGTGTGAATCTAGGAGAGAGAGATGCGTAATACTCTAGCTCAACACCCTTTGCCGACACATCCCCAGTATTTGCAAAGATTCTTGGCCCCCCTTCTGGAGCAGTAATCGGGCGCGGTATAGTCGTTATTTTATTTTCATAATTTGCTTGGAATACAGTTAAACTAAATAGCGATTTTTCAAACTGATGAGCCCAGGAAAGTTCGCTTGATTGCACATATTCAGCCTTGAGTTCTACATTGCCGACGATTGAAGACCCTAATTGTCGGATGTTTGGAGCACTGTAGGCTTTGCTGTAGATCAATTTAAATATAGAGCCGTAGTCGCTGCCGTAAACGAGAGAAGCTCGCGGAGACAGCTCTTCACCGAAATCTGAATAGTCGTCGTAGCGTATTCCAGCGGTAAGCTCTAGGTCTTTACTAATTTTGTATTGATCTTGAATATACAGCCCGAGTACTTGTCGCTTATCTAGATCGTTTTGACGGTTATGGCTAAAAACAACATTTCCTGATGGCGCAGCTTCATTATCAAATTGATTGACAGATGCTTCAATGACTCGTCGTATCTCAGCCCCGGCTGACAAATAATGCTTATCAAATACCGTAAGGCTGGATTCAAGGTCAATTATCCACTCCCTATCGGATATTTTAACTATTTTGTCATAGAAACCTGTCGTATTTCTGATCGAAGTATTTTGACTTCTCTGGAAGTCTGAGTACGCCCCTGATAGGCTTAGCTGAAAATACCTGTCGGTTTTTAGTTCGTATCTTGCATATATAGAATTCTCTTGCTGCGATGCTCTATCATCTGGAAATGCCGACTCTGGCGGAAAGCTAAAAAAACCTTGTTCTCTTACGCTTACATGGTGAAGGTTAACTTGAAACTGCTCATTCCAGCCTAGCTTAATGTAGAAATCCTTTCCTCTTCTAGCATCGTTAATCGACTCGAAATTCTGATTGATCGACTGGTAATACGCATCATCATAATTATCACCATTGTCAGAAAATGTGCGAGCAAATAAACTAATTTTTGCTTCGGATATCGCTGCAGAGTAGTTTAAATTAATTTCCCTTTGGCCTATATTTCCGATGGCTACCTGAACCTCATTTAGCTCTGAAACAGTTATAATATTGACCACGCCAGAATGGGCACCGCTTCCGTACAGGGCGGAGTTGGCACCTCGTAATATTTCTACCCTCTCAATATTGGCGGTGCTAATAAAATGGTTGAATTCCATTGCGCCGCCGGCAAGCTCTGCATTCATTCGCTTGCCGTCCAGAAGAAAAAGAATGCTTTCTGTAAGCTGCGTATTACTCTGACCTCGAGCGGTAATCTTATAGCCGTCACCTGTAACGCTCTCTCGTGTAGATTGAAATCCAGGTACAAAGTTTAACAGTTGTTCGACGGTGCTGATGCCCATGCTTTGTATTTCTTGACGACTGAACACTGAAACCGAGGAAGGAGCAAGGGTCTGTTTTTGCGGATTCCCTGAGGCAACGGATACTTCAATTTTTAGAAGTTCTTCTAGTGTGAGTTCAAAAATATTGTGTGGCTTCACTAGCTCTTCGGCCTTGGCATTAGTCATAATAAGAGCGTAAATCAAGCTTACAGTGAGGAATATCGATAATACCAAGTGAATTGACTCACTGTTTTTGTTTTTGGCAATTAGCATCCTACTCCCTAAGCCCTCCCCCAATGCGAGGTTTTGATGTTTTCTCTTCACTGTAGAGAGGCTCATTGACATCTTTGGCGCGCGTCTTGTTGATATTTGGGTGTTATCTAGCCACTTCCTACGAGATACATCCCTTCCTCTCTCAGCCAAGTCTAGCCCAGCAATCTAGAAATTGCCTAGTCGATTGCGTCTAGTGTCGCGGCAACAGCCACCAACCACCAACCAAGGCTTCCGACGCTGACACAGACCAATAATGCCATCATGGAAGAAATCATTGTTTCCGCCCGTAAAAGAGATGAAGCCCTTACGGGTGTTCCCATGAATATTTCCGCCGTTGGCGCTGTGGAAATTGAAAAGAGGAACCTGGCTTCTAAGGAAGACCTTTTCCGTACTATTCCTGATGCATCAACGCCTCGCGGGCAGTTGATCTTGCGATACCGATAATCTAGGTCTGTAACATCCACAGCCGGTTTGAATTGCTTTATTATCATCAAAAATCTTCTTGACGAAGACGAATTTTCTAGGCATCGGCCCAAGTATTTATTGGCTAAAAATCAGAGAGCGTCTCCTGAGACAATCTTGATTTCAGCCTGTGGATACGGAATTTCAATTCCCCCCTCCTCAAACGCCTTATAGATCACCA
>Ga0209826_1001139_pt1 | contig 18677 bp, 19 predicted proteins | sample GOMGulsemesocosm_5_FD_184637 | JGI IMG/M metagenome (GOLD analysis project Ga0209826, IMG submission 184637) | Methane-oxidizing microbial communities from mesocosms in the Gulf of Mexico - GOM15C Gulf of Mexico (SPAdes) (version 2) | ecosystem: Environmental > Aquatic > Marine > Cold seeps... | reverse complement strand
ACAAAACCCGCCTTATAATAAATATAAGGCTTTATTACTCATTACAATTAGGAAATATTATGTCTACAACAACTGGAACTGTTAAATGGTTCAACGAAGCAAAAGGTTTTGGATTTATCGAACAAGAGTCTGGTCCTGACGTGTTTGCTCACTTCAGCGCTATCTCTGGAGACGGCTTCAAAACTCTTCAAGAAGGTCAAAAAGTTGAGTTTACTGTTACTCAAGGCCAAAAAGGTCCTCAAGCAGAAAACATCGTAGCTGTTTAATTTCAAATAGCTACTTACCTTCATCAGACGTCTAAGTCTACTTTGAAGGTTAAAATTAAAAAGCAGAACCAATTGGTTCTGCTTTTTTTATTGCCTTTTATAAAGACAAACTGCATTCGTTTTCTCAATATACAGCGACACCCTTTAGCTTACCCCGAGAAAACCTCTTACCAACCTCACTCATAAATTCACTTTGGCTATATCAAAACACCTAAGTAACGCCCAAATCTATCATATTGATGACTATGGCATCCAACTGTCCGATCTAGATAGAAACGCAGTTAAAATCACTAAGAAGTTACAAAATGCTGGCTACCAAGCCTATTTAGTAGGCGGCTGTGTACGTGATTTGCTCTTGGGCTTACACCCAAAAGATTTTGATGTTGCCACCAATGCTGAACCAGAGCAAATTGCTAACGTTTTCAATAACTGTCGCTTGATTGGCCGTCGTTTTCGATTGGCTCATTTACATTTTGGTCGCGACGTTATCGAAGTCGCCACTTTTCGTGGCCCTAGCGGTGAATCCCAGCAAACGGTCAATAAAAAGGATAAAACTAGTCGCGTACTTAAAGACGGCCGCTTATTACGTGACAATGTGTACGGCACCATGGAAGAAGATGCGTGGCGACGTGATTTTACCGTTAATGCACTTTATTTAGACCCACAAACACAAACTATTATCGACTTTGTGAATGGCATGCAAGATCACCAGCACAAGTCGTTACAGTTAATGGGTGAGCCAATTGCTCGCTACAAAGAAGACCCCGTTCGCTTATTAAGAGCCATCCGCTTTAGTGCCAAGCTCAGCTTTGATATTGCCCCGGAAAGTGAGACCCCTATTGCTGACATGGCAAGTTTATTAAAAGATATTCCGGCAGCTCGTTTATATGAAGAAACACTCAAGTTATTTTTGAATAAAAACGCTTGTCGCGTTTTTGAATTACTCCAAAAATACAAACTGTTTGAAGCCCTGTTCCCGCAAACCGAATACAGCTTATTAAAAGCTAAAACCGATGCGCCCTTAAAAATGCTTAAGCAGGCCATGTTAAATACTGAAAACCGGCTGAAAAATGAGCAAGGCATTGCACCGTACTTTATGTTTGCCGTTTTATTATGGGAACCAATACGCCAAATTTCAGAAAAAAATCACACTAAGTTCACCAGCGATACACTTTCCCTACATGCTGCTGCCAACGATGTTGTAAGTAAGCAAGTAAGCCGAATTGCATTACCACGTAGACTCACCACACCGATGCGTGAAGTATGGACAATGCAGCCACGATTTTTAAAACGAGTGGGTATTCGTAGCGTGCGTTTTCTTGACCACCCTCGATTCCGTGCCGCTTATGATTTCATGCTATTAAGAAGTGAAATTGGCGAGGTTGACCCTGAAATTGCCGCCTGGTGGACAAAGATTCAAACGGTTAGTGCAACACAGAAAAAAGCCATGACACGACCACCACGATCGAAAAGAAAGCCTGCTAAGAAAGCCGATACTGAAGATGATTCATGAAGCCTGCTGTTATCGCCTATATTGGCCTTGGTAGTAATTTAGAAGAACCCTTATCACAATTAAAATCCGCTCTGCTTGCCTTAGGCGAAGCTGAAAAAATTCAATTGATCGCAAACTCAGGTTTTTATTCCAGCCCACCATTAGGGCCAAAAGACCAGCCTGACTACACGAATGCAGTGGCAGAAATCAAAACCATGCTTAGCCCTGATCAATTACTAGCCTGCTGTCAGAACATTGAAAACCAGCAAGGCAGACAACGTTCAGGTGAACGCTGGGGCGCACGTACTTTGGATTTAGATATACTGACTTATGGTGAACAAATTATCCAACAGGCCGACCTTGTCATTCCTCACCCCGGCATTTCACAACGCGGTTTCGTGCTTTATCCACTACAAGAATTAACCGATCAACTAAGCATCATCGGGCTTGGCTCAATACAAGCAATGATTAATCAGCTTAGCGATGCTAAACCTAATCTAATAGAGTTCGATAAATAGACATTTAGCAAGCCTGCACCTTACAATATTCATTATTATTTAAACTCTCACCTTTAAATGGAAACAGCTCACTCACATCGTTTTATTGCCATTGAAGGCCCTATTGGCGTTGGTAAAAGTAGCCTTGCCGCTAAATTAGCCGAAACTTTTAGCTGTGAACTGGTTAAAGAGAATGCTCAAGACAATCCATTCCTAGAACATTTTTATCAGCATACAGAACAATCTGCCCTGCCCGTTCAGCTACATTTTTTGACTGAACGCGCTAAACAATGGGATCAGCTTTGCCAACGGAATATTTTTTCTGGCGGTCTTGTGACAGATTTCATGCTGGAGAAAGACCCTATCTTCGCTCAGCTAACCCTAACGCCGGAAGAATATAAGCTGTACGACCAGATGTATCAAACCCTTTCCGTACAAGCAACTAAAGCAGATTTAGTTATTTACTTACAAGCACCGGTTGATACCTTGCTTAACCGTATCCATGGCCGCGGCATCCGTTTTGAAAAAAAAATCAGTCGTGATTATTTACAAAAACTCTCTGATGCCTACACCCAGTTTTTCCATCGTTACGATCAATCACCTTTATTGATTGTAAATGCCTCAGAGATTAATCCTTTAGATAATGAAGCTGATTACCAACAATTGCTCCAACATATAAAATCCACTCGTTCAGGCCGGCACTTTATCAACCCTTTACCGACCACCTTGTCTTCTTATTGAGAATAATTATGAGCCAACATAGCGTTATAAAAAGCATTACCAACACCGACCTTTCAAAGATGAAACAGCAAGGTGAAAAAATTGTTAGCTTAACCGCTTATGATGCCAGTTTTGCCAGCATCTTAGACCAAGCCGGTGTGGAAATGATTCTTGTCGGTGATTCTTTAGGCATGGTGGTACAAGGCCAATCAAGTACTGTCCCTGTCACTATGGATGAAATAATTTATCACTCAAAATGTGTTGCTCGTGGTATCAGCCGATCTTTATTAGTAGTTGATATGCCTTTTATGAGTTATGCAAACGCCGAGCAAGCTGCATTTAATGCCGCCAGACTAATGCAAGAAGGTCATGCCCATATGGTTAAACTTGAAGGCGGGGAAAAACTGCTGCCTATTATCAGCCACTTGGTTGAACAAGGCGTTCCAGTTTGTGGCCACTTAGGCCTCCTACCCCAATCAGTTAACCAATTGGGTGGCTACCGAGTACAAGGAAAAGATCAAGCACAGGCAGATATAATTATGAATGATGCCTTAGCCCTTGAAAAAGCAGGTGTTAGCGCCATTGTTATTGAATGCGTACCCGCTGCATTAGCGAGGAAAATCACAGCTGCTGTTAATATCCCTATTATCGGTATTGGCGCTGGCGTTGATTGCGACGGCCAAGTTTTGGTTTGTTATGACATGCTCGATATTACCCAAGGCAAACGGCCTAAATTTAGCAAAAACTTTATTGCTGAAACAGGCTCCGTTAGTGCAGCCGTTAAAGCGTATGTCAATGCGGTTAAAGACATGAGCTTTCCTGCCAGTGAACATAGCTTTTAAACAACATGATAATTTTAGAGTCGATAGAGCAACTTCAAACTCACCTTAATGGCATACGCCAGAAAGGTAAAACCATTGGTTTTGTGCCTACCATGGGGAATCTACATGCCGGGCATATTCAGCTGGTTAAAACTGCTAAAAAAAACACAGATTGTGTGGTTGTTAGCTTATTTATAAACCCAACTCAATTTAGCGCTAATGAAGATTTAGCCAGTTACCCAAGAACCCTGCAACATGATATAGATAAACTACAGGCGGTAAATACCGACGTTCTTTTCACCCCTAATAATGAGATGATTTACCCACGCGGCGGAGAAAATACCAGCCATATTCATGTGCCTGAATTAACCACGCTACATTGCGGCGCGGCAAGACCGGGGCATTTTGATGGGGTCACGACGGTTGTAACTAAGTTATTTAATATTACTCAACCTAATCTAGCCGTTTTTGGTGAAAAAGACTTCCAGCAACTTGCGGTGATTCGCAGAATGGTAGCTGATCTTAATATGCCCATTAAAATAATTGGTGAGCCAATCGTAAGAGAGGCCGATGGTTTAGCGATGAGTTCAAGAAATGGCTACCTAAGCACCGAACAACGAGCCTTAGCCCCTCAACTAAAAAAGATTTTAGATGAAATCCAGCAAGCGATTTCACAGGGTAATAAAGATTATCCTAGCTTAGAAGATAAGGCTAAACTTATGTTAAAAGAAAAAGATTTTAAACCTGACTACTTCACTATTTGCCAAGCGGATAGCCTTGCCAGAGCAAATACTTCTGATACCCAATTGGTTATCCTTGCGGCTGCTTTTATGGGGTCTACTCGGCTAATTGACAATCTCACTATTAACACCAAATAATCATGAAAATCATTCTGTCGTTTTTATTGTTTTTATCATCCTTTGGCCTATGCTTTGCCGCTGACCAAGAAATTAGCACTCGTGACGTACCTACTTATTTGAGTACACCACAACAAACCTTCACACGGTTTATTGATAGCATGGATGCTATAAAAAATGGTCAGCCATATAAAATAAATGGGGCTATCGAGACCCTAGATTTATCAAAGATTAATAAAATAATTCGCGCAGAACGAGGCCAACACCTTGCTTGGAGCTTATTGGAAGCCATTAATAAAACCCAGCTTATCAAGCTTGCCTCCATACCTAATAAAGAACAAGGCCTGCCCTATACTTTTGCAAGCTACCAACATGGCAGCATTGTCATTAATCGTCATCAAGATGGGCGCTGGTTATTTAGCCAGCAAACCATCAACTCGCTGCCCGATATTATTGAAGAGCTCAGTGCTAAGAAAAGCCTGAAAGCTGAAACAACGGGTAGCCAATATTTACCTTGGCATATTCAATTTAAGCAGCAACTACCAGAACCTCTACGGCACCGCAGTTTTTTATTGGAAAATTGGAAGTGGCTAGCCATTTTACTGATCATTGCGATTGGTATTATTGCCGACAAAATTACTGCTTACACCTTGTTTCGGTTGGTTAAAAAATCCAGCGGCAAAATAACCATCGAGGCGTTTAAAAACACCCCTAGTGACATCCTTCGACCTTTTGGTGTGATGATGATGGCGGCTATCTGGTGGCTAGGCCTTAATATCATCGCGTTACCTGACCATGCAATGTTAATTTTACTGGTCGCAGTAAAAATAATGTCTGGCTTTGCTGGTATTTGGGGCGCCTATCGCCTCGTTGATTTGCTCAGCCAGTTTATGCGTTATCACGCTGACCGGACTGAGAATAAAGTAGACGATGTACTGGTACCTCTAATCAGTAAAACATTAAAGGTATTTGTCACGGTGATCGGTATCGTCTTTATCGCTGGCAATTTAAACCTTAATGTATCCAGCCTTCTAGCCAGTCTTGGCTTGGGTGGCTTGGCTTTTGCCTTAGCCGCTAAAGATGTTGTGCAAAATCTATTTGGTTCAATTACGGTGATTTTAGATAGAACCTTCCATACCGGTGATTGGATTATTGTGAATGATATAGAAGGTAGCGTTGAAGAAGTAGGCTTACGAAGCACGCGTATTCGAACGTTTTATGATTCTCAAATCACCCTTCCAAATGCCATTTTCATTACCGCAAAAGTCGATAATATGGGTAAACGACGTTATCGCCGGCTTAATTGTAAAATAGGGCTTACTTACGACACTCCCCCAGACAAAATCGAAGCTTTTTGTGAAGGTGTGCGCGAGCTAATTCGACTACACCCGTATATGCGTAAAGATTATTATCATGTTTACCTTAATAGCCTTGGTGCCTCATCCTTAGATATTCTTGTTTATGTATTTTGGGAAACCCCTGATTGGAGCACTGAATTGCGCGAACGCCAACGCTTTCTGTTAGATATTCTTCGCCTAGCGAAACAGCTTAATGTTGAAATGGCCTTCCCGACCCAAACCTTGCATTTACACACCGCACAAAATGATCATGCGGATGAACATGGTTCTAACCCTGCCTCAGCACAATTTTCAGAACAGCTTGAAGTATCCAGAACCGCTGCAAAACAAATTGTAGAGCAAAATACTGGCTTAAATAACCGCCCTCCACCGGTTAAATTTTAAACTAGAGACTCGCACCCAAACCTATCCAATTGATTGTAAACAATTTATTGCGGTCGCACATAAATGTTGAAGGAATCGGCAAGATAGGGCATAATTCACGGCCAAATTGATACAAAGATACACCCATATGCGTTCAACAATGTTACAAACAAAATTGCACCGCGCAACGGTCACCCACAGTGAGCTTCACTATGAGGGCTCATGTGCAATTGATGGCAGCCTATTAGATTTATCTGGCATTCGTGAATACCAGCAAATTGATATTTATAATGTTAATAATGGCGAGCGTTTTACAACTTATGCTATCCGTGCTGAAGAAAACAGCGGTATTATTTCTGTTAATGGTGCAGCAGCCCGCCGTGCTACTGCAGGCGATATCCTTATTATCTGTGCTTACTCGGAATATAACGAAGAAGAACTAGCCGTTTTCAAGCCACGCCTAATTTATTTAGATGACAATAATGGTGTAAAAGATACACGCAACGCTATTCCCGTTCAGGCGGCTTGAAGCAGCACTCAGCCGACTAGCAGTATTTCAAAAGCCCCCGCAATTAGCTGGGGCTTTTTTTATTCTCAACGGGTAAGCCTTTTTGCTTCCAAGCTAACATTCCCCCTTTAAGATTCTCCACATTAGCAAAGCCCATACCCTTCAAAATGGCCGCGGCTGTTGTACTACGTGCTCCCGACCGACAAATTAGAATTATTTCCTTATCTCGGTAACGATCGATTAAGCCCAAAGAACTGGTTAGTTCAGGCAAGGGTATTAATTGACTGCCTTTAATATGGCTGAGCTCTCCAGTAAACTCTGCTTGCTCCCGCACATCAATTAATACGGGTGGCTCACTCAGCTTCATTTTCTGTAAAACAAGCTCTGCATCTAATTGAAGGATCTCGTTAAGTTCCGCTATTAATGGGAATTTGACACTGTTATCAGCAATTTCACTTTGATTAATTTGTAGAACCTCTTGAATTCTTTCTGGCAAGGGAAGATTAAGGTTAGCCATCAATTCAATATATTCTTCTCGTGTTTTACCGGCAACACGAGGGTTCGTTTCTCTTTCTATTGCTACTGTTGATTGCTTATTACCACGATAATCATGACCAGGGAAAATTAGCGTACTATCAGCTAGAGAGAAGATCTTGTTTATAATTGAATCATATTGTTGGCCAGCATCGCCTCCTGCAAAATCAGACCTGCCTGTACCCTGAACGAGAATAACATCACCTGTTAAAACACGGTCACCATTAACGACAAAACTGATACTGTCAGGAGTATGTCCAGGGGTATGTAGAACTTTCACCTCAATACTTCCTATCTTTAAGATATCGCCATCAAGCACCCGTATATCGACTTTGGGCTGGGGTGATATCTCATGCATACAAACTTTTGCTCCCGTCAATGCTGCAAGTGTTGTGCAGGCAGAACGGTGATCAGCATGAGTATGGGTATCAGCAACAAATTCAAGCTTTAATTTATGATAGGCCAGCAGTGCTAAATAACGATCAACATTACTACCTACTGGATCAATAATGGCTGCTTTGCCTGCTTCCATATCTGCAATTAAATATGACTTACATTGAGTATCATTCAATTCTATAAAAAACATCGTTAGCCCTCTTATTTCTTTTATTGTTTACCTAGCATTAGAGTACAAATAGTATATCAATGTAATTTGCTTAAGCATTCAAATAGTACTTTTACCTTAATAATCTTATACTGCTTTAAACAAAAATACTTCTATGGTGGATAAATGGGACATCGACTTTCAAAAATTTATACACGAACAGGCGATTCAGGTAGCACCGGCCTTGGTGATGGATCGCGTGTTGAAAAAGATAACCTTCGCATTGATTGCTACGGCACTGTTGATGAGCTAAATAGCCAAATCGGCGTCGTTATCGCCTGCGAAGTAGATAAAAGCTTAGCAAGCATTTTACTTAATATTCAGCATGATTTATTTGACTTAGGTAGCGAGCTTTGTATTCCTGGCTATAGTGCCATCACCGATGCGAACATAGAACAGCTCGAAAATATTCTTGATCAATATAATGCTGACTTACCCGCCCTTAAAGAATTTATTTTACCTGGCGGCACGATGGCAGCAGCAACCTGCCATGTTGCTCGCACCGTATGCCGCCGCTGTGAACGACTTTGTGTAAGTCTTGCCAGAGAAGACAATATTAACCCAAATGCTGTAAAATACCTTAATCGTTTATCCGACTTATTATTTGTTCTATGCCGTGTTTTTGCTCGGCAAAATGGCGCTAAAGAAGTATTGTGGGATAAGAACCGTCTTAAGTAATTATTACTATTTAAATGAATATAATTCTAGCCAACCCACGTGGTTTTTGCGCCGGTGTCGACCGAGCAATTGAAATTGTTGAACGTGCTCTCGATCAGCTCGGTGCGCCTATTTATGTACGCCATGAAGTCGTTCATAATCGCTTTGTTGTTGATAATTTAAAAAAACGTGGCGCTATTTTTGTTGATGAGCTCGACGAAATACCTGATGATTCTACGGTCATTTTTAGTGCTCATGGTGTTTCTAAAGCAGTTGAGCTTGAGGCCAAGAGACGCAAACTCAACATCTTTGATGCAACCTGCCCATTGGTAACAAAAGTACATTTAAAGGTTAGCAGTAAAGCAAAAATTGGCCGCGAGGTTATTCTTATCGGCCATAAAGGCCACCCTGAAGTAGTTGGCACCATGGGACGTTATGAAAAAAACAATCCAGATATGGATATCCATTTGGTTGAATCTCCAGAAGATGTATTACGTTTAGAGGTGTACAACCAAGAGAACCTTTTTTACGTCACCCAAACCACACTTTCAATGGATGACACCAGCTCTATTATTGACGCACTTCGGCAGCGGTTTCCGACTATTGACGGCCCCAAAAAGAATGATATTTGCTATGCAACACAAAACCGCCAAGATGCGGTTAAAGACCTTGCTCGCCAATCCTGCCTCGTTCTAGTGGTTGGCTCTGTCAATAGTTCTAACTCCAATCGATTACGTGAAATTGCTGAAAATCTCGGCAAACCGGCTTATTTAATTGATGGTGCTGAAGATATCAAAAGGTCATGGTTAGATGGCGTTAAAACCGTTGGTGTTACCGCAGGTGCTTCTGCACCAGAAAGGCTGGTTCAGAGTGTTATTAAGCAATTAAAAGAATGGGGTGGAACTGAGGCAACTGAGAACCCTGGCATTGAGGAAAAAGTAACTTTTTCATTACCTAGGGTTTTACAACATTAAGCTTGCAAAAAAAACGGGCCTTAATTAGGCCCGTTTCTTACAGCTATATAGAAGCTTTACATACGTTCCCAAAGTGTTGCAATACCTTGGCCACCACCAATACATAAGGTAGCTAAAGCATACTTGCCTTGCACACGTTCTAATTCATGCAGCGCCTTTACAACAATAATATTAGCCGATGCACCAATAGGGTGACCTAACGAAATACCACTGCCATTGACGTTCACTTTATCCATTGGTAATTCAAGTTCACGACAAACACTTATCGCTTGAGCAGCAAACGCTTCATTGACTTCAAACACATCAATATCGGCAATTTTTAAGCCCGTATCTGCTAGGATTTTATGAACAGCTGGCACAGGACCAATGCCCATAATCTCTGGGGCAACGCCAGCATGTGAATAAGCTACTAAACGTGCCATTGGCTTTAAACCACGTGCTTCTGCGGCATTTTTTTCCATCAGCACCACCGCTGAAGACGCATCATTAAGACCGGATGCATTACCGGCTGTCACTGAGCCATCTTTTTTGAAGGCTGGACGCATAGAAGCCAACTTCTCAACTGAGATATCCGCACGGACATGCTCATCTGTATCAAAAACAGTTGTACCTTTACGAGTTTTAATTTCCACCGGCACAATTTGCGAGTCAAAGCGACCTTCTTGTTGTGCTCGTGCGGCATTTTGATGACTTGTTACTGCCAAGGCATCTTGATCTTCACGTGATACATTGTATTGATCAGCAAGGTTTTCAGCTGTCATACCCATATGGCCATTACCGAACGGATCAGTTAAACCTGCCATCATTAGGTCAATAACTTGCCCATGACCCATTTTTTGGCCCCAACGGTTATTAGGGAGCGCATAAAGCACATTGCTCATTGATTCCACGCCAGCGCCAATTGCCACATCAAAATCGCCTAACATGATGCCTTGAGCAGCATCTACTATTGACTGCATACCACTACCGCATAAACGGTTAACGGTAACGCATGATGTCTCACAAGGAATACCTGCTTCAATTTGAGCAACACGCGCAGTATAAGGCGCTCTTTCTTCTGCAGGAAGAATCGAACCCATCACAACCATACCTACTTCAGCTGGCTCTACACCTGCTCTTGCAACACTTTCCTTTAAAGTAATTGCCGCTAAAGCACTAGGCTCTATAGATTTTATACTACCGCCGAAATCGCCAATTGCTGTTCTTACAGCACTTAATACTACTACTTCCCTTACCTCAGCCATGCTTACCTCCGTTAATTAGATTATGCTTAGAGATTCCAGCATAACTACTGCACTAGACAATACGGCGTTAAAAATCAGCTCAAAATGCTCATTTACACTAGTAAACTGCGCTTTTTCGCTGATTTTTGCCTTGTCTTGCCTGCGCTCGCTACGTTATGCTGAAATCTCACTATGATTAAAAGGTTGATTATAGTTTTTTTGCTCAATTAAATCACTTGAAAATCTCGGATCCGTACTTAGAATAATGAAATAGAGTGCCATCATTTGGTTTCACAGGGCTTTAAAGAAATCTTAGCTCCACCCGTAGGTTAAGCGGGTATTTATTTGAAGTGTTGTGGAGACAAAGGATTGTGCTATATTCAGAATTCTAAGTAGGGATTCGGGGTTAATATTAAAACACAGTACATTTCTAGTTGTTCTGGCCAAGGCATTCATAAACTTGCCTATACCTCATGGGGTAATGATGACAACCCTAATGTGCTTATCTGCTCACACGGCCTAACTCGGAATAGGCATGACTTTGATTTTATTGCCGATTATTTAAGCCAATCCTATCGTGTTATTTGCTTTGACTTACCCGGCCGAGGTGACAGTGATTGGTTAGCAAATACAATAAATTATGACTACCCACAATATGTTATTGATGCCTTAATGGTTATCTCTAGAGCAGGTGTGGATAAAGTCGATTGGTTAGGCACTTCAATGGGTGGCATTTTAGGAATGCTGTTAGCCTCTATGGATAATTCACCCATTAACCGGCTAATTCTTAATGATGTTGGCCCTTTTATTCCCAAACAAGCTCTAAAAGATATTGCCCAATATGTTGGGAAATTACCTTCTTATAATACCGCTAAAGAACTTGAAAATTATATGCGCACTATCTACGCCGGTTTTGGTGAGCTAAGCGATTTGGATTGGCAGCAAATGCTTAAGTATGGTCATAAAATACTTGAAAACGGGCAATTCACGCTGAGTTATGACCCAGGTATATCTGAACCATTTCTTAGCAAACCATTAGACGATATAGACCTTTGGCCAATTTGGCAGAAGATCAAACAAACTTGCTTACTTATCAGAGGCGCTGAATCTGGTTTACTTACAGCAGAAACCGCTAATAAAATGACTCATAGAGGGCCATCTCCTGAACTCTATACCGTCAATAAAACTGGGCATGCGCCAGCCTTAATGAATATAGAGCAGTGCCAGTTTATTGCTAATTGGTTAGAAAATAATGAGTGATTTTCACTAGAAACCTCTAAACGCCCTATTAGGCAAAACCTTTCCTTTCCAACCAGCGAAATAATGATCCTCTGGCAGGCTCTTTACCCGTGATTAAATACTCCAAGGTATATTGGTTATTTAAACTAGCCATAAATAAATGCTTATCCTGTTTTTTCATACAAAATAACAATTCATCACCAAGGTGCAGCTTAAGGTCAGCTGGCGGCAATATTGTTAACACACCTCTGCGTTTATGAACCATCGGTACTGCTTTTAGAAATTCATCTCTATTGGCTGGATCACGGTAAAGGTCAGCAAGTTTCACGTCCCTATCCAAAAACAAATGCTGGCATACTGCCTTAGTAGATGAATGGTTGATAACAATACTTTTTATCAATGGTTTTTCACCACCTACTTCCCGTTCTAGCCTAGCCATAATATCTGCCAAAGCATTCCGGTCTTGAATGAAGAGTTCGCGTAGATGCCCGAAAAAGGCTTTTAATAACGGTGCTGTAATACTAAATAGAACGATTCGTGCAATTACTAGACTAGGTTGCATAATGTAATCTACATTAGCTTTTTCAAATAAAATTTCATCTTGGTGATTATTCTGCCGAACAATACTGAACAATTGCGGATTCATTTGATTAGCGGTATGCAACATATTTAAATTAAAGGTATCGTTATTAGTACCTGCAACGATTCCAACCGCTTCATCTATACCTGCCCGCTCTAAAGTTTCTGTATTAGCTCGCCCTAATATGGCATGTTCAGAAATTTTACTGATATTATCAACACTCGGCTCAATCACCGTCACATCTATGTTTTTTGACATCAGTTTTTTATAAACAACACGCCCCATACGGCCATAACCACACAAGATCCACTTCCCATAAACAGGGCAAATATTTCTATCTAGCCGTACTCCAACTGCGCCTGATATCCATTCATTCAACGTGTGCATAGTCGGGTTATAAATAATCATGCTCAGATAACTAGCAAAAATACTAAAGGGGTCAACCACATGTATATCACCACCAATCGCTAAGATTTCATGCTCATTAACTAATGATGTTGAGCGACAGATTATTTTTAAATCTGGCCTAAGTAATCTTGTTGCAACCGCAATTTTTAAATTAACTTCCTCATTACTTGTGAGCACTAACATACCCACACAATTGGTTCTTTCTATCCCCGCATCAAGTAAAAAGCGCGGAACAGTCGCATCAGCACACAACCCCAATACTTTACTTTTATAATCACGTAACTCTAATGCTTTTATCCGTTCTGCATCTGCCTCTAATACCACTGCCGACAAACCAGCATCATCCAAACCACGTATTAAAAGGCTGCCCGTGTCTCCAAAGCCACAAACAATATAAAAGTCCCTTGATTTTCTTTTAACGGCCCTAGCAAACCGAGCTTCTTCAATGGCTGATTGTAAATGTGGGTTTTTAACCAGTGAGATAATTTTACCCACTGCATATAGCCAAGTAACCACGCTGATATACAGGCAAACCACCGCCCACATACGTTGCTCATTACTGAACTCACCCGGTAATTCACCAAAACCTGTCGTCGTTGCTGTATAGGCAAGAAAATAATAGGCATGAAAAAACGACATGTAGGTCGTATTGCCATTTGCATCTGGTAGGCCTGGCATGAGCACCATGCCAAGAATACAAATCGCATAAACACACACCAAAATAATAAGCGGTGTGCGCATATGCCGCAAAACGATAAAGGAGACTCTATCTAATTGTGATGCCGACATAGGGATAGCCTATAACTATCTTCTGGACATCAGTGTTTCAGTTACTAGCATTACCACCGAAATAACATTAGCAATGAGTGCTCCGCCCGCTAATGAAACAATCATCGACATATTTTCAGTTGTTAACCCGGTGCCTGAAAAGTTTACAACGTAGCCCCAAACAGCTGCAGCAGCAATTAATTGTAGATTTGCCACCAAACTTGTTGATAATAAAACCGCACCAACTTGGGTTCTATCACCAAGCTTCAACCCCGTTGCTAAAAAGTTAACGAAAATAGTCGCAAAAAGCTCATAAATATTATGGTGTGTTGGATCAACCATTTCGCCGATAAAAAAACCAAAATTTAATGTTAATGCCAACACAACAATAAAACTAAAGATGACTTTTTCTGCATTCATTGATTAACCCTCATAATAATCTGGTTTTAATTTAAGATACTTTTTTTAGCAGGTCTTGCTTTCTTTCTACACTTTTCTTTAAGACGGCCTGACGTTGTCTGTCGGAAGAACCCTGCCACGACGTTATTTCACTAAGCAAACGCCCACAGCCAACACAAACATCTTTTTCATTCAGTGAGCAGTTTCTAATACAAGGCGATTCCATCTACTTATTCTAGTCCCTTTACAAACTATGTACAGCTATTCACATCAATCCAATTTACAAGCTTTATTTAAGGAGCCCCTAATCAAGTCTTATTGAATTTATACTAATATTTCTTAAGGCAAAAAAAAGACCTGCAAAGCAGGTCTTTTTAATCTTAATAAGAGCAACCTAAAAAGGGTGCTTATAGGCCCCTTATGATGCTTGAGCCAATACAAATGTCCCAGGAGCAGGCTCTAGCTCTGAAAAATCTTTATTGCCTAGCTCTTTAGGCGCATCAATCATTTCGCCACCCTGCGCTTTCAACCACTTATCCCAATGTGGCCACCAGCTACCAGCTTCTTCGGTCGCTGTATCAAACCATTGATCTGCACCTTTGCCCAGCTCACCTTCTTTCCAGAAATGGCGTTTATTTTTACTTGCTGGGTTAATAACACCAGCAACATGGCCACTTGCAGCAAGAACAAATTCAACCGGCCCTTTTACTAACTCTGTTCCAATAAAGGTCGTTTTCCAAGGCGCAATATGATCTTCCACTGCTGACAGGAAGTAAACAGGGCAATCAATTTTACCAAGATCAATTTTAACACCGCAAAGCTCAACACCACCCGGCTGGGCTAGTTTGTTTTCTAAATACATATTGCGTAAGTACCATGTGTACATCGCTGATGTCATATTCGTTGAATCACCGTTCCAATATAAAATATCGAAAGGTGGTGGTGTTTTACCTTTTAGGTAATTATTAACAACGTAGCTCCAAATAAGGTCATTCGCTCTTAGCATTGCGAATGTCGTTGCTAACTGCTTCCCTGGCATTACACCACCTTCAGCTAGTTTATGTTCAAACTGTTGCACTTGTGACTCATCAATAAACACACCTAATTCACCTGGATCTGAGAAATCGAGTAATGTCGTGAAGAACGTTGCACTAGCAATTGGCTTTTTGCGTTTTGAAGCTAACACAGCCATCGTTGTTGCCAACATCGTTCCACCAATACACCATGACACGGCATTGATTTTTTTAGCACCTGAGATTGCTTTCACAGTATCAATAGCAGGGATTGTTCCTTCGCTAATGTATTCATCCCATGTTACGTCACCTAGTGTTTCATCAGGGTTACGCCAAGAAATAATGTACACATCATTACCTTGCTCTAAACAATACTTAACGTATGAATTATGCGCTGACAAATCAAGAATATAGTACTTATTAATGCAAGGAGGAATAATTAAAACAGGTCGTTCGTTCACTTTTTCGGTTAGTGGCTTAAAGTGTACTAATTGAATTAGCTTGTTTTGGAATACAACTGAACCTTTTGTCGTTGCAATATTTTCGCCTAAAGTAAAAGCAGTTTCATCCGTCATTGTGATGCTGCCTTTTTCCATATCTTTCATTAAATTCTCAAGGCCTGCGACTAAATTTTGACCTTTTGAATCTAATGTTTCCTTAAGTACTTCAGGGTTTGTTAATGCAAAGTTTGAAGGTGACATTGCATCAATAAACTGACGCGTATAAAAGTCACATTTACTTTTTGTTGCACTGTCTAAGGTTGAATCATCTACCATTGAGGTTAACCAACGGCTGCTTAATAAATATGACTGTTTAATGTAATTATGAACTGGGCTTTCTTCCCACTCAGGGCCTGAGAAACGGCGATCACCGCGCTCTGGCTGAACACTTGATGAGCCACCAGGATTAAACATATTCACCCAAAGGTTGAACTGATCCTGATAAAAACCAGACATCGTTTGAACCCACTCTTCTGGGCTTTCCATAGCACGCGTTAAAATGGTATTCCAAGAATTGCTAAACTGCGAGATCATTTCTTGAGATTCTGATAGTGAAAAGTCTTTGAACATCTTGTGGCCTTTTGATGCCATTTGTTCAAATAACTCCTGAGGGGTTTTATCATTCATAAATTCAGCCTTAAAATTAGTTTAGAATATATTGCAGCGCACAAGTATAACTTCTTTATATCACTTTTGCTATTAAGCTCATGGCTACTGATTAAATAAATCATAGATCAACTTAATATTCCAGCCCTGTCTCTGTTAAAATTGACTAAAAAAAGAGCCACCTTATGTCAAAAATAACTATCTATACCGCCCCTCTTTGCCCTTATTGTGCGCAAGCCAAGCGTTTGCTTAGTGGCAAAAACATCAATTTTAAAGAAATTGATATTGGTCACGACCCTGCACTCCGTAAAGATCTAATGAATAAATGTCAGCGTCATACTGTTCCGCAAATTTTCAATGGCGACAAACATATCGGTGACTGCACAGAAATCTTCACGCTAGAGCAGCATGGGGAATTGGACGCACTCCTTGCCTAAAACCTGCTAACCCGAATGCGCAAAACCAAACCGACTGGCGGGAAGCCTGAACTAGCGGCACAAAGGCTAGATAAGTGGCTCTGGGCTGCCCGCTTCTACAAGACCCGCCGGCTTGCTGCTGAAGCCGTTTCTGGTGGTAAAGTCCATATCAATGGTAACCGTGCTAAACCCAGCAAAGATATAAAGATATTCGATAAGCTATCAATTAGTAAGAATAGTTTTCTATGGGATATTACTATATTGGGTATTAATGCACGGCGCCGGCCAGCAAAAGAAGCCGTATTACTCTATCAAGAAGATGAGGCCAGTCTACAACGTCGCCTAGAACAGATTGCTTTTAAAAAAGCGAGTGAGCTAAGTCACCCAAAGGCTGAGCGACCTAATAAGAAACAACGTCGCCAGATTCATCGGTTTAAGTATTCGGATTAATCGGCAAGTTTTGAGAAACCTCTAAAAAATTAAACATGAGGGGCTGATTCAGGAAAATACCAAGGCTCAGCATGTTCAGGCACCTCCCATTTCAAAGGTGATTTACTGCTCGTTTCACTCAGTAAGCCATCCGCTTTTAGCTGGCTCAATAAACGTCTCGCGCTACGCTCTGGCATTGCACAAAGCTCTAAAGCAGAAGTACGGCTAATCTCGCCATACATAAATGCCGCATGTAAAATTAGCCCTGCTACTGGTTTAAGCCCTGTATCCATAGAGATAATTCGACCATCATTTCTTGCTTGAATATAGCCATCAATTCTTTTGCGCAAATTAACCAAATCTAATAAACCACTCATATATTCAACTTGGTCTATTGCAGTATCAAACATATAACAACAAAATTCTAACAAACCCTTTTCTGTTAATTGCCCACGACCATCATAGTCACCTTGCCTGGTTTTATCGGCCATTGCTAACTTTCTTTTATAATCGCCACTCTTATTCGCTAAGCCACGGCTTAAGCACCAAACACCATAACTATCCAATCCTGCCGCTTTAAGTGCCGTATCTGTTATTAACCGACCGACTCTACCATTGCCATCTAAAAAAGGATGTATCCAAGCAAAACGATGATGCGCTGCCATAATTGCAATCAGTCGTCTATCCCCCTTAAACTGCATTGGGTTATATGTTTCAGAAAAACGTTCCATTAACGTAGGTAAGCCTTCAGGTGCTGGCGCAATATGCATACCTATCTCAACACTCTGGTCACGCCATTGACCTGGTATCACCTTACCAATAATTTCACCCTGTGAATTTTTGATCTCCCACAAACTTTCAGGCATGCTTAAATAAAACTGCCGGTGCACTTCTTTAATAAACTCGGGAGAATAGACCTGCTCTAAACTCGGCGCTTGATCTTGCAACCATGCTTGAACTTTCATATGACCAAGCGACTCTTTTTGTAAATCTCGTTTTGCCAAATCAGCACTGTAGTGACCACGTTGAGCAGCCCGTATTTCATGAGGACGCATTGCATGCCCCTCAATCAAATTTGAGTAATACGAGTTAATAACCCTCATATAACGTTCAAGCGTGGGCAATGCTTTCCCAGATACTTGCCCCGATAATTTTGCCGACTTCTGGCTTAAGTTCATCACCTGATCTGGTAGTTCAGAGGATGCTAGAGCGCTATCACTGGGAATAAAGGGCGTAACATCAAGAATTGATACACTCATAAGCTCTCCTTTATTTAAGATATAAATAATATCAATATTGGCCGGTTTATTGGCCGAATTAAACCAAGGAGTCTTTAGCTAAATCATCATTTTTATACTGACACCCTAAATACACGATGGCGGTATAGGTAGACCTGCGTATTTGTTTGCATATTTTAGGGGGCCATCGGGGAATAAGCCGTATAG
>Ga0209826_1001138_pt1 | contig 18684 bp, 11 predicted proteins | sample GOMGulsemesocosm_5_FD_184637 | JGI IMG/M metagenome (GOLD analysis project Ga0209826, IMG submission 184637) | Methane-oxidizing microbial communities from mesocosms in the Gulf of Mexico - GOM15C Gulf of Mexico (SPAdes) (version 2) | ecosystem: Environmental > Aquatic > Marine > Cold seeps... | reverse complement strand
TTTTATAGCATCTAAGGGGGTAGTCCATTTATTATTTTCTTCTTTTGTTCCAAATCGTTTGGGAACAATTCTTAGTAAATTACCATTATATGTCATATATGAAACATTCAGTCTTTCATCTACATTGATTAGATCTTTCTCGAAAGTACCTCTTTTTGCAGGTTGTAGCCTATTTGCTTTATCAACTTCTTCACTTAACATATAAACACCATCTTTAAATATTTCAGAAAATGCTATGTATTTTCGAGAGTCTTCAACTCCTATAAGTTTTTTTAGTTTTGGTGTTTTAATTTTAATCATTTTGATATTACGCCAAAGTTCAGGTCTTGTTAACATTCCAAGAACTATTTGATCTGCATTCATACCAAACATAGTAGCTTTTGAGCTTATTTTTCGAACAATTTCAACGTTAAGTGAATTCAAGGGTTTCATTCTTCCTGAATTACTTTGAGTAACAAGTTTCCCAAAATCCGAAGCAGTTTTAAAAGAATCATCTTTATATCTTTTCAAATAACTCACTGTTTCACTGTCAGCTTTTGGTAAATTTTCTTCAGTACTTGCAGCATGGGAGTTAATTGAACCAAACAGTGCAAATGCGAGTATAAAAGATGCTAGATTTTGACCTTTTAGATATTTTGTCAATTTAAAAAACCTTCCTTTTTTATCAAATAAATTCAGAACCAGCCCAAGGGTTAACATAAAATATCCAAAATAAGTTGGCCATTTCCCTGGATCATTATTGACTGAAAGTATAGTTCCTTTTTCATCTGGAAAATAAGAACTTTGAAAGAATAAATAATTACCATTGTGTAAAGTAGTATTCATAAATATTCGATAGTCAAAAACATTTTCACCATCATAAACTGTAACTTCACTGGCATATGACGAAGGTGACATACTTCCTGGATATCTCTCAAGTTGAAAGTCATTCAGTTTAATTGAAAAAGGTATTTTCATTACTTTAGAACCATATTCTATAGATACTTCAGTAGAGCCAATGGTTTGAGTCTTAACAAGACCTCGACTACCTTTCGTTCCTCTTAATGTATATTCTTTACTGTCATCATTGATACTTGCATCCATGGAAACAATACCCATAACACTTACACCTTGTTTTTGATAAGAATAGTTTTTGTATTTGATATTTAAAACTTTGTTATTAAAAGCAATATCATATTCAAATGAATTGTCCCCAATACCTGCAAATGCCAAAGGATACTCTTGATAGTAAGACTTTCCATCATCTACAACAGTAACTTGTAAATATGGTTCAGAAGAAATCATGGTATTTACCGTTTCCCCTTCTCTGATTTGCATAATACCTTCAAATCCCATATATCTGGTGGTACCTGCACCTAAAACAATAAATACAAATGAAAAATGAAGAAGAAATTTTGAAGGTTTTTTCCACATTTGAAACTTATACATCACACAAAGCATGTTAATTATAATCAATACCATAGCAGCTTCATACCAAGTTGTTCTATATACAACTAGTTGTGCTGTTTGAGCACCATAATCATTTTCTATAAAGGTAGCAACACCTGCACCCACGCCTAATATTATTAACAAAATACCCATTAACCAAAATGAGAAGAAAATACTGGTAATTTTTTTCACAGTCATAAAATCCTTGTACAAATTTCTGAAGTTTACACAAACTTAGTGAAGTAAATGTGTAGATATACCAAATAAAATAATAAGTACTAACTTCTTTTATTTGGTATTACTTTAAAATCTCTATTATTGTTAATAGTATATCAAATTAATCGTTTGCAACACCTAAAAATAAAGCGATAATTGAGTATACTTCGCCCATGAATATAGATGAACTAAGAAAAAAGAAAACCCAGTGTTTAAAATGGAAAAACATCCAGCCTTGGTATCTACAATTATTAAAAGCAAAAGAGATTAATATTGATAATCTTGAAGTTACATTTGATGATTGGATTAAAATTGGAAAAAGAGAAGATCTAAGTGATGAGCAGCATCAAATTATAATGGATACTGCTAAGATACTTATTCCTTGGCGAAAGGGACCCTTTGATTTATTTGATATTAAAATTGACAGTGAATGGCAAAGTTTTATCAAGTACAATCTTTTACGACCCCATTTTAATTTAAAAGATAAAATAGTAGCTGATGTAGGATGTAACAATGCCTATTACATGTTTAAAATGCTTGAAGATAAGCCAAAAAGATTAACTGGATTTGATCCCGCACCTTTGCCTATGCTTCAATTTGAATTTATGAATCACTTTATTAAAAGTGATATAGTTTATGAAATGTTAGGAGTTGAACATTTAGAGTTTTATGATCATAAATTTGATTTTATTTTTATGTTGGGAGTGTTATATCACAGACCAGATCCTGTTGGAACTTTAAAGTCATTAAATCGGGCATTAAATAAAAATGGTGAAGTTATTATTGATACTTTTATGATTGATGGAGAGGATGAAATTGCCTTAACCCCAAATGGAAGATATTCAAAAATTCCAAATATTTATTTTGTTCCTACCATAAGTGCTTTGAAAAACTGGCTAAGTAGAGCAGGGTTTATTGATATGGAAGTATTAACAACTACAACCACTGATAGTGAAGAACAGAGAAAAACACCTTGGTCATTTGATCAAAGTTTGGAAGACTTTTTAGATCCAAATGATAGAAGTAAAACGGTTGAAGGTTATCCAGCTCCAAAAAGAGTTTATATAAAAGCTAGAAAAAAGAATTAAGTTTAGAATTAAAATAAATCAATGGTAGAAGACTGTTCTTTTTGGAAATAAATAACTTCACTTCTACCTTTGTTTTTTGCTTCATATAAGGCAATATCAGCATTTTTGATTACATCATCAATTGAATTTGATCCCTGTGAATCAAAAGTATCTATTCCTACACAAATAGTTTTTTTAAGTGAATGTCCTGCGTCATTAACTTTAACTTCTATTGCCCTAAAATTATCAATAATACTTTTAGCAATGTTGACAGTATTGTCATAATCTGTATTACTTGTTAGAGCGACAACAAACTCATCTCCTGCTAATCGTGCTAGTAAATCATACTCTTTAATGTTGGAGTGAATCACTTTTGCAAGTTCAACTAATACCAAATCACCTACATCATAGTCAAACTCATCAATTACAGCCTTAAAGTGATCAATACCAATCATCAAAAATGTGATTTTACTACTTTCCTGACCTGATAGGAGCAGTTGTTTATTTAGATGTTCTATAAAATATTTTCTATTATAAACATTTGTTACACTATCTATAGATGAAGATTCAATAAAGTTTTTCTTTAAAATTCCACTTTGAATAATAGGTGAAATTTGAAAAAAAGACGATTGTATTACCGTGTATTTCTCTTGAATAATTTCAAAATGAGTTTTAGAGGTTGCATTAAATGAAACAACCGCATTTAAACTGGTGTGAGTATTAATAATGAAAAAGAACGATAAATTATCATCAAGGAAAAACTCTTCACCTTTTACAAAAATCACTTCTTTTGAGTTTTTTTCAATATCGAAAAGTGAAAAATTAAGATTGTCAACAGTATAAATATTTTGAAGCCATTTAAAAATATCTTCAGCCATTTCTTTAATACTTGTGGCATATTGAAGTTGTTCATATAGTGTGTAAATATTATTCAAATCATTAAAATCATTTTCTTTTGATGATTTTTTTATTAATTCAATCATATTATTTTTCATAAAAAATCCTTAAAATAAATCTACACTACTTTCTTGATCTTGATTAAATACCAAGACCTGACTTCTACCCTTATTTCTTGCTTCATATAAGGAAATATCCGAATTTTTTAATATTTGATCAATGGAGGTTGAATCATCAGGATACATAGAGATTCCCACACAAATTGTCTTTTTTAATGTTTGTCCCGTATAACTGTTTACATCAACTTCTCGTTTTCCAAAACTCTCAACAAGTTTTTGGGCAACTGATGCGGCACTTTCTTTACTTTGAATATTAGCAAGAACCACAAGAAATTCATCCGCATCAAGTCTAATAACAATGTCTGAGGTTCTTATATCCTCTTGTAAAGTATCAGCCAATTCAATTAAAACTTTATCACCAATTTCATAGTCAAATTCATCAATCACTGCTTTAAAATGATCAATTCCAACCATTAAAAAAGCAACATTTTTTTGCTCTCGTCGTGCCAATGGCAACATCTTTTCTAAATGTTCAAGTAAATACTTTCTATTATATAATCCAGTAATTGGATCTTTAACAGAGGTGTCTTTAACTTTTTCTTCTAAAAAAGTTGTATTAATAAGTGGTGTAATAACGTAAAATATAGTATTTAAATATATATATCTTTCATTTATTTCTTTAAAATGCTCTTCATTGTCACAAAGAAAAGAGAACATAATAGATGATTCTGTATTTATGTCAATACTAAAATTTAATGATAGGGTACTGTCAATATCATACTCTTTTCCATTGTGAAAAATCAAGTCACAACCATCGATATTGGTTATGGTAATTTTTATATTGTGAATTTTATAGACAGTATATAACCAACTTTTTAGTTCCTCATAAATATCTTCAACGATAGGTGCATTTTTAATTTTTTCATATAAATGAAATGCTTCTTTAAGATCTTCTGATACTTTATCTTCTTTTACAAAATTTTCTAATGAATTAATAATTGACATTTTTTTCCCTAAAATAAATCTACGCTACTAATTTGTTCTTCATTGAACCTAACAACTTTGTCTCTTCCACCACTTTTAGCTTCATATAAAGCTATATCAGCATTTTTCATCACACCTTCAATAGTATTAGAATCTTCAGGGAACATAGATAAACCAATACTAATAGTTTTTTTCAATTTTGCCCCTGCATATACATCAATTTCGTTTTCTCTTACTCGTTCTCTAATTTTATTGGCAACCTTTAAAGAGTCTTCAACACCTGTAATTCCAACAAGTAGTACAATAAACTCTTCTCCTCCATATCTTACCACAATATCAGATTCTCTAACACTCTCCTCTAAAATTCGAGATAATTCTTTTAATACTTTATCTCCAATATCATGTCCATATTCATCATTAACAGCTTTAAAGTGATCCATATCCAACATCAGTACACCAATATTTAAGTTTTCTCTTTTTGCATAAGGTACGATTTTTTTACTGTGTTCATCTAGAAATTTTCTATTATACAAACCAGTTAATCCGTCTCTAAATGCAGATTCTTTCAATGCATTCATAAGAAGTTTTACTTCAATAGAAGGTGCTGCTTCATTAATGTAGTTTCTTATAAATGTGATGTCATTTTTTAGAGTTTCAAGTTCATTTTTTGTATCAAAAACAAAATTAATAACCAATTGAATTTTATTGGATATTTCTATATTCGTACAGTAGTAAAATTTATCATTTTCTGTAAAATACGGACAACTACTATGATAGTCTATGGATACTACATCATGTTTTGTTCTGGCTGCTCTACATAACTCAGGAGTATTTTCAATGGTGTCTTTACAATAGAACATATCCCCAACTTTTGCCACAACAGTTTGTTTTTCCTTATTCATATCTATTTCAACAAAAGTAAAATTTTTAAGTGAAAATTGATTTACGAATACTTGCAATAAACGTTGATAAATTTCTTCTTTCGTATCATCGAGTTCAATTTCTTTTTTAAATTGATACAAATTAGATAAGTTGGAAATTATTTCTCTAGATTCTATTAATGGATTGGTTTCTTCAGTACTTGACTTATGACCAATAAAACCTTTTAGTTTTTTATCAATATCATTTGACGTATCACTAAAGATACTCATTATATTGTTGTAGTTCTCTGCCAGTTCTACTTCGTGACCAGATAAACCATGGTTTAACTTGATTTGCTGAAAGTTTCCAGTTGTGGATTTTTTTAAACTTCTGGATAAATCATTGAATAAATTCGAATATGGATTTAATATTTTTCTGACTAGAAAAATAATTAAAACTACGCCAACAAGAAGAAGCATAGTAATAGAATAAATAGTTTCTATTCCCAATTGTTTTAAATCACTGATATCCAATTCTAAAGAAACTGCACCCAAAGTACTACCATATTCAACATTATGACAGGACATACAATCGATTCCTTTTTCAGCAACTGCATTATAAGGAATAGTGATTCTCATGGATGTTTTAGAAATAGAGTCTTTTAGCTCATATTGCATTTTTCCTGTTTGTAAAACTTTTCGCTCAATGTCGTCTTTTGGAGCGCTAGATTGTGTGTTATTTCCATATTGTTTTGAAACAAGTTCCGTTCTAGATAACCATAAATTCTTTACATTTTTCATATTTGAAATGGAATTGATAAAGGTATCACTCTGATTCATAGTATTGTTAATCATATGTGACGTGAGACCGCTTTTAACAGCTTCTGATATGGCTTCTGCTTTTTCAATTGCGGCATTAATACCAGCATTTCGTAAATTATATAAACTCAAAGCAGTAACAAAAATTGTTAATAAAACACTCATAATAACAAATTTAAAAATTATATTATTTTTCACAATGCCACCTTACTGATAATCTTTTATTTTACTACAGTTATTCTTAAAATTATAGATAATTCAACCAGTTATTTAAAGAATTTCTTTCTTGCTCTAGGGACGTATTCTCACCATGTCCTGGGTATATAGTAATGTCTTTATTCCACTTAAGCACTTTTTTGAGACTTTCAATCATATCTTGGGGGTTGGAATAAGGGAAGTCCACTCTACCTATAGAATTACTGAAAATAAAATCACCCGTAAATAACGCATCTTCAATTTCAATTGCACTACAGCCTGGGGTGTGTCCAGGAAAATGATGAAAAGTTATTTTGATATCTTCTAATAAGATTTGTTCGTCAGGTTCAATGGGTGTATCTACTTCACAGACGGGAGTTCCTTGTCCAAAAGGATCTTTTTGAAACATAAAAACATCATCCATTGGACAGTATACTTTTAAGTTTAAGTCCTCTTTTAGCTCTTTTACACTCCAAATATGGTCAAAATGTCCATGGGTATTTAAAATTGCAATGGGGTTTGTGACGTTTTGTTTTACCCAAGAAGTTGCACCAACTCCAGGATCGATAATAAAATCTTTATTTTGTATTGTAACAATATAACAATTTGTTTGATACTCACCCATGGGTTGTTTTTTTATGATCAACGTACACCTTGTATTGTATTAATTCTTAAGAGTATACTACAGCTTAACACTTAAAAAGATAAAAAAATTTAATTATTTAAGTATATAATTTTTATTGGATAAAAATAATTTTTTGATACACTAATAATGCAATGTTATCATAAATATACAATTAAAAGTAAAATATAAACGGATTTTACTTGAAAAATATACAATCTCATCAATAAATATTTAATATTCTATTTTCACTTTCTACTTTTTTAGACAATATAAAATATTTTTATATTCGCTAGTGGTTTAATTTACAAGAGTTAATTGAAGTTTATGTAACTTATAGGTGTTGGCATTGGTTTAAGGCTCATTTCAAATTATAGTTTTGTATCTCACTATGATGTGATAAGTTTTCCATAATAAATTAAATATATTTCTTTTCTATCGTTTTTTAATAATTATTTCAGATATTTTAATGAGAAATTTTTATACCACATAATTGCCACTTTTTTTTCTTATAATTTATATGTGTAAAATTTAAGAAAGGAAGAATATGAAGTGGCTCAATTTTATTAAAATTAGAACTAAGTTGATTATTCTTTCTATAATCCCAATTTTGGGTTTATCCTTCTTTTTGACACAAATATTACTTGTAAACAATAAAAAACTTCTAGAAATGTTCGAAACTAAAATTACTATACAAAATATACATTTACTGCATGAAATTTACACTACATTAGAAAAAGAAAGATTGGCAGTTATTAGAATAACAAATAGCAAATATTTGAAAAATATTGATGATATAATGCTAATTCCTAATTTGTATGATGTAATTTCGCAGACAAATAACAAGTTTGATTGGTTTTATAAACAAAGAAATATTCACGACTTACCCATACTATTTATTCAAACTCTTGAAAAAGAGTTATTGTCTATTCGCTCTAAAAATGAAACACAAACGCTTTCTATTATTGAGATTAATGAAATGTACTCCTTACTCATTGGGAGGTTTGTTTCATTAATTGAATCAATGTTAAGTTTAAATACTAGCCTCAAAACTAAAATATATTTGAGCGTTATGAAATACCAAGAAATTGCATCTCAAGAAATAGCAAGTTTGGATGATGTGTTTTTGTCTGGAAAAATAAACAAAGAAAATTTTTCTAACTATTTGTTCAAATATTCTGCTCGTAAAAATTCAATCAATAATATTAGGAATCTAGCTGACCATAAAAATAGTTTGAATGAGTTTCTTAATAAGTTAAATAAAATAAATAAACTTAAAATTGACACTTATAGTAATCTGGTTATTGATAAAGTAGATAAAATACTACTCGTATCTGAAATAAAATCGATACTTGGATATGGAGGGTTGTTCCTTTACTTTTCAAATTATACATTAACTAAAAATGAAGATGACAGAAATGAATTCTTGATGAAAGTAGAAGATTTGACAAGATTAGTTAAAAAGTATAAAACTCTACTGCCTATAAATAAAAAGGAAACTATTATTTTAGATGATATTTTAAATGTAGTAAAAAACTACAATGAAAAAATCGATACTATATACGCTGATTCGCTTGCTAAGAGTATTCCAAAAAGTGATATTTCTGTTCTTGGACAGATAAATGAATTGGATGCCCGTATATATAACTTAGAATATCTTAAATGGTATGATAAAGCGCTAGAGTTTGAAAAATTAAACGATGAAATGTATCAGTTTATTGGTAATGATATATTGAGTCAGATTTCTAAAAATGTAAGATCCTTAGAATCTAAAAATACTAGCCAACTGATTCTTTTTTGTTTGTTATTAGCCATTAGTATTTTATTTAATTATCTAGTCAATAAAAATATTATTGAAAAAATCTTATATTTTGAAAAAAAGTTTGATGATTTTTTGCTATTCGTAAAAGGTGATTCTCTTAATGCATTTCATGAACACATTGATGGTAATGATGAATTTTCATCAATGTTATCAAGATTAGATAGTGATATTACATATGTTGAAAAAAAGGTTAACGAAGAAAAAGATTTTATTAAAAATGCATCTGTTAAATTAGGAAATATCAAAAATGGCAAGTTTTGCAAAAACTTAAACTATGCTGGAGATAATATGCTTATTTCTGAGCTCTCCTTTGTCATAGATAACTTTTCTCAAAACCTTGAACGAATTGTTATTAATATTAACACTGCATTTCTGGAACTATCCAGTGGAAACTTTAATCATAGAATGAAATTATTTTGCCAAGGTGAGTTTTTACTTATGAAAAACTCCTTGAATAAAACTTTGGATAAGTTTGAGAACCTAACGCACGAACAAAATTTAAAAATTACAACTGCTGTTTCAGAAATACAAAGAAAAGATCAACTATTGTCACAACAGTCTAAACTAGCAGCCATGGGAGAAATGGTGGGATCAATAGCTCATCAGTGGAGACAGCCACTAAATGCAATTGCCGGTAATATTCAAATGGTTGTTTATGATTATGAAGACAATATTATAGATGAAAAATATTCACAAGACTTTGTAAAAGACAACATGAATCTTATTAACTATATGTCAAAAACCATAGATGATTTTAGAAATTTTTTCAGAGTTGATAAAAACAAAAAATCTTTTAACATAAAAGAAACAATTGATTCCGTTGTCAATCTAATATCTGCACAGTTAAGTGATAATGGAATTGCAATTGAAGTTAATGGCAATGAACAAAGTATTATTCTTGGGCTTCAGTCCGAATTCCAACAAGTTATTTTAAATATTATTTCCAATGCAAAAGATGAGTTAATTAAACAGAAAAACAATAATGCACTTATCAATGTTAATATTAATGAGGAAGAATCATATATTGTGATAAAAATATCTGATAATGCAGGAGGAATTCCTCTTGAAATACTTGACAGAGTATTTGAACCATATTTTACAAGTAAAGAACAAGGTAAAGGTACGGGACTTGGATTATATATGTCAAAAATGATAATTGAAGAAAATATGGATGGAAAGATTACGGCTTATAATTACTCTAAAGGTGCTGTATTTGATATAAGGTTTAAGCTTGAAAAGGTCTAATATGAACTATTTTACGAATATGAGGTGATTAATGTTTAATTCGAATATTAAAACAATGAATAATTATGTTGTTTTATTTAATTTAATTTTTGTGATATTTATTTTTGTGCTTATTCAAAATATTAAATCTGATAATACTCAAGTTTATGAATACGAAAATGATAGATATAATATGATGCAAATTGCAGATAAATTAAGACAGAGTTCTGATGACTTGACTCATTTTGGAAGAACTTATGTGGTAACTGCTGACAAAATATTTAAGCAACAGTATTTTGATACTTTGTCCATTAGAAATGGGAATAAAAATAGACCTATGAACTACAATACGATTTATTGGGACTTAGAAAGATCACAAAGGACAATCAATCATTCTGATGGCACTAAAATTTCACTTAAGAAGCTAATTTCATTACTTCCTTTTAAAAAAAGTGAATTACAACAACTAACACTAGCAGAAAATAATTCAAACGATTTAGTTAATCTGGAAATAGAAGCCTTTAATGCTATGGAGGGTTTGTATAAAAACGATCAAGGTGAGTATCTTTTGAAAAAAGATTCTAATCAAGAACATGCAATCAAACTGATGCATTCTAGGGCTTATTATGTAGCAAAACATAAAATTATGAAACCTATAGATGATTTTATGTTAGCTGTTGATAAACGTACATTTTTGGACATTGAGAAGCTTGAAAATCATATAAAATATGAATTTTATATCTTATACCTTCTTCTTTGTGTATTTATTATAGTAAACATAATATTCTTTCTAGGCTTGAAAAAAATTAATAGTTCTATTACTAAAAAATTAAGAGAATCTATAAATAATGCAGTTGACGACAATAGGAAAAAAGACGAACTACTCTTTCGCCAATCTAAACATGCAGCTATGGGTGAAATGATTGGTTCAATTGCACATCAATGGAGACAACCATTAAATGCCATTGCTGGACATATACAAATGATAGAATTTGATCATGAAGACAAAATAATTGATGATAAATATATTCAAACTTTTATTAGTGAAAATATGGTATTGGTTAACTTTATGTCAAATACAATTGATGATTTTAGGGATTTTTTTAGAGTGAATAAGTTGAAAAAAGAATTTAATGCAAAAAAAGCAATTATGGGAACTTTGAATTTAATCAAATCACAATTAAATGAAAAATCAATTCAAATAAGCCTGGATTTGGATGAAAAGTGTTTTGTATTTGGATTTGAGTCTGAGTTTCAACAAGTGGTTTTAAATATTGTTAATAATGCTAAGGACGAACTCATTGGTAAAAACGGCAAGGAATCTTTGATTAGTATTAGTATTTTTAAAAATATGAATTTTACTGTTTTTAAGATAAGTGACAATGCAGGAGGTATTCCAGAAAAAATAATTGAGAGAATATTTGAGCCCTATTTTACAACTAAAGAGCAAGGACAGGGCACGGGTTTAGGTCTATATATGAGTAAAATGATAATTGAAAATAATATGGGGGGACATATTAGTGTCGCTAATACTGAAAACGGAGCTGAATTTACTATTGTATTTGTAGATAAGGAGGAAGAGTAATGATTTTCATAAAAATATTATTGTTTATATCTATGGTGTTTAGTTTACATGCAAAAACACTTGAAACAGTTAATTTACAATTAGAATGGAAGTATCAGTTTGAATTTGCCGGTTATATTGTAGCCAAAGAACAAGGTTTTTATGAAGAGGCAGGGCTAGATGTACTAATTAGAGAGTTTGACAACACCGATACAATTGAATCTGTTTTATCAAACAAGGCAACCTATGGTGTTCATGGCTCTGGATTAATTTTATCAAAAATGCAAAATAAACCACTTGTATTACTCTCAAGTTTTTTTAAAAAATCTGCTTTGGTTTTTGTAACAAGAAAAGAAATTAAATCCCCAAGTGATTTAACTGGTAAAACAATTATGGCTGGCCATGGGGAATTACAATCGAGTAGTTTGGGTGTTTTAATCAATAAATTCAATATCAAAATTGGTAGTTTAGATGTTGTACCACATACTTTTAATGTGGAATCATTTATAAATAAAGATGTAGATGTAATGACAGCTTATGTATCAAATGAATTATATGAATTAAACCAAAGAAGTATTCAATATAATGTTTTGGATCCTGTTAACTATGGAATATTTATGTATGGAGGCAATTTATTTACTTCATTAAATGAACTGGAAAATAATCCCCAAAGAGTCAAAAATTTTAAAAATGCCACTATAAAAGGTTGGAAATATGCCTTGAAACATAAAAGAGAAACAGTGGATCTAATTTATGAAAAATACAGTAAAGCTAAATCAAAAGAGGCACTTCTTTTTGAGGCAAAAGAGATCGAAAAATTAATTATGCCCAATGTTTTTGATATAGGATATATTGATGAATTGGTTATCAAAAACATTGCCAATAATTTTGTTCAATTAGGTTTAAATAGTAAGTATTATAATCTGGATAAGTTTATTTATGGTAAAAATGAAGTGAAGAATGATAACGACTCATTAAAATTAAATCTGTCTAAAAAAGAAAAAGAGTATTTATTAAATAAAACACATATTACTATGTGTATTGACCCTGATTGGCTTCCTTATGAAGGGTTTTCAAATAATGAACATATTGGGATGAGTGCTGATTATTTCAAATTAATTGAAAAGTTAATTGGTATTCCTATAAAAGTTATTAAAACAAATTCTTGGGCTCAGTCCTTGCAATTTGGACAACAACGTATCTGTGACATCTTTTCATTGGTTGTGGATACTCCCAATAGACGCTCTTATTTAAACTTCACAAAACCATATTTTTCCTTTCCTTTAGTAGTTGCTACAAAACACAATAAAAGTTTTGTTTCAGATATTAGTTCTATTAAGGATGAAAAACTTAGTATTGTTAAAGGGTATGCCTTTATTGAAATATTAAAAAATAGATTTCCAAATATTAATTTGGTTGAAGTTTCAAATATTACCAATGGACTAAAACTTGTTGAGAGTGACGTTGTTTTTGGACATATTGATACTTTACCTGTTCTGGGATATCAAATTCAAAGAGGTTTTTTGGATACTTTAAAAATTGCAGGAAAGTTTGAAGATAAATGGGAATTAGGAATAGGGATTAGAAACGATGATGCCGTAATGTTTTCAATTTTAAATAAAGCTACTAGTATAGTTCCTCCTGAGTCCCTTCAAAGTATTCTGAATAAATGGATTTCTGTAGAGGTGGATCAACGAGCGAATTTGAATTTTTTATGGAAATATATCATTGGTTTTTTCTTGATTTTATTCTTTATTTCATATAAGTATTATTTGACCAATAAAAACAAAAATGAACTTTTAAAGCTTACCAATAAATTAAACAAGTCAAATTCAAAATACTTAGCAATTCTTGCAATGTTTGATGAAAATGTTATTGCGTATAAAGTCGATAAGCATGGACGTATATCTTATACCTCTAAAGCACTACATCGAATTACAGGCTATGAAGCCAATGAACTACTAGGAGTCGACTGCAAAGATATTTATTTTAATGAAAATCAAGAGTACAGTTTCTTTAAATTTAAAAAAGAACTAAAAAAATTAGAGACTTGTACTTATGAAGTAAAAAATAAGAAAAAAGACGGTTCTTCATTTTGGGCCAGAGAGACAATAATTGCTCATCAAAACTCCAATAAATTTATTACGGGATTTGATATTATTTTAGAAGATATAAGTGCGAAAAAAGAAGTTGAGAACTTTAACGAAACATTAGAATTGAAAGTAAATAGTGCAATTATTGAAAATAGAAAAAAGGATCAAGTTATTTCTCAACAAAATAAACTCGTAGCCATGGGGGAAATGGTTGGAGCTATTGCTCATCAGTGGAGACAGCCCTTAAGTGCTCTTTCTGGGAGTATTCAAATGATTAGATTAGACTACGATGATAATATGGTAAATGAAAAATATATAGATGAATTTATAGAAGAAAATATGTCATTTATTCATTTTATGTCCAATACAATTGATGATTTTAGAGATTTTTTCAGAATAGACAAAACAAAAAAGGATTTTGATATCGTCTTGGCAATAAAAGCTACAATGAATCTCATGAGTGCACAATTGAAAGACAACAATATTAATTTTGAACTTAATGCATCAAAAGAATTTATTATCCTAGGTTTTGAAGTTGAGTTTCAACAAGTTATCTTAAATATAGTCAATAATGCAAAAGATGAATTTGTAGAAAAAAAAATAAAAAATGCCAAAATTAATATAGAAATTAGCGATGACTTAGACCTTGTAATTATAAAGATTAGGGATAATGCAGGGGGTATCTCTGGAGATGTTATTGGAAAAGTTTTTGATCCTTACTTTACAACTAAAGAACAAGGGAAAGGGACAGGTATGGGATTATATATGTCCCAAATGATTATTAAAGATAATATGCATGGTGAGTTAAACGTAGAAAATACCAGCGATGGAGCGGTGTTTAGCATTAAGTTAAATAAATACTAGACTATGATGATAATAGCAAAAGGAATAACATGGAAAATCGATTACTTGAAAATATATCACTGTTATATGTAGAAGATGACGAAAATATTAGAAATGTATTTGGACGATATTTAAAACGCAAGATTAAAAACGTACTTCTAGCTGTTAATGGTCAAGAAGGTTATAACATGTATTTAGAGCACAAGCCAGATTTAGTGGTTACTGATATTAATATGCCTATTATGAGCGGACTAGAAATGAGTAGTATTATAAGAGATGAAAACAGTGAAATCCCAATAATTATTACTTCGGCGCACTCAGATACTCATTTTTTCCAAGAAGCAATTAATATTGGTGTAAATATGTTCTTATTAAAGCCTGTAGATATGACACATCTTTACAATACTATCAAGATTACGTCAGAAGATATTGTTCTTAAGATTAAAGCACAAAAAGAAGAGAAAATAGAAAGCAATAAAAATAGAATGATTGCTGTGACAGAATTATTGGAAAATATAGCTCATCAATGGAGACAACCATTGGCAGCAATTTCTGCTGCAACTATCAATATGAACATAGATATTAAGTCTGGTGTTTATAGCAAAAATAAATTTGAAAACAAAATTGATAATATTGATAACTGTGTACAGTATTTATCAAGTACTATTGATAGTTTTAAACACTTTGTAAATAAAGATAAAAAAGCAGTTGATTTTAATGTATCTGAAAACTTAAACAAATGTATAAATATTGTATCCGAAATACTATTGAGTAAAAATATAAAATTAGTAACGCAATTTGAAGAGAATCTAAACTCACAAGGTTATCCTGAAGAGTTTGTACAAGCAATAATAAATGTTGTAAATAATAGTATCGATGCAGTTGAGAACTCCATTGATAAAGTTGTATTAATAAGTGCTAAAAATATTGATGATAAAATTGTTATTAATATTATGGACTCTGGTACGGGAATTAATGATGAAGTAATAAATAATCTATTTGAACCCTATACTACAACAAAAAACAAGTCCTTGGGTAGTGGGTTGGGATTGTATCTTGCCTACCGTATTATTAAGCACAATATGGCAGGGAATATGTATGCAACCAATAGTAAATTTGAATATAAAAATAGAAAGTATACAGGGGCAAATATACAAATAGAATTTTAAACACTAAGATTAACCTCTTCTATACACTTCTACTTGGTTAAGAGTAGAAGTGTTTGGTTCTAACTAATAATATTCATAAATTTATTTGACAAATTTAAACAGACTCTTTACCACAATTTTGCCACATTATTAAAGTAAACTCTTACAAAGGGTAAATTAAATAAATGATTTTTTACACTTAGGCAAAAGTTAAATAATGTACATGATTGGTTAATTTATGGATACTACACAAGTAAAAGACATACAATTATTATATGTAGAAGATGATGACAATATTAGAAAAGTATATGAACGATATTTACAGAGAAAAGTTAAAAATTTACTTGTTGCAATGAATGGACAAGAGGGTTATGATTTGTATGTAAAACACAAACCAGATTTAATTGTAACAGATATTAAAATGCCAATTATGGATGGACTTGAGATGTCTAGAAAAATTAGAACCCTTGATAATATGATCCCAATTATTGTAACAACTGCACATACTGAAACAGAGTTTTTTCAAGAAGCCATAACAATAGGTGTTAATACCTTTTTATTAAAACCTGTTGACATGGTGGAGTTATCAAACAAAATAAATGATGCCTCAATTAATATAACCCTTGAAGTTGATAAAGAAGAAATAAATAAAGTTGAAATTGAAGAAGATAAAATGGTGGCATTGAGTGAATTATTATGTAATATTGCACATCAATGGAGACAACCTCTGGCTGCTATTTCTGCTGCCAGCTTTAATATTCAGTTTAAATTAGAAAACGATAATCTTGATGATGATTTTTTTTCAGATAAAGTAAATAATATCACACAATCAGTGCAATATCTTTCTCAAACTATGGAGAGTTTTAAAAGTTATATTACTGAAAGTAGAGTAACAGTAGAGTTTGACCTTATCGAAAAAATTAAAGAGTGTTTGAGTATTCAATCTGGAGTTATTTCAAGTAATAATATTGAAGTAATAGATAAGTTTGATTCTGAAATAAAAATAAATAGTTTTCCCAATGAATTTATTCAATCTTTAATTAGTATTGTCAACAATAGTATTGATGCACTAAAAACAATACAGAGTGAAAGTAGAGCTATTATAATAGAAGTTGCAAATTACGAAAATAACATTATTATTAATGTAAAAGACACAGGTGGTGGATTTAAAGAAAATATGTTGAAGTCTATATTTGAACCATATATTACAACAAAACACAAAAGTGCGGGGATAGGCTTAGGTTTATATACTGTCTATAAAATTATAACAAGTAATATGAATGGGACAATACTTGCATCTAATGAAGAAATTGAATTTAAAAACAATATATATACAGGTGCTAATATTCAAATTGAACTGCCTAAAAACAGAGGTTAATATGAACAGTAACATACTTGATGGTATAAAAATCCTTTATGTTGAAGATGATGACAATATACGAAAAATCTTCACAAAGTTTTTAGAAAGAAAAACCCAAAATGTTGAAGTATCAACGAATGGAGAAGAGGGTTATGCTAAGTTTTTGGAGTTTGAACCAGATATTATAGTTTCTGATATAAACATGCCAAAATTAAATGGTCTTGAAATGTCAAAGAAAATAAAAAAAATCAACAAAGATATACCTATAATTTTAACATCTGCACATAATGATACTGAGTATTACGCTGAAGCAATTTCTCTTGGAGTTAATCATTATTTATCAAAACCAGTTAACGCACAAGAGCTGTTAAATGCCATCGAACTGTATGCTAAAAACCTATTGTTTGAAAGAGAGCAGAAAAAACAAGAAATGATACTTCAAAGTGTTATAAACTCTGATAGAAACATTATCGTTGCTTTTAATTCTAACGAAATAATTTTTTCAAATAAAAGCTTCTTACATTTCTATAGTGTTAAAACAAATGTCGACTTTTTAAGCCAATATAGTCATGTTTTTGATACTTTTCTTAAAGATGAACATGTATTGTCAAAAGATATGATTAATGATGGAAGTTCATTTGAAGACATGTTGATAAAAACAAAAGATGAAAAAAGAGTAGTTAAAATTCTTAATGTGGGTTTAAATATACCAAGAACATTTTATGTAAATATATCAACTTTATCTTATGAAACAAAAGAAAGGGATGAAGATATCTATTTGTTGAACTTGACTGATATCACATCGATTAATGAAGAAAAGATAGAAATTGAAGGAAAAGCTTTTCATGATAATCTTACAAATATTTATAATAGGTATAAATTAGAAGATATTTTTGAATATGAATTAAAACAATTTAAACGATATAAGCGTGAATTTTGTTTTTCAATACTTGATATTGATTTTTTTAAAAAATTTAATGATACGTATGGACATTTAATTGGAGATGAAATATTGATTGCTATTTCCAATATACTTGAAAAAAATACAAGAGAAGCCGATGTGATTGCAAGGTGGGGAGGGGAAGAATTTGTCATATTATTGCCCAATACGAAACTAAAAGATGCTGTTGTTATTATAGAAAAATTAAGAAAAAATATCGAAGATTTTAATCATGAAACTGCTGGAGGAGTTACTGCAAGTTTTGGCTTAACTAGAATCAATGAAACAGATGATTCTATTTCTGTTTTTAAACGTGCTGATGAAGCACTTTTTGAGGCAAAGGGATGCGGGCGTAATCTAGTCATCACGAAGGGTGATATTATGATGAAAAATAGGGAAGACTAATATGTTAAATATACAAAAACTTAAAAATGAAGCACAAGGTATTAGTGTACTCGTCGTTGAAGATAGTGAGCCAATTAGAAAACAAATATGTAGGTTTCTAGAAAAGTTTTTCACCTATGTTTTTCAAGCTCAAGATGG
>Ga0209826_1001137_pt1 | contig 18694 bp, 17 predicted proteins | sample GOMGulsemesocosm_5_FD_184637 | JGI IMG/M metagenome (GOLD analysis project Ga0209826, IMG submission 184637) | Methane-oxidizing microbial communities from mesocosms in the Gulf of Mexico - GOM15C Gulf of Mexico (SPAdes) (version 2) | ecosystem: Environmental > Aquatic > Marine > Cold seeps... | reverse complement strand
TTTTTGCCAGGACGCTTTTTACGCGCATTACGTTTTTTCGCTTTGTTTTTTTCTTTTTTTGGCTGCTCTTTAGTGTTCTTATTTTTTATTGACTGATTAGGTTTTTTACTGTTGGTTTGTAATTTATCGCCAACATCTTGCATAGTAAGATCTATTTTCTTTTCATCAAGGTTAACAGCCGCAACTTGCACCATAACAACATCACCAACATGATATTTAACACCTGAATTTTCACCTGTTAAACACATACGTACATCATCATAATGATAATAATCACGCCCCAAAGAAGTTATGTGTACCAAGCCTTCAATGTGTAAATCTTGTAATCGTACAAACATACCAAAGTTAGTAACAGTGCTGATCACGCCAGTAAAATTGTCACCAACATGATCCTGCATAAATTCGCATTTTAACCAATCACTAACATCACGGGTTGCTTCATCAGCACGGCGTTCGGTCATAGAACAATGCTCGCCCAATTCAATCACTTCTTCCAGTTTATAATCGTAATGTCCTGCATTAACGGCATTTTGAGCTTGAGCCTCTAAAATAGCTTTAATTACTCGATGAACAACTAAGTCAGGATAACGTCGAATAGGTGAGGTAAAATGGCTGTAAGATGTTAAGGCTAAACCAAAATGTCCTAAGTTATCACTTTGATATACGGCTTGGCGCATTGAGCGTAATAACATGGTTTGAATAAGTTCTTGATCTGGTCGGCCAGCAACTTTAGCCAAAATATCACAATAATCTCTTGGCTCTGGCTCTTTCGTGTTTGGTAATGAAAGACCTAATTCAGATAAATAACTAACAAAATTATTATATTTATCTTCACTAGGTTTATCATGTACACGGAATAGCCCAGGCTTATTGTGCTTCTCAATAAACTTAGCCGTGGCAACATTGGCCAAAATCATGCATTCTTCAATGATTTTATGGGCGTCATTACGAATAAGTGGCACAATACTTTCGATTTTTTTATCTTCATTAAAAAGAAATAGCGATTCTTGCGTTTCAAAGGCAATAGCGCCACGTTTATTTCGAGCATCACTTAATGCTAAATACATAGCTTTTAAGTTTTCTAAATCAGGCAGCAACGCTGCATATTTATTTCTAAGCGCTTGACCTGTTTCATTTTCATCACCATCAAGCATGGCGGCTACTTTGCTGTAGGTAAAACGTGCATGAGATCGCATTACTGCTGGATAAAACTTACTGCCAGAGAGTTTGCCTGATCCGCTCACTGTCATTTCACAAACCATACAAAGTCGGTCAACATCAGGCTTTAAGGAACATAAACCGTTCGATAATTTTTCTGGTAACATAGGAATAACTTGGCTAGGGAAATAAACTGAATTTCCGCGAGAAATAGCTTCGTCATCTAAAGCACTACCATGGCGAACATAGTAGCTCACATCAGCAATCGCCACCCATAAACGCCAACCTCCTGATTTTTTTCTTTCACAATAGACTGCATCATCAAAATCACGAGCATCTTCACCATCAATAGTGACCAAGGGTAAGTTGCGTAAATCTTTACGGGATAATTTAGCTGACTCTTCAACTTCATCAGCAATAGAGGCGGTTTCTTCTTGTACTAAAGAAGAAAATTGATGCGGTAAATCATGGGCACGCAGTGCAATTTCAATTTCCATGCCTGGTGCCATGTGATCACCCAACACTTCAATAACTTTACCAATAGCATGAGAGCGTTTTGTTGGGCGCTGTATTAATTCAAGCACCACCATTTGTCCATGGCGGGCGCCTAACTTTTCATCAGGATCAATTAAAATTTCTTGTTTGATCTTAGTGTCTTCTGATACTACCGAGCACACGTGATGGTCAACATAAAACCGACCCACAATAGGCGCTTTGCGAGGTTCAATGACTTCTAGAATCTTAACTTCTTTACGGCCTTTTCTATCGGTACGATCTACTAATATAGCCTGTACAACATCACCATGAAATACTCGCTTCATTTCATGAGAGGAAATATAAAAATCTTTACCTCGCTTATCCTTTTTAGCAGGATCATCAGGCGAAAAAAAGCCAAAGCCATCACGATGACCGATCACCTTGCCTGTTAATAAACTACTTTTTGCAGGGATAGCATATTGCTTAAATTTATTGAAAACCAGCTGGCCACTATTTTCCATGGCACGTAAACGGCGCTTTAAGCCTATCAGCAAGTGATCTTCTTGATAGTTAAGTGTTTTAACTAGAGTATTAAACGTAGGTGGTGGTGAGCATTTCTCAATAATAGAGAGCAATAGTTCGCGTGAGGCGACAGGTTTTTCGTACTTTGTAGCTTCACGTTTAGCGTGGGGGTCGTTTAGAGTCACAATTATAGATTACTTGTAATGAGTTAAATTAAGTGTATCACAAAGTTAGTTATTCTACTGCTTCGTGTTCAGGGTCTTATTGCAGGGTGATTACTATTAATTAGTATAATCAGTTCTTTTAGCCGCATTAATTACTTGAGCAGGCATTTTTTTTGCAAGCTGCTTTTTTAATTGATTAATTTTTTTATGGGTTGCTTTGTCATCCGTCACCGCATGATGAAGTTGAGAATACAGAGCAGGATAATCTAACGGACTGCCATAACCTCGTTGGTAAATAGTGGCTAAACGCATTTGAGCAGCAAGATTATTCATGGCGGCGGCAGTTTTTAAATAAATAATGGCTTTATTTATATCAACTTGCATAAATTTGCCAATATGGTAATAACGTCCCATTTGTTCAAGGCCTTCTGACAAACCTTGATCCGCAGCCAACTGCATATAGTATAAACCTAGCTCAATATCTTTTTTTACACAAACACCGTAGGCTAGCATATCACCCCATAAGAATTGATAAGAAGGCTTTTTGGCTTTAACGGCTCTGGCTTCAATATCTTGTACTAATTGGCATTCATCTATGACAACCTGACTCAAATGCTTGTTTTCTTTAATTAAATTAAGTAGTTGATCATCAGTATAAATTTGAACCGCTTGTAAATTTTGCCCATAAGCTGGGGCAAGAGTAATTAAAAACAATAAAAAAATAATAATACGCATCATATTTACCTTAAAATATTAACTTTAGAACTTTAGCCTTTATTATATCATTCCCAAAGTATTTTATCGGAAATCCATCATTTTAAAAACTGGATCTTCGATTAAAACACCTCGAAGATGACAGTTGTAACTAACCTCTCATTATTAATTACTAATCAGAGATTATTAATCACTAATTAATCACTACTAACAAAACAATATTAATGTCAATTATTTTAAGTTATGTACTTCAGAATTAAATCTAAGAGATTAAAAACGTTGTTAAATGATTAAATATCATTAAACTGAAAACAAAGCTGTATTTAATTAATTTTAAATATAAAGATTTACATGGAAAAAGTAAAATGAAAGAAGTGAAAGTGGAAATTAATATTAACGACCTAAAAGTTGGCCATTATGTTGATAAAATTGGCAAACAGCTCGGTCATTTTAATTTAGCATCATCGGGTCATGTCAAAAATGATAAAGTCATCAATAATTTTAAAGACAAAAAAGTACTTTCCGTTTTCATTGATAAAAGTAAAACCATTGAAATCAGTTCAGCTATAGATATAAAAAAAATCGCTAAAGAAAAAATTTCCGCCGATTTAAAATACGCTAAAGAAATTTTTAATGAATCAAAAGAAATTCAAAAATCTTTATTTTCGCAAGCCCTCAGCAGCGCGGATATAGAGTTAGCACCTGTTATATCTGTGTGTAATAAAAGTATTGATGCCATTTTTAACAATCCTGATTCATTAGCTTGTATTGTTAATATTCGCGAAAAAGATCAGTATTTGTTAGAACATTCTGTCGCGGTTTCAATTTATATAACTATTTTTTCTCGTTATCTAAATTTAGATAGGGAGATCATTGAACAGTTGTCTATTGGTGCTTTTTTACATGATATAGGTAAAGTCATGATCCCTGATGAAATATTAAATAAACCAGGAAAGCTTACCGATACAGAATATTCCATCATGAAAACTCATGTAAATCATTCTATTGATATTATAAAGAAAACAGTTGGCATTAGTGAATTAAGTCTAGAAGTTGCAGCTTTACATCATGAGAAGTTAGATGGCACAGGCTACCCTTTTCAAGTGAAAGGAGAAAATATTAGTCAGTTTGGTCGCATGATTGCTATTTGTGATATTTTTGATGCTTTAACAGCGACGCGAGTTTACAAGAAAGGGTTTTCACACCCTAAAGCATTCGTTATTTTACGCGAGTTAGCGCAAAGTAATCATTTAGATACCAAATTAGTTGACCATTTCATCAAGTGTATTGGCGTTTTTCCTGTTGGCTCTCTCGTTCAACTTGATTCTAAAAAACTCGCTATGATAGAAAAACGTAATGATAAAAACCCTACAAAGCCTAAAGTACGCAGCTTTTATAGTGTAACTGTAAAAGATTTTGTTGATGCGGAAGATATTAATTTAGCCGAGTCTAGTGATTTTATTGAAAAAGGTGTTTGTGCTGAAGAGTTTGACTTAGACATGAATATAATCATTGAAATGTTAATGATGGATGGTTAACATAAATGGTTAATATGAAATATTAACCTTGTAAATATTTCCGAATTCAAAACCTGTTGCTTTAATTTAATCACAAAAAAACAAGCACAAAGAGGTTAATATACCCATGTCTAACACTGTAATCAAATTAGAAAAAAAGCTAGCGCAAGTGTTGGCGAATTCACGTGCTAATGAAGCGATAGCTAAAAAACTTTTTGAAATAGAAACGCAAATTTTAGGCTGTAAATCTAGCCAAGAATTGTTACAGCAGCTATTAACAACCATTCAAAATAAATTCAATTTAACGGGTATTTATTTGTTACTGGTTGACCCCACACCAATCAAATATTTATTGAGCGGCAATATGCAAACTAGCTGGCATCAAGCTAACTGTAGAACTATTGCCAAAGAGCAGCTGGAAGTATTTCACCAAGAACGTAAACCATTTCTCACTAATGATCTCAAAAAAATAGCATCAATATTACCCCGAAGTCTTATTGGTAAAACTCAATCGGCTGCGTTGACGCCATTAACATTAGAAGGTGAATTATTTGGTAGTTTACTTTTTACAGATAATGATAAAAGTCGCTTTGAACCTGAACTTGGAACACTTCACTTAGAACAGTTAGCTGTAAAAGTTAGTCTCTGTTTATCTAATGCTATGATCCGCGAGCAGCTAGAGTACATGGCTCATTATGACCGATTAACAGGGGTGGCTAATCGACGTTTAATGGAAGTATGCATTAGTGATGAGTTAATACGTCAAAAGCGCTATCAAGTCCCATTTTCTGTACTCTTTATTGATTGTAATAAGTTTAAAAAAATAAATGATACTTACGGTCATGATTGCGGAGATAAGGTGTTAACTTATGTTGCGACACAACTTCAAGAGCTGATCCGTGAAAATGATAAGTGCTTTCGCTATGCTGGCGATGAATTTGTTATCATTTTAGCAAGTCAAACCTATCAAGAAGCGCTATTAGCATGCAAACGATTAACCGATTTTTTTCAAAACAATCCGATGCCTTATCAAGGTGATTACTTGTCCGTAAGCATCAGTTGTGGTGCAGCGGCTAGCGATGGTAAAAAAACTATGGAAGAATTATTAAAACAAGCCGATGAACAATTATATCTACATAAAAAAGCATCCGTTGCGCTTTAAGAAGAGTAGATTAATGCCATTGACTTCTTTAAATAGAAAAAGAAGATCCACAGCCACAGGTGGTCGTTGCATTAGGATTGTTAACAACAAAACGACTACCTTCAAGTGTTTCAAGGTAATCAACTTCACCATCAACTAAGTATTGTAAGCTCATGGGATCAATAACCATCACAACGCCTTGCTTCTCAATAGTCATATCACCATCATTCACTTTTTCATCAAAAGTAAAACCATACTGAAAGCCAGAGCAACCACCGCCAGTGACATAAACTCTTAATTTTAATTCAGGGTTTTCTTCTTCAGTGATCAAAGACAATACTTTTTTTGCTGCAGCGTCAGTAAATTTTATGGGTAATTCTGGGTTTGAAATAGGTTCGGACATGGAGTTCTACTTTTACTAAAAAAGGGATGTATTTTAAAATCGAGACAATTATCTTAAACCTGACTAATTTAATCAAGTATTATTCGAACATTACTCTAAAGTCCACGGTAACGTTTTATTAAGCTTTTGATATTTCTGCCATTTATTTTTAGTTAAAATAGCAGAAAGGTTAATTTTTTCTGGCGTAAAGTGTTCAGGTAAAGTAAAAGCACCTTCAAGAACTTGAAAATACTTAAAGCTAAAGCTAAGATCTTTTTTTGTCAGAGTAGATACCTCTTTAAGTTTAATTCGACTGGGTTGGTTATCTAAACTACCGATAATTTCTAATTCAATATAGCCCTTAACATAGCGCTTTTTCAATAATTGCTGCACTAAAATTACTTGAAAGTTATAATGATTTGGGCTTAACGTAGCACTAATTTTCACCTTGTCAATAACCAAACCATCAAGTTCTTTTTCAGGCGCCATCACTTTTTCATAAAAAGCCAATTCACTTTTAAGTTGATAATGTTTATCCAACATTTCTCTTAATGTTACCTGAGAGTTTTGATTAGCCAATTGCTCTACTGCCAGCTCTACTTCTAACGTATGTATTCGTTTAATTTGTTCAGCTTGTTGGTGATATAAATCATCTAATCGCTGTTTTTGCTGTGTTAAAGTGGATACTTGAAAGTGATGATAATAGTTACCAAACCTATAACCTGTGTATAAACATAGTATAATTAATGTCACTAAAAAAATAGCTGACTTGAATGCTCCAAGACGCTCAATAACGATCCTAAGATTTATTTTTGCTAACCAATTCATATCTAACGTACAATAACCTTATAATTAACATCAAATAATAAAAAACAACTAAAAACAATACTAATAATGATCTCTATTACTACCATCCGAAAGCATTTAGCTTTACCTAAAACTTCATGGCAGATTTGTTTACTGGCTATGTTAGGGGGATTTACTTCGGCATTATTAGTCATATTATTTACACTGACTATTGAACAAATTCAGCAGCTATATTTAATAAAACGCGATAATTATAACACCTTAGATGAGGTAAGTCGTTTTGATTTACCTATAATCGGCTCACTGATCATTTTATTCTTTGCTTGGCTAACGGGTTACAAATATTTAAGAACAGGCATTCCTTTTGTTTTGCACCGTTTAAAGGTAGCTCACGGTGTTATCCCCTTAAAAAACACGTTGAATCAATTCTTCGGCAGTGCCGTTGCGCTTGCATCAGGATTCTCAGTTGGTAGAGAGGGGCCTGCTGTTCATTTAGGTGCGGCGGCGAGCAGTTATATTGGTAGTGTACTAAAGTTACCCTATAACAGCATTCGAATATTATGCGCTTGTGGTATTGCTGCAGGTATTTCTGCAACATTCAACACACCCATTGCTGCGGTAATTTTTGTGATGGAAGTGATTATGCGCGAATATAAAATTCATATTTTTATTCCAGTTATGCTGGCGTCACTTGTTGGCTCTTTAATGACTCGCAGCGTTTTTGATGTTTCTCATAACTTTGAATATTTTCATAAAATTGATCTTGTTCCTCAACATTATATTCCTTTAATTATTCTCGCTATCGTATTAGGTATGCTTGCCGCGGCTTTTAATAAAACACTCGTTACAGTGATCAAACAAAGTGTTAAATTTCATATTATACCTAGGCTTATGATGGCGGCTATGATCACGGGTAGCTTGGGTTATATTATTCCTGGTGCAATGGGTGTGGGCAGTGGAGCTATTGATGTTTCACTCACTAATAATTGGCAAGTAGGTGTATTATTCGCCTTATTACTCGCAAAATTTATCATGACAACCTTTGCTTTAGGATTAGGTATTCCAGGAGGAATTGTCGGTCCTATCATTGGTATTGGCGCTATTGCTGGCGCACTGGGTGGTGCTATTGTTATGCAAATATACCCTACCGTACCTCTAAATAATAATTTTATCTTATTAGGTATGGCAGGGTTTATGGCGGCTAGCTTAAATGCGCCCCTTGCTGCATTATTAGCAGTGGTTGAATCGTCAGGTCAATTTGAGGTTATTCTTCCTGCTATGGTGGTGATCACCATTTCTTGTGTTATTTCAGCTCAATTATTTAATAATCGTTCAGTCTTTATCATGCAACTTGATGCGCAAAATTTACTATACAGTAAACCGCCTATCGAAAAAATATTACAAAAAATTGGCGTGCTTGCCATCATGAAAGATAAATTTGAATTGTTAGAGCAAGCAACAGGTAAAGCAATGGCTGGTCAGCTTATGAGTATAGAAGCTAGCACCCCTATTATTAATAAAACTATTAAGCGAGTAATGGTTAATAAACAAGTAAAAGAAAAAGTAAATTATTACTGGGCTGAATTTGATGAACACATTCCTTTAGCAACTCAGGAGTCTGCAGATAATTATCAAATTTCAAAAAAAATGCATTTACATAAGTTAATACCTTTATCACATCAAGCGACTCTCGCTGAAGCCTATACCGCTTTAATTGAAAACCGTTGTGGTGGTGTTTACATATATCAAAAGAATAAAGCTGATATCATGGGTATTGTCACTTTTGAACAAATTCGTCACTACTTAGTGACCGGAAATCTAATTGAAGGAAATTTAACTTAATGCACACTTTTATCATCAACCATATTTTATGGTTTAAAGCTTTTCATGTTATTTTTATGGTGGCATGGTTTGCGGGTATTTTTTACTTGCCTCGACTGTTTGTTAATCATGCTGAAACAAATTCACCCGAGGTTATTGCACAATTAAAAGGCATGGAGAAACGCCTGCTTTATTTTATCAGCCCCTTTGCGATATTCACCTTAGTATTCGGTTTAGCCATCATTTATGCTTATGGTAGCGCTTGGTTTGTTGTTGCTAAATGGTTACACATAAAACTCGCTTTAATTATTATACTTTACGGCTATCACTTATATTGTTTCAAATTATTAAGCGTTTTCGCACAAGACAAAAACACTCGTTCAGGCAAGTTTTATCGAATATTTAATGAGATACCTGTACTGGTACTGTTTGCAGTGATTATTTTAGCTTATGTGAAACCAACCTTTAGTTAGATTAGCATGGGTATGCTGCTTGCTTTCCACGCTATTCCCACGTTAACGTTAATAGCACACTATTATCGCACTATTAGCACACTATTATTATTTTATAAATTTTAATTTTTGTGCTATATTTCTGCCAAATTTTTCCGCGAACAACTTCCTATAATGATGACATTTCAAGGCAGCCATATTCTATCTGTTTCACAATTTGACCGTGAAGCTATCGCAAGAATTCTAGATATATCGGCACAAATGGCGCCTTATGCCGCTCGTCAAAAACGATGCACTGTACTTGATGGTGCAATATTAAGTAACTTATTCTTTGAGCCAAGTACAAGAACTCGGGTTAGTTTTGGTACTGCTTTTAATTTACTCGGTGGCTTTGTTCGTGAAACTGTCGGTCAAGAAAACTCGTCTTTAAGTAAAGGTGAGTCACTCTTTGATACTGCACAAGTGATCAGCGGTTATAGCGATGTTATTGCTATGCGTCATCCACAAATGCACTCGGTAGATCAATTTGCTAAAGGCAGTACTGTACCTGTAATTAATGGCGGAGATGGCGCTAACGAACACCCGACACAAGCCTTGCTAGACTTGTTTACTATACAATCTGAAATGATGCATTATCAAAAAGGCTTAGATAACCTAGATATTGTTTTAATGGGCGACTTAAAACATGGCCGCACCGTGCATTCATTATCAAAGCTACTTAGCTTATATAATAATGTGAAAGTAACAATGGTGTCTCCTACCGCATTACAAATGCCAGACAGCGTTGTTTCAACACTAGAGAGTGCTGGTCATCAAGTAGTGATTACCGATACCATGGCTGGTAACTTATCCTGTGATGTTATTTATCAAACCCGTATTCAACAAGAGCGCTTTGCCAGTAAAGACGAAGCAGACTTATACCGTGGCCACTTTAGTTTAAACAAAGAGGTTTACCAAAAATATTGTCGTGAAAATACCGTTATTATGCACCCTCTTCCTCGTGATTCACGTCCTGAAGCAAATGAGTTAGACATTGATTTGAATGAGCTAGACAGCTTAGCCATTTTCAGACAAGCTCAAAATGGTGTTTTAGTCAGAATGGCACTGTTCGCCTTAACTTTAGGTGTTGAAGATCAATTAACACAGTACGAAAAGAACGTAAACTGGCACACAAATAAACGCTAATAAGCACTAATAAGCACTGATAAATTAAACAATAAAATTTTAACAAATTGTATTTGATATCAAAAAACCAACGAACCAAAAAAGAGTTTTACTATGAATGGATCAACTAACTTTTCAACAAGCAATTCAGAGCAATTATTCGCTCAAGCCAAAAATATTATTCCTGGCGGTGTCAACTCACCTGTACGTGCATTTAACAGTGTTGGTGGTACACCATCATTTATCAAACGTGCTGAAGGTGCTTACATTTATGATGCTGATGATAATGCTTACATTGATTATGTTGGCTCATGGGGACCGATGATTTTAGGGCATAACCACCCTGCTATTTTAGAAGCCGTAATAAGCACAGCAAAAAATGGTTTAAGTTTTGGTGCACCTACTGAATTAGAAATCACCATGGCAGAAAAAGTACGTGAACTAGTTCCCTCAATGGAATCATTGCGCATGGTTAGCTCAGGCACTGAAGCAACAATGAGTGCTATTCGTTTAGCGCGTGGCTTTACTAACCGCGACAAAATATTAAAATTTGAAGGCTGTTATCATGGTCACGCTGATTCATTGCTAGTAAAAGCAGGATCTGGCGCGTTAACGTTAGGTGTGCCTAATTCTCCGGGTATTCCAGCAGATCTTGCAAAACATACCTTGACGGTTAGTTATAATAACCTTGAACAAGTTAAAGAAATATTTGCCAAATATCCTGAACAAATCGCCTGTATTATTGTTGAGCCTGTTGCAGGGAATATGAATTGTATTCCTCCTGTAGAAGGTTTTCTTGAAGGTTTACGTGATGTTTGTGATGAATATAAATCGGTACTTATTTTTGACGAAGTCATGACAGGCTTTCGCGTCGCTTTAGGCGGCGCACAAGCCCTTTATAATATTAAGCCAGACTTAACCACTTTAGGCAAAGTCATCGGTGGTGGTATGCCCGTTGGTGCTTTTGGTGGTAAGCAGGAAATAATGGATTATATTGCTCCTGTAGGTCCAGTCTATCAAGCAGGTACCTTGTCAGGTAACCCTATTGCAATGGCAGCAGGTTTAGCCTCATTAACCGAGTTAGCCAAAGGCAACAAACATCAACAATTAAACGCTGCTACTGAAAAATTAGCCATGGGTTTACAAGCCGCAGCAGAACGAAACGGCGTTGATTTAAAAATTAACTATGTGGGTGCTATGCTTGGTTTCTTCTTTACCAGTGATGAAAATCCTATCACTACTTTTGAGCAAGTCATGGCTTGTGATAGTGAGAAATTCAAGCGTTTCTTCCACTTAATGCTTGAACATGGTGTTTACTTAGCGCCATCAGCTTTTGAAACAGGCTTTATATCAACAGCCCATAGCGATGATATTATTGAAAAAACCTTAGAAGCTGCCGCTAAGTGTTTTGCGCAATTGTAGAAGACAAAGAGCATAGGAGTATAGGTGTTAGGTTCTAGGCGTTAAAACCTAGAGCCTAAGCTCTAGCATCTTACTCTATAAACTGATCAAATAACTGCACTGTTACTATTTCGCCAGCATTTACCTTACCTTGATCTGCTGATAAAACAATAAAGCAGTTAGCGTTAGCTAGGCTTGATAAAATACCTGAGCCTTGTGAACCTGTTGACTCAACAATATTCTCCCCTTGTTCATTAACACTCAGCACACCGCGCTGAAAATCCATTCGACCTGCTGATTTTCTCAAATTACTAATGCATTTCACTTGTAAAGTAGTACGCTTTAACTCTGTCGAATTTTGCATTTTAGTCAAAGCTACTATGGCTAATTGATGAAATGTCACTAAGGCGGAAACAGGATTACCCGGTAAACCAAAAAAAACGCTATTCGGTAGCTTGCCAAACGCAAAGGGCTTACCCGGTTTCATCGCTATTTTCCAAAAACCAATTTCACCTAAATCATCTAATACTGTTTTAGTATAATCAGCATCACCCACTGAAACACCACCCGATGAAATAACCGCATCGGCTTGGCTATCGGCACTAACAAAAGCAGCTTTAATCGCTTCAAAGTCATCTTCAATAATACCAAAATCAATCACCTCAACATGCAATTTTTCTAACATAGCGCGTAAAACAAAACTGTTACTTTCGTAAATATCACCTGAGTTAAGTGCTTGCCCTGGCAATTTAAGTTCATCGCCCGTCGCAATTAAAGCAACCGTTAATTTTCGATAAACCTGTACTTCGCTAACGCCAAGTGACGCTAGAATACCAATATCAACGGCAGACACTTTATGCCCTGTCATCAACACTTGTTGACCCAGCCTAATATCTTCACCTGCTTTTCGTACATGAGAACCAAGGTCTTTTGCTTTGAGAAAGGTAATATTTTCAGCGTCAGCTTGCACATTTTCTTGCATTTCAACGCTATCACAACAATCAGGCATTTTAGCTCCTGTCATAATACGAATACATTCACCAAGCTGACATTTCCCCTGAAAAGGTGCGCCAGCCATAGAGCGTCCCACTAAGGTTAAAGTATTACCTTTAGCTAAGCTTTCAACAGCAAAAGCATAACCGTCCATCGCCGAATTATCATGGTTTGGCACATTAAGCGGGCTAGTAATGTCTTCGGCTAAGACAAAGTTAAGTGCTTGTGTGATCGGTAAACTTAACGTTTGAGTCACAGGCGTTATTTGCGACAACATGTTTTCTAACGCACTTTCAAAAGGTAATAGACCTGGGGCTGAACAACAATCAGACATAGTAAACTCGCTTCACTTATTTTTTTAGAAAAATTCAGTTTTAATTTAAAACTGAATTTAAAGCTTTAAGGGCGCTATTATTACTTAATTCGCCACTTAGGTTCAATTATTAACTTCTAGGCAGCAAATTTCCAATACTGGTTAACTTCTTCCATAATAATATTTTTAGCTGCTTTGGTTACTGTCTCAGCTAATAAATCTAAAAAGAAACCTACTGGATTATTTTTATTTAAACTTTTATGATTTATGATCTAGTGATACAGTGATACATTATTATTCTATTATTCTCTTATTCTATCCAAACAGTGACCATTGTCGCTTCACAAGCTACTTAGCTGTTAAATATCATGGCTTTAACGCTTTCGTTTTTTGCTCTAGTTGATTAATAAAATCCTTCTCTACCTGAGTGATTCTGGTTTTCATTCTGTCTTTATAACTAGCGTATTCACTGTGGGCTTTTTCTATCGCTTGTTGGTGGTTAATACTTCCTGAGTGCTGCAAAATATTTTTATTGGTTAATATTAAAAAGTTATCTAATTGTTTTATCCAGTCACTCATATACATAGGCGTGCGATCTAAGGCGCGGATTTCTGCAATTTCTAAAAATGCTGTTACCATTCTATTTAAAATAGTTAACTCCTCACTATTTAAGTAATTTTTAGCAATTTCAGTTTCTTTTTTTGTTGGGATATCACCTTTAAAAGCGGTTAATCCAGCATATTCTTTACTCGAATTTACGCGTGTATAAACTGTTTCAGCGGCCGTTTCGCCATGACTTGCCCAGTGCATTTTATTTTGAATAGTTTTAAAAACTATAATGGATTGTTCAGTTTTTGAATCGTAGTCAATACTGGTGGCATAAACATCTAACACCTTACGCCAAAACACCTTTTCAGATGAACGAATATCACGGATACGCGCCAACAACTCATCAAAATAATTGCCACCGCCGGCTTCTTTTAGCCGTTCATCGTTCATGGCAAAACCTTTGATCAAATATTCTTTAATCAAGGCTGTTGCCCATTTTCTAAAATGCACACCTTGCTGTGATTTAACTCGGTAACCTACTGAAATAATGACATCAAGATTGTAAAAGTTAGTCGGTTTGGTAGAAAAATCGGAATTTCCGATTTTTCTCAAAGAAAGCTCTTTTTCAAGCTCTTGCTCTTTGTAAATATTAAGGATATGTTCATTAATAGTAGAGCGAGACTTTTGAAACAACTCAGCTATTTGCTCAATAGTCAGCCATACGGTTTCATTTTCAAAATGGGTTTCTATTTTTATTTTACCATCTACATCTTGGTAAATAATGAGTGGGTTATTTTTCATTTATCATTTACCATTTACCTCATCGATTTTATAAAGAGTATAGCCTTCACAGTAATAGCTAGCATCAATGCCTTTCATATAGATTAGATGGCGGTGATATTTTGTAGAGCAACCTTTAAATACATAACGGAAGTGATCTATTTTCACTCTTTAGATATTGTGTTGTCAATAAATAGTAAGACTAAACAACCACCGTCTAAAATTTCTGGTTATGTATACCCATAAAGTAAATCGTACTTTATTTTTTTTCATCGCTAAGTTACTTGTTTATTGATGCGAATCAAAACCTCTTAAATCAAAAAACACTATTATGCCCGACATTAAATAAGCTATAATCAACGCTAGCCATTTGGCTATATAAATAAGTATTTTACACCGAGCTCTATTCGCTAACATTTTTCATCTTACTTTTCGTCTAACTTTGTCTTACTTTGTTTTTTTAGATAGGCGTATTTAGATAAGTTAAAAATTATGCCAGTACGAGCCGTAGCAAAGATCACATAACGATCATTTGCTACCAGGGTTAACAAGGAAACACGTTAGCCTCCCGACATTTGGAAAGGTGATATGTTAACAGACAATTTCGGCCGTAGATTTTATTATCTACGTCTATCCATTACTGATATTTGCAATTTTAAGTGCAATTACTGCCTGCCTGATGGTTATCAATGTGATCAACCACGCGATTTTATGTCGCTTAATGAAATCAAACGATTAACCTCAGCTTTTGCAGGATTAGGCACGGAAAAAATTCGTATTACTGGCGGTGAGCCAGCTCTTCGAAAAGATCTTCCTGAAATTATTGCAACCTGTAAGCAAACTCAAGGCATTAAAAAAGTTGCGATTACCAGTAATGGTTTTAAGCTACCTGAGCATTTACCCCAATGGTTAGATGCCGGTATTGATGCAATTAATATCAGTATAGACAGCTTAGATCCCCGTCAATTCCATGCGATTACTGGGCATAATAAACTTGATACTATTTTAAAAGGGATTGATTTAGCGTTAGCTGATGGTCGCCCCACGGTTAAAGTAAATACCGTGTTAATGCGCGAATATAGTGGTAAAAATATTCAAAGCTATTTAGATTGGTTAAAAGATACGCCCGTTACTTTACGTTTTATTGAATTAATGCAAACAGGCGATAATCAAACGTTTTTTGATGCGCAACATGTACAAGGTTCACGCATTAAACAAAACTTGATTTTAGATGGTTGGCTACCCGTTATTCAAGACAAAGCCGCTGGCCCTGCTCAAGAGTTTTATCATCCAGATTATCAAGGACGCATTGGTTTGATCATGCCTTATTCAAAAGACTTTTGTGATAGTTGTAATCGCTTGCGCGTTAGCTCGTCAGGCAAGTTACATTTATGCTTATTTGGTGAAAACGGTTTATCTCTGCGTGAACAATTACAGTGTGATGATATTGAACCTTTGCAAGCACAAATTTTATCCTTATTAGGCGATAAAAAAGCAGCCCATTTTTTACACGACAAACTCACTGGCGGTACGAAGCATTTAGCCATGTTAGGTGGTTAATATGACTTTTATGACCAATATGACAAAACTTTCTGGTAGTTATGACTGTTTAGGTGTTGTGCTAGCAGGTGGTTTATCTTCTCGTATGGGGCAAGATAAAGCAACATTACATAGAAATAGCCACTCGATGCTTGAGTTTTCTAAACAAGTACTTAGTGATTCAGGTATTAGCAATATTGTCGTCAGCGGCGATAATTACGATGTACCAGACAAAATCAAACAAGGTGGTCCTGTTGGTGGCATTTTAAGTGTGCTGTCAAAGTATCCTCAAGCTAAATCATTATTAATACTACCTGTTGATTTACCTTTTATTACTGCAAAAGCGTTAGCTGAATTACGACTTAAAGGTGAATTAAGCCATAAAGCCACTTACTTTGAAAATCATAATATACCGCTTTATTTACCTAATAATGCTTATATTGAGCTATTTTTAGCGCAAGCGTTTACCACTCAAAAACAGACTAATTCTCAACTGACTAGTTCACAATTTGCTGGCTCACAATTCACTGACTCACAATGTGCTGAAGCTCCACTTGAAAAATCAAGATTTAACACGCAATCAAGTAAAAAAGGGCCTTCAATTAGATCGCTATTAAAACAAGTGCCACATCAAGCTATTCCAAGCAATGATGCCAATACCTTGTTTAATACCAATACGCCTGAACAATGGCAACAAGCTAAAAAACAATTTAACTTTTAAACTTATTCGCAAAGGAACACTTATGTCTGCACACGGCGGCAAAACTTTTATCCCATTAAACATCGCAATATTAACTGTTTCAGACACTCGCACCGAAGCAAATGACACTTCAGGACAAGCGCTCGTTGAACGTTTACAAGCAGCAGGTCATCACTTAGCCGATAAGGCGATAGTAATTGACGATGTTTATCAGCTACGCGCACAAGTTTCAAAATGGATTGCAGATGACAGCATCAACGCCATTATTTCAACAGGCGGTACGGGGTTCACGGAACGCGACAATACGCCTGAAGCTTTAATGGCTTTATTTGATAAAAAAGTTGAAGGCTTTGGTGAGGTTTTTCGTCATGTGTCGTTAGCTGAAATTGGCACGTCAACTATTCAGTCACGCGCCTTTGGTGGTATCGCCAATAAAACCGTCGTGTTATGTGTACCGGGCTCAACCAATGCTTGTAAAACGGCTTGGGATAAAGTGATTAAAGAGCAATTAGATGCCAGTCATCGCCCTTGTAATTTTGTACCGCATTTAAACATAGCAGCAGAGTCTTCAACCGTAGAGCAATGTGAGACTCGCGGCTAATGAGCGATTCAAACACAAGCACTGAGCAAGAAAAAGTAGCGTTAAGTCACCTGAATCAGCAGGGTGAAGCCAACATGGTCGATGTCACTGAAAAAGCCATGACCTCACGCACTGCAACCGCGCAAGGATTTATTAAAATGAATCGCACTACCTTTGAATTAATTACAACGGGTAAACACAAGAAAGGCGATGTATTTGCAGTTGCTCGTATTGCCGGTATTCAAGCAGCAAAAAAGTGTAGTGATTTAATTCCTTTATGCCATCCTTTAATGCTGAGTAAAGTACAAGTTGACTTCACTCTTGATGATGAAAACTCACAAGTTAAAGTGACTAGCCTTTGCCGCTTAACAGGACAAACAGGCGTTGAAATGGAAGCATTAACCGCTGTATCCGTTGCTTGTTTAACCTTATTTGATATGTGCAAGGCTGCCGATCCTGCGATGGAAATTGATGGCATTAAAGTACTCACTAAAGAAGGTGGCAAGTCAGGTCACTGGCAAAGTAAATAAACCTGTAAGTCGGCATTGCATGTAGGAGCGGTTTTAACCGCGAGCTTTATCATTGTAGGAGCGGTTTTAACCGCGAGGTTTATCTGTAGTAGCAGCTTTAACCCTGAGATTTATCATTGTAGGAGCGGTTTTAACCGCGAGGTTTAGGTTTTATAACGGTGAATTTATTCGCTATTTTTAAACACATAAACCCATTTAAGAGAGAACAACCATGATCAAAGTCGTTTTTTTTGCCGCACTAAGAGAACAATTAAATTGTAATGAGTTATCCGTTAGCAGTGATAACTTAACAACTGTTGGCGATTTAAAAGCTCAACTTGCCAATAAAGATGATAAATGGCAACAAATCTTTGCAAATAGCGCTTTATTATCTGCTGTTAATCACGACATGGTTAACAGTGAAGAGCCAATTAAATCTGGTGATGAAGTCGCATTCTTCCCACCCGTAACAGGTGGATAATACAGTAAGTAAAGTTTCGAGTTTCGAAAAACAAGGTGCAACAAAGGCTCAATAATGACAACTAGATCATCCCCTGAAATATCTATACAAACAGCTGATTTTAGTTTGGCTGATGAAGTTGCTTTACTTGAAAAAAATAATGCCGTTGACGGTGCAGTCGTTACTTTTACAGGTCGAGTGCGTAACAAAAACGAGGGTAAAAAGGTTACTAGCTTAACGTTAGAGCATTACTCTGGCATGACCGAAAAGTCATTAGCAAAAATTATCAATACCGCTAAAGATCGCTGGTGCATAGGGCGAGTAAAAGTTATTCATCGCGTAGGTGAGCTTTTTATTGGCGATCAAATTGTTTTTGTTGGTGTGACTAGTGAACACCGACAAGATGCTTTTGCCGCTAATGAATTTATTATGGACTACTTAAAAGTTCAAGCGCCTTTTTGGAAAAAGGAAAGTACTGAACAAGGTAATAACTGGCTAGAGGCGAAAACGAGCGATGAAAATAAAGCGGCAAAATGGTAACTATGGTAACT
>Ga0209826_1001135_pt1 | contig 18705 bp, 20 predicted proteins | sample GOMGulsemesocosm_5_FD_184637 | JGI IMG/M metagenome (GOLD analysis project Ga0209826, IMG submission 184637) | Methane-oxidizing microbial communities from mesocosms in the Gulf of Mexico - GOM15C Gulf of Mexico (SPAdes) (version 2) | ecosystem: Environmental > Aquatic > Marine > Cold seeps... | reverse complement strand
TATCAAGACGACATTAACAAGCCCGTGGCACATTGTGTGGCGAATTTTATTCGTTTAGACCCAGAGGTCAGTGCCAAAATGACCCAAATGATTGAGCCATTTTTGGAAGGTATAGAGTGAGTGAAATAACTGGAATTGCCGAAATAATTCAACGAGCTCAAAGCACCTCGTCTCCGGAACTCATTATCGATGCGGTTCCCTACGCGCGCCTGTTGGGCATGCGTGCTCTTTACGAACCTGATGATGCTGGCGGTGCCTTGATATTTCATTTGCCACCTAAGAAAAGTAATGTTGGCAACCCTACCTTACCGGCCTTGCACGGTGGTGCCATCGGCGGTTTTATGGAAATGGCCGCGACCATTCACGTATTAATGGCTATGGATATTGTAAGAGTGCCTAGGGTAGTTGATTTTTCGATTGATTATGTGAGAGCGGGGCGATATGAAGATACTTGGGCTAGCTGCTCCGTTGTGCGACAAGGTAACAAGTTGGTGAACGTTGCCATTCATACCTGGCAGCAGGAACGGGATGCGTCCATCGCAACCGCGCGGGCGCATTTTTTAATAGACTGAAGGTGCCTACAATTTTTTTGATGCTGACGCATGGTACCTTGGAGGCAAGTAATGCAATTGTCGAGACTGTTACTACTGGCCCTATTGTTTACCAGCGGAGGCGCTTTTGGGGAGGACTATCCTGCGCTCTCGCTTGAGGTCATAAATATTTTTATGGCTTCGAAGGAGGTTCTATTCGAAAAGCAGGAGGAAATAAATTCAGCCGAGGCCGACAAAAGTAGTCTGTTTGGTCAATCCTTTCTTCGTGAAATCGATAGTGTCTATAGAAAGAATCATGGTCAGGCTTTACCTAAATCTGATCATCCGATAAAGACCTTGTTGTATCAATCGATATTGTCGGTCATGGAAGATAATCGCGCCTTGATTATGGATCCGGATCTCGCCTATAAGGGCTTGATACCGGCCACTTTTTCTTTTCAATTGTCGCAGCGTTTTTCCAACAGCGGCTACCCTGTGAAAATAAAATTTGTTGGCTTGCGAAACAATTTGGTTAACGAGGCTAACAACCCTGATGCTTGGGAATATGAAGTCTTGTCCAAAGTGGCCGCCTCAGTTTCGGGAGATGGTATTCTTGTCCAACAAGTGACGGAAGAAAAAGGACGTTCGCTGGTTCGGACCTTGAAACCCATCTACTTCTCCTTAGATTGTCTTTCCTGTCACGGTACTGTGAACGATAATTCAGCCAATAAATTTATCAGTAAAGAACATTGGACACTTATAAATAAGGCTGGCTTCAAAATGCCAAATTATCAATTAGGTGATTTGGCGGGAGGCGTCAGCTTAAAGCTGGATGTTTTAGGCGTTCAAGAAGGTGGCAACCTTGAACTTCAATAAGCCTTCCTTAAAGTTTCGTCATTCAGCGGCTTATTTATTATCCTATTGTTGTCTGATACTGTTTTCATTGCAGGTTTTTGGGGCGGTGGGCGACACCGGTCGCAGTACCATAACAATCGGCACCTACGGTTATCAGCCTCATATAAAAGTAAGTGCTGGGCCTTTACAAGGGCGCGGTATTAACTACTTAAGAAAATTGCTTGAATCTGCTGGATATAAGCCGGTTTTCCAAGTTGTACCTCGCAAAAGGCTTGCCCAATATTTAGCGAATGGAAAGGTGGACATGGCTTTCCCGATCTATGAGAAAGAGCTGCGAGAGTCAAAGCGAATGTCTGTTCGCCCGCTGCTATTTGAAACCCCAGGTCTTTGTTTTCGTAAGGAAAATTTCATTCCATTTTTGAGTGTTATTGAGCGCTGGAAAAAGTTGGATATTATTTATGCGGGGGGCACTGAAATAATTCCCTTTTTGGCAAAAAACAATACCTCTCTAAAGCCAGTATTTGGCACTAACATTCAAGACCGGTTAATAAAAATGCTGGCATCCGAACGAGCGGATGCGGCATACGTTGCTAATGTTTTTCCAATGTACAACGTCAACAGTCGGTTTTATAGGTCGATTGCTTGCTCGAACTTTTATGGTCACTCAAGCGCTGTGTATATTGCTATGTCAGATCAACTTGATTTGAGTGTTATAAGGTCATTGAGACAGTCGTATAAAAAATTACCACATTACGCGGAGTTTGAGTTAGAGACCTTCAAGTGAGGAGGGCAGCTCACCCTTATTGAGTGAGCCTTATCGAGGTAAAGAAGTTCTGTTCGCTGCAGTGGAGCACTAAATCTCATGACTTCGCTTGGTGCAGAGCTTCATTTTATAGTGGTATTGCAAAAACATTCACGGCCACGGCCATAGCAATGGTGCCCAGGAATAGTGCCCCAACGGTCAAGGCTATGCTTCTCAGAGTTTGTTTGTCTTGGATTTGGTCTTCGTGCATACCGCTCTCCTTAGTGTTTGTTAAGTAGAACGGTAGCCTATTGAGATAATCGTTTATTGACGTAAATCAGTGCTTCGCTAAATATGCCTGAAAATCGAGCAAAAATAGCGCTTTCGTGTCCCTAGTGTGCCTTATACCCGTAAATATCCCCTTGAAAACCTCCAACTAGCCCCAATCTTTAAGTCCATCGAGAATATTCCCTTCGAATACTCATACTATAGACCCAACAGACAAGATCAGGAGCTTACCGCATGACCGTTGATGCGCAAAAAGAGACCAGAGGTTTTCAGACCGAAGCCAAGCAATTACTTCATCTAATGATTCACTCCTTATACTCCAACAAGGAAATCTTCCTTCGCGAGCTGGTATCCAATGCCTCTGATGCCGCTGATAAACTGCGTTTTGAAGCTATTTCAAATGGTGATTTGTATGAAGGCGAGTCTGAATTAAAAATTCGTATTACCTTTGATAAAGACGCTAAAACCCTGACCATCGCCGATAACGGCATCGGCATGAGCCGCGACGAGGTGGTTGATCACCTGGGCACCATCGCCAAATCGGGTACAGCCTCTTTTATGCAGAACTTGAGTGGCGATCAGCAGAAAGATTCACAGCTAATTGGCCAGTTTGGTGTGGGCTTCTACTCGGCCTTTATCGTCGCTGACAAAGTTGAGGTGTTGAGTCGTCGCGCTGGGTTGCCTGCTGAAGAAGGCGTGCACTGGGAGTGTGACGGTGAGGCGGAATACTCTGTTGAAAACACCACAAAAGAATCTCGTGGCACCACCGTCATCTTGCACCTGAAGAGTGAAGGAGAGGAGTTTGCTGATGGCTGGCGCTTACGTTCGGTCATTAAGAAGTACTCAGATCACATTGCTATTCCCGTAGAAATGGAAAAAGAGGCGGCACCGGCAGCGGAAGACGACGCTGAAAAAACCGCCGAGGCGGCGCCAGAATTTGAAGCGATTAACGATGCTACGGCCCTTTGGACTCGTTCACGTAGCGAAGTGAGTGATGAGGAATATAAAGAATTTTATAAGCATATTTCCCATGATTTCTCAGAGCCTGTGAACTGGAGTCACAATCGCGTGGAAGGCAAATTGGATTACACCAGTTTGTTGTATATTCCCAGTAAAGCACCGTATGACATGTATAACCGTGAAGCGAGCAAAGGTTTAAAACTGTATGTTCAGCGCACCTTTATTATGGACGATGCAGAGCAGTTTTTACCGACATATCTTCGTTTCATCAAAGGCGTAGTCGACTCTAATGACTTGTCTCTGAACGTATCGCGTGAAATTTTACAGAATGATCCCAATATAGACTCTATGCGCAGCGCCTTAACGAAGCGTGTTTTAGATATGCTGACTAAGATGGCCAAGAACAAGCCGGAAGAGTATGCCGCATTCTGGAGCGAGCTGGGTCAGGTCTTAAAAGAAGGCCCCGCAGAAGATTTTGCTAACAAAGAGAAAATAGCCAAGCTGTTTCGCTTTGCGAGTACTCAAACCGATAAAGAGACGCAAGACCAGTCTCTGGAAGAGTATGTTGCACGCATGCAGGAAGGTCAGACTAAAATTTATTATGTGGCTGCGGAAAATTTCAACACCGCCAAAAACAGCCCGCACTTAGAAGTGTTCCGTAAAAAGGGCATTGAAGTGTTGTTGCTCAGCGATCGTGTTGATGAGTGGTTAATGGGCCATCTAACTGAGTTTGATAACAAGTCTTTTCAAGATGTGGGTAAAGGTGCATTAGACCTTGGTGAGCTTGATACCGAAGAAGACAAGAAAGCTCAAGAAGAAGTCGCTAAAGAAAATGAAGATTTGGTGCAGCGAGTTAAAACCGTGCTTGAAGAGCAGGTTGAAGAGGTTCGCATTACCACTCGTTTAACCGAATCGCCTGCTTGTATCGTTGTGAACGAACAGGACATGGGTGCGCAAATGCGTCGAATTCTGGAGCAGGCGGGTCAAAGTCTACCGAGCAGCAAACCAAGCTTTGAGTTGAACCCAGAACACCCGCTGGTGCTTAAGTTAGATCAAGAGACTGACGAAGACCGTTTTGCTGACTTAACTCGTGTTCTATTTGATCAAGCCAATCTGGCCGAAGGCGGCCACTTGGAAGATCCCGCTGCGTACGTATCTCGCCTGAATAAGCTCCTGTTAGAACTGAGCAACTAAAGGCCGCGTCTACGCGCACGCTAAAAAGGCCGAGTATTGTACTTAATACTCGGCCTTTTTTTGTTATGCTGGGTTCTGAATAGTGATTAGAGAGACTAATGACAAGCGATAATAAGTTATCAAAACCCATCGTCGCGGTATTAGGCGGTGGTAGCTTCGGTACAGCAATTGCGAATATTGCCGCGCTTAATGGCCATCGTACTTACCTGTGGATGCGACACATTGAACGTGCAGCGAGCTGCCAGGCCAGTCGTCAGAATAGTGAGTACCTGCCCGGTTATACCTTAGACGATAATTTAATTATCACGGCAGATTTGGCGGAGGCTGTGTCATCCAGCGACGTGGTGTTTATATCCGTGCCCAGCAGCTCTTTTCGGGCCGTAACTCGGCAGGTGGCGCCTTACCTGTCGCCTGAAGCGGTTGTGGTGAGCACAACAAAGGGTATAGAAGCGAATACCTTTAATTTAATGAGCCAAATTTTGGAGCAAGAGCTGCCCGATAGACATATTGGTGTGGTGAGCGGTCCAAATTTCGCGAAGGAAATCATTCAAAAACAGTTAACCGGCACCGTCGTCGCCAGCGATGACAGTTTAGTGCTGCAGCGCATTCAAAGTATATTAAGCTCTGACACATTTAGAGTGTATGCCAACACGGACCGCTATGGGGTTGAATTAGGTGGGGCTCTAAAAAATATCTACGCTATTATCACCGGCATGGCTGCGGCTTATGGCGTTGGCGGCAACAGCCAAGCAATGGTGCTAACTCGCAGTCTGGCCGAAATGGGGCGTTTTGCAAACTCCATGGGCGCCGATCCCATGACATTTTTGGGGCTGGCTGGAGTGGGTGACCTAATTCTAACCTGTACTTCAGATTTGAGCCGAAATTACAGAGTGGGTTATGGTGTAGGGCAAGGCAAAAACCTAGACGAAGTAGTGGCTGAATTGGGTCAAGTTGCTGAGGGTGTTAATACCGTTAAATTGGTTAAACAAAAAGCCGAAGAAATGGGTATCTACATGCCTTTAGCAACGGGGCTCTACGCCGTTCTTTTCGAAGGTAAGGGCATTGAGGAAATCGTGAGTAGTTTGATGCAGGGCGAGCAATCTAATGATGTTGAATATACTGGTCGATCTCAGGGTGACGAGCAATGAAGCTGTATATTTTACGTCACGGTGAAGCCGAGGGCATGATGGCGCGAGATGAAGAGCGTCAACTCACAGAGCGCGGTCGTGAGGAAGTGGCGTCCGTCATTTCGGCTCGAAAGTCAGAGTTAAGTTCTGTTCAGCGAATATTGGTGAGCCCCTACGTTCGCGCCCAGCAGACTGCTGAAATAGTGTCAAATTTTTTACCTGATGTAACGCTACATACCACACCATTCCTAGTGCCTGAATCTAATCCAACCGAGTTACTCCGCTGGTTGGCTAATCAATGTTTTGGCGATTTGGAACTGGACTCTGTGTTACTTGTTAGCCATCAACCTTTGGTAGGCATTTTAGTGAATGAACTCTGTGGCAGCGATGCCGGCATGCATTCAATGGGTACCGCCAATCTGGCGGCTTTAGAGGCTCAAGTTTTAGCTTATGGCCTGTCTGAATTAAAGTGGCTTAGCCGCCCGAGTGATGAACACTAATGTTACCGCAATTTGAGAGTGTTATGCCGAAACAAAGAATCTTTGAATTAACCAGCGTTACCCTGGCCGCTCAAGAGTGGGGCGAAGTAGGGCAGACGCCAGTTTTGGCTTTGCATGGCTGGTTAGACAACAGCGCTAGCTTTAGCGAATTGGCCCCAAAACTAAAAAACGTGCACCTAGTAGCTCTAGATTTGGCGGGACATGGGCAGAGCGGTCACCGGCCCCCAGGCGTGGCTTACAACATTTGGGACGATGTGGCTGAAGTATTTGCCGTAGCCGATCAGTTGGGCTGGGAAAAATTTACCCTTTTAGGGCATTCCCGAGGGGCCATTATCAGCACCGTTGCTGCAGGCACATTTCCCGAGCGCATAGTGTCCTTGAACCTAGTGGACGGTTTGCTGCCAATGCTGGTGAAAGAAAGCGATGCACCTGCTCAGCTGGCGCAATCTATCATGGAAGTGAAAGACAAATCCGCAAAACAACTTCGAGTCTTTAGCGACATAGATACGGCCGTAAAAGCTCGTTTAGGCGGGCACTTTAAATTGAGTCTAAAAGCGGCGACAGCACTCAGTGAGCGGGGCATAAAAGCTGTGCCAGAGGGTTTTAGCTGGAGTTCTGACAGTCGTCTAATGGCGGCGTCGGCTTTCAAACTCACCGCCGGGCACGCAAAAGCCTTTGTCAGTAAAATAACGGCGCCAGCATTGCTCGTCTTAGCTATGGACAGTGATTCAAAAATTCACCCGTACATGGGCGAAGTGTTAAAGATTTATCCAGACGTAGTTGTTGAAGAAATGCCGGGCACCCATCACCTGCATTTAGAAGTAGAAGCTAAGCAAGTAGCGGAAGTGTTAAATCGTCATATCGCCTTGCATCAAACCGTAGCCTAGGAGGCTCCTGAATAATGCTAAACATAAGCGTATTGGATTTTTTGCACAGGAAGCTAAATTTTCCGCGCGGCCAGCGCCTGGCTTGCATGCTGTTGTTGTTTTTCCCAATATCCTCCCAAGTCCAAGCTCTGGAAGATTTTCTCCCCAGTAAAATAATTATCAATGATGAGAATGAAGTTGAAGATTACCGATTAATTCTTAGCTCTTTAAAGAAAATTAATGGTCAGTGGCAAACCGCGCGCGAATTGAGAATGGCCGGCAAGTTACAGAGAACCACGGTTGAGCTTGTGGGAGGGCATACTGTAGAAGAAGGCTATGATTTTTATTTGCAGCAACTGCATGAAACGCTCGGTGCTCGTGAGATTTTCAGTTGCGCGGGTTTGAAGTGTGGTCCTAGCAGCAGTTGGGCTAATATCCGCTTTCAACAAAAAGAACTCTATGGCCTAGATAAATATCAATATTACAGCGTCTGGACATTGCCTGGTCATAAATTCGTCTCTCTCTATGGGATTCGCCGTGGCAACAAGCGAGTTTACCTTCACCAAGAAATACTGAGCAGCGAACAAGTGGAAAGCGCCACTATTGCCACTGCGCCAGAAACCATTGTTCACGCCTTAAATCATGGAGGCGCATATACCTTATTTCCTTTGACCTACGCCAAAGAAGAAGGAAATACTCACTTAAAATCTTTGATAAAAGCACTGCGAACTCAGCGCTTAATGAAAATCACTTTACAGAGTTTTGATCATCGCGCCGCTACCGACGGTAAAGCAACGGACATGTTGGCGAAACTAGAATGGTTGAAGGGGGAGTTAGTGAAGGGGGGTATTCGCGAAACTCGTATAACACTTGACGCTGCCTCGAACCCGGACTTAGCAAGCGTCCAAGGTGTGCGAGTGCTAAAAACACCTCGCCCTTAGTGTTTAGGCGAGGTGGATGTTAATTTGTCGGACCAAAAAAGGCAGCAGAGATTTAACTAGCTGCTGATTAGAGACAAAAACTCTAAACGTGTTGCTTGATTATCTCGAAATGAGCCCAGCATCGAAGAGGTTTTCATTGAGGAATTTTGCTTTTCAACACCTCGCATCATCATGCACATATGCTTAGCTTCAATGATAACGCCAACTCCTGCAGCCCCGGTCACTTGCTGGATGGTTTCTGCAATTTGCACCGTTAGCTGCTCTTGAATTTGCAGTCGGCGGGCAAACATATCAACAATTCGGGCAATTTTAGAAAGCCCAATTACCTTGCCTGTAGGAATGTAGGCCACGTGTGCTTTGCCAATAAATGGCAGCATATGATGTTCACACATTGAATACAGCTCAATGTCTTTAACAATAATCATTTCACTGGAATCTGACGGAAATAAGGCGTCGTTCACCACTTCATCAACACTCTGTTGATAGCCGCGAGTTAAGAAGCTCATAGCTTTTGCCGCTCGTTGAGGCGTGTCTTGAAGGCCCGGGCGGGTTATATCTTCACCAATGGCTTCAATGATTTGAGCGAATTGTTCTTTCATACTACAGATCCATAAATAAGTGAGTTGGTCATTGTCCTAGGGGGGCTTTAAGGCGTCAAGGTGTTTTGGGTAATAAGCCGGGTGCCATTCTTCTCAGACCCCAGTACAATAGCCCGCAATCTATGAGGAAGAATACCGTGATAGAACGACGTGATGCACTGGCTGAAGAGCTGATTAGCATAAGAGACTACATTCGATGGGGGGCCAGCCGCTTTCATGAGGCCAAGTTATTCATGGGGCACGGCACTGACAGCGCTTGGGACGAAGCCGTGCAGCTCGTATTGCATGCTCTGCACTTACCCCGCGATAGTGGCCCAGAAATTCTTGATGCCCGCCTGGCCCACAATGAGCGGAAAGACGTTATAAGCCAGCTGGAACGTCGAATTAACGAACGAATTCCCGCCCCTTATATCACTGGCGAGGCTTGGTTTTCTGGTTTGCCGTTTAACGTCGATGAAAGAGTGCTTGTGCCTCGCTCGCCCATTGCTGAGCTTATTGAGCAAGGCTTTGAGCCCTGGTTGAGTGAAGACCCCGCGCGCATATTAGACCTGTGTACTGGCAGTGGCTGTATTGGTATAGCGTGCGCGCTAACCTTCCCCAACAGCCAGGTGGACATTAGTGACATATCTGCAGAGGCTTTAGAGGTAGCAAACTCCAATATCGATCGCCATTGTGTCGACGATCAAGTGCAGGCCGTGTTGTCTGATTTGTTTGCTAATCTTCAGGGTGAGAAATACGATCTAATTGTGAGCAACCCTCCCTACGTCGACGAAAATGATCTCGCCACCATGCCCGATGAATTTCACGCTGAACCCGCTATAGGTTTGGGGTCCGGAACTGATGGCTTAGACTTCACTCGGCGTTTATTGGCCGAAGCGGCTGAGCACCTCACCGAAAACGGTGTGCTGGTCGTGGAAGTGGGCAACAGTTGGGCCGCGCTCGATGACCAATTTCCACTGCTGCCGTTCACATGGTTAGAATTTGAGCGTGGTGGTCACGGCGTGTTTATGCTTACCGCCGAGCAACTCAATAGCGTGCCTCGACAGCATCATTAATCTCAAGGCCCTATTGTTTTTAATAAGGCTGCGTCATTTACAAACGCTTGCATCTTAGCAAGCAATTTTAGGTAAGAGTGTATTATGTCCGGTAATAGTTTTGGCAAACTGTTCACAATCACCACCTTCGGTGAAAGTCATGGTGTGGCATTGGGTTGCGTCGTTGACGGTTGCCCTCCAGGCTTGGCAATTTCAGAAGAAGACCTGCAAATAGATCTCGATCGGCGCAAGCCAGGTCAATCTCGTTTTACCACTCAGCGCAAAGAAGCCGATCAAGTGAAAATATTGTCGGGCGTCTTTGAAGGCAAAACTACCGGCACACCCATTGGTTTGCTGATTGAAAACACCGACCAGCGCTCAAAAGATTATTCCAATATTAAAGATCAATATAGGCCTGCTCACGCAGACTATCCCTACATGCAAAAATATGGCGTGCGTGATTATCGCGGTGGCGGGCGATCATCCGCTCGCGAAACCGCTATGCGCGTCGCGGCGGGCGCTATCGCGAAGAAATACTTGCAGGAGCACGCAGGTATTGTCGTGCGTGGTTATTTGTCCCAACTGGGGCCAATTGGCATCGACAGTGTTGATTGGAACGAGGTGCACAATAATCCATTTTTCTGTCCTGACGCCAGCAAAGTAGAGGCCATGGAAACCTACATGAAAGCCTTGAGCAAAGAGGGCAATTCAATCGGTGCAAAAATCACCGTGGTCGCCAGCGGCATGATTCCAGGTTTGGGAGAACCGATTTTCGATCGTTTAGACGCTGATATCGCCCATGCATTAATGAGTATTAATGCCGTGAAAGGTGTGGAGATTGGCGCAGGCTTTGACAGTGTTGCGCAAAAAGGCACTGAGCATAGAGATGAAATTGTACCGGAAGGTTTTCTGTCTAATAATGCGGGAGGCGTGCTTGGGGGAATTTCTACCGGCCAAGACTTAGTGGCAAGCATGGCGCTTAAACCAACCTCCAGCCTGCATATTCCAGGCCGCAGTGTAGACGTTCACGGTGATCCCGTTGAAGTGATTACCAAAGGCCGCCACGATCCCTGTGTGGGTATTCGGGCAACGCCTATTGCCGAAGCAATGTTGGCCTTGGTTTTGATGGATCATCTTTTACGACATAGAGGTCAAAACGGCGATGTTAATCATAGCGTGCCAATTATTCCCGGTAGCGCCTGAAATTAAAGCGAGTTTAGGTAAGTTTGCCGCGGCTATTGTCGATCTAGAAATGTTTGGTTGTTCGGCACGTGCCTGAGTCTCGCTCAGGCCATGTCCCCGTGCCTTACTGGCGGCTTTCGGGTTTCTACGCTTTTTATTTTATGGTTGTGGGAGCGCTGGTCCCTTATTTCGGACTTTATCTGCAGTCCTTAGATTTTAGTGCCAAGCAAATTGGTTTTATTGCCTCGATATTAATGCTCACTAAAATTGTTGCGCCAAATATTTGGGGCTGGTTGAGTGAACGTAGTGGCAAGCGACTAAAGTTGATTCGATTGGGTTGCTTACTTGCAGTTATTAGCTTTGCGGCCATCTTTTTTAATCAAAGTTTTCTCTGGTTGGCCTGGGTAATTACCGTCTTCACCTTCTTTTGGAATGCGGTGCTGGCTCAGTTTGAAGTGGTGACCTTAGATCATTTGGTCGAGCAGCCTGAGCGTTACAGCCAAGTTAGGGTGTGGGGCTCACTGGGTTTTGTGGCGGCAGTGGTGGCTTTAGGCTGGGCTTTTGACCGTATCGCTATTACGTATCTGCCGCATTTTATCTTTGTGTTTACCTTGCTCATTTGGCTTAGTAGTTTGTCGGTGAAAGAAGCATCACACCGAGAGTACGCACCCTCTGCTCTGGGTTTTCGTCAAATCCTGCGTAAGCCCGCGGTCTATTACTTTCTAATCGCTTCGTTTTTATTGCAGCTCAGTCACGGTCCTTACTACACATTTTATTCGCTTTATCTGGAATCTTTTGATTACAGTCGCACGACTATCGGATTGCTCTGGGCCTTGGGCGCCGTAGCTGAGATCGCGGTATTTTTGGTGATGCATCGTTTGATGCCTCGCCTAGGTGTGGGCCCACTATTTATCTGGAGTTTGGCACTGACGGTGTGTCGCTGGATGTTGATAGCGCTATTCCCAGAAAATACCTCATTGATGGTGTTTGCTCAGGTATTACATGCCTTTAGTTTTGGTACAACACATGCGGTGGCAATGGAGTTGGTGAGGCAGCATTTTTCCGGCCGCCACCTGGGGCAAGGGCAGGCAATTTATCTTTCGGTGGGTTTTGGCGCGGGTGGCGCCATGGGGGCTGTGGGAGCGGGGCAGTTGTGGGCATCGAGCCCATCTTTAACTTTTATACTTGCTGCTGTGGCGGCGGCCTTGGCCTTGCTCGCCGCTTGGCTGGGGGTTAGGGCTCGAAGTTCGTAATCACACGCCCTAAAAGTTAACGGTAAATGAGGCGTAGGGTCCTGTGAGCTCTACGTCTGTGTTCAACTTTTTATCCAACTCTAAAGTCATTGAGCGATATCCCAGCTCTACGCCTAAATCAAATACAATGAGCAGGTTGGAGTTGTAGGCAATGGCGGCACTGTAATCGTTTAGGCTATTGCTGTCGTATGAAATGACGTTGGCGCTTGCAGCTATAGACCAACCTGTTAGTGGAAGGTCAAATTTGGCTTTGCCATAGAGCATTGGAATAATTGCATCCAGTTCAACCGTCTCGGTCAAGGAGGTGCTCGCAGAACTCACTGAAGCGTCCCCTTCAAAGGCGCGCAAGGTTAGCCCAAGATCCAAATTTACCCAGTTATCTAATACTTCGTAATATAGAACGGCATCGGTATGGCTGAGGTCGATGTCGGTCACAACATTTTCACCGGCGGGGAAGGCAATGTCGTCAAACACAAAGCCTTCATCGAGGGTGGCTTCCGATTGGGTTTCTAAGGAGACATGCTGTATGCGTATGTTAGGCAGAATTGGCAGGGGGTGTTCCAGCACAATGAAATAGGTGTTGTTGGTTTCTTCGTCAATATTTAGATCGTTGAAATCAATAGGTGCGGCGCCGAAGTTCCCACTGTACTCAGTTTGCCATTGGCCTACGCCGGCGTAAACGCCTAAGAGTGTGTCTGCGCTTGCCGATGTGGCAAGCACTGCGCTGGCGATGAGTGCGGGTAATACTGCAGATGTAAATCGGGTCATTCTTAGCATTATTAATTCTCCCAGATGTGCGGCAATCATAACATCGGCTTTCACGTCAACTTGTGAACTGCGTCATAGCAAAGGTTTATGGCGTATCTTTCAACATATTTAAAAAGGCTATGGCTGCATTGTTCAGTGTGCGTTCGCTGAGGTGAATTAAGCCTAGCTGGCGTGAGAGGGAAACGCCTTTTATTTTTAATATTTTTAATTCGTGGTCGATGATGGTGCGCGGTAGCACAGCCCAGCCCATGCCAATTGAGCTCATCATTTTAATGGTGTCCATGTGATTGGTGGCCATAGTGATGGTGAGCGGTAGGGCTTGACGGTCAAATAGTCCCTTTACCAAGCGGCAGGTGTAGGTATTTAGGTCGGGCAATATCGCTGGGTACTCGGCTAGAGTTTTTAGAGTTAGCTGTGATTCCCCCGCGAGCGGGTGATCGGGCGCAGCGACAATGCAGAGCTCGTCTTGCCAGATACTGTGAGCGTCAATTTTTTTCACTGGCTCAAGGGCTAAAGTGGTCACGGCGATATCGTAGTGGCCCTGCAAAACTTGAGTGTAGGCTTTTTCAGAATCAAAAAAGTCTAGGTTGAGCTGCACTTTGGGGAAGGCTTGGGAGTATTGCCGCAGCACAGGAGGCAATCGGTGCAAGCCAATATGGTGGCTGGTGGCTAGGTTGAGTGTGCCTTGCACTTCCCCGGAAAGTTCTGAGATTAGGCGGCGAGTGTCTAAAACGTCCCGCAAAATTTTCCGGGCATTGGGCAGTAGGGTTTGTCCGGCTTGGGTCAGGTGAATGCCTCGGCCTATTCGGTCGAACAATTTGCAGTTCAGTTGCTGCTCGAGTGCGGCAATTCTTTTGCTGATGGCGGGCTGCGTTAAGTGCAACTCTTCAGCGGCATCAGAGAATGAGCTGTGCTCGGCTACGGCTTGAAAAGCTTTAAGGTTTTGAGTGTCCATGGGCTGATTCTATCTATTCCTGCTTGGAATGGAAGCGATAAAAAAGATGAATTTGTTTTATTTAATGCTGAAGCGTAAACTCGCCATCATTGCGGCACAGAAACAGGGGTTCTAGCGTGGGCTATGCTCCAAAAGCCGCCAATTTAGACTTACACATTTATCTATGAGGTTCACATGGCCGGCAAGACGCTTTATGACAAACTCTGGGACGCACATCTTGTTAAACAGCGAGATGACGGCTCTGCGTTAATCTATATTGATCGACATATTATTCATGAGGTGACTACCCCTCAGGCTTTTGAGGGTTTGCGTATCGCGAACCGTAAACCTTGGAGGGTGGACTCTATTCTGGCTACTCCAGACCATAATGTACCGACCACTACGATCGAACGTGCCAGCGGTGTGGAGGGCATTGAAGACCCGGTATCGCGTATTCAGGTGCAAACCTTAGATGACAACTGCGATGAGTTTGGCATTGTAGAGTTTAAAATTAACGATCACCGGCAGGGTATTGTGCACGTGATTGGGCCTGAAACAGGTGCCTGCTTGCCAGGCATGACAGTGGTGTGCGGTGACTCTCACACGGCCACCAATGGCGCCTTGGGCGCTTTGGCTCACGGCATTGGTACCAGTGAAGTTGAACACGTTATGGCAACACAGTGTTTGGTTGCTAAAAAAATGAAGAATATGCTGGTTCGTGTTGACGGCGTATTAGGCGAAGGCATTACCCCGAAAGATGTTGTTTTGGCGATTATCGCTAATATTGGCACGGCGGGCGGCAACGGTCATGCTATTGAATTTGGCGGTCAGGTGTTCCGTGACATGACGATGGAAGGCCGTATGACGGTCTGTAATATGGCGATTGAGGCCGGTGCTCGTGCGGGTATGGTTGGTGTGGATCAAACCACACTCGATTATGTGAAAGGTCGCAGCTATGCACCAACAGGTGAGGTTTGGGATCAGGCTGCAGCTGATTGGCTGACGTTTGTGAGTGATGAAGGTGCTGAATTTGATCGTTTGACGGTAATTGATGGCGCAGACATTAAGCCACAGGTTAGCTGGGGCACTTCTCCTGAAATGGTACTGTCGGTAGACAGTAATGTGCCGTCGCCGGCGGACGAAAGTGATCCTGTGAAGCGTGAAGGTATTGAGCGTGCACTGGTTTATATGGGTTTGGAGGCGGGCCAGGCAATTACTGATATCAAGCTGGATAAGGTGTTTATCGGCTCTTGTACGAATTCGCGAATCGAAGATATGCGAGCGGCAGCGGCAGTGGTAAAAGGCCGTCAAAAAGCGGATTCGGTTGTTGAGGCTTTGGTGGTGCCCGGATCGGGAGCAGTCAAGGCGCAGGCGGAAGCCGAGGGTCTGGATAAGATCTTTGTTGCGGCGGGCTTGGAGTGGCGGGAACCGGGCTGTTCTATGTGCCTGGCTATGAATGCTGACAAGCTTGGTGCAGGGGAGCATTGCGCAAGTACGTCGAATCGTAATTTCGAGGGGCGTCAGGGCTACGGCGGCCGAACGCATTTGGTGAGCCCAGCGATGGCGGCTGCGGCGGCGATTGCTGGTCATTTTATTGATGTTCGTGATTTGGACGCTCAGGCGTAAACGGGAGATTGCCACGATGAAAAGTTTTACTCAGGTTTCTGGCATTGCCGCTCCTATGGATCGCGCTAATGTTGATACGGATATGATTATTCCAAAGCAGTTTTTGAAATCGATCAAACGCAGTGGCTTTGGAAAAAATTTGTTTGATGAGTTGCGTTATTTGGATGAGGGTTTGCCGGATCAGGATTGTAGCCACCGTCCTTTGAATCCAGATTTTCCTTTGAATTTTGCTCGATATCAGGGGGCTTCGGTGTTGCTGGCGCGGGAAAATTTTGGCTGTGGTTCTAGCCGGGAGCACGCGCCGTGGGCCTTGGATGATTATGGGTTTCGCTGTGTGATTGCCCCGAGCTTTGCGGATATTTTTTATAATAATAGTTTTAAGAATGGTTTTTTGCCGATAATTTTGGCAGATGATGAACTTGAGGTTTTGTTTTCTGAGATGTACGCGGCGGAGGGCTATGAGCTGTCTGTTGATCTTGAGTCGCAAACGGTTTGTACGCCTTCGGGGCTGAGCTTTTCTTTTGAGATCGATGCGTTTAGGAAGCATTGTTTGTTGAATGGCTTTGACGATATTGAGTTGACTTTGCAGGATTCGGATTCTATTAAGGCTTATGAGAGTGCTCGGCGCGTGAGTGCTCCTTGGTTGTTTGATGCGGTTAAGGCCTAGGGCCGGCAGGGGATTCTTTTTTCCGAGTTTTGTGTTTTTAATATTTGATTTGAACGATTTTTGTTTGGAGAGTTGAAGTGAGTAAGAATGTTTTGATTTTGCCAGGGGACGGAATTGGTCCTGAGATTGTTGCTGAGGCGCGGAAAGTGCTGGATAAAGCCAATGAGCTTTATGGGCTGGGCATTACTTTTACGGAAAGTAAGCTGGGCGGGGCAAGTATTGATGAGTATGGTGTGCCATTCTCAGATGATGCTCGTGAGAAGGCTAAGGCGGCAGACGCTATTTTGTTGGGCGCGGTGGGCGGCCCGAAGTGGGATGATGTTGATCGAGCTATTCGACCTGAGAAGGGACTTCTAGCGATTCGCTCGGAGTTGGAGCTGTTTGCGAATTTGCGACCTGCAATTCTTTATCCGCAGTTGGCGGACGCTTCTAGTCTGAAACCTGAGATTGTGGCGGGCTTGGATATTCTTATTGTGCGTGAGCTGACGGGGGGGATTTATTTCGGTGAGCCTCGCGGCATTCGCACTTTGGAGAATGGTGAGCGTGAGGGCTATAACACTTATAAGTATTCTGAAAGTGAGATTGAACGTATTGGCCGCAACGCTTTTGAGATGGCTCGGAAGCGTAGTAAGCAGGTGTGTTCTGTCGATAAAGCAAATGTCTTGGAGGCGACTATTTTGTGGCGCGAGGTCATGGAGCGGCTTTCGGCGGAGTATCCGGATGTTGAGCTGTCTCATATGTATGTGGATAACGCGGCGATGCAGTTGGTCAAGGCGCCTAAGCAGTTTGACGTTGTGGTGACGGGCAATATGTTTGGAGACATTTTGTCGGACGCGGCGGCGATGCTGACGGGGTCTATTGGGATGCTGCCTTCGGCCTCTTTGGATAAGAATGGTCGTGGGATGTATGAGCCTTGTCACGGTTCTGCGCCTGATATTGCGGGGCAGGGTATTGCTAATCCTCTGGCCACTATTTTGTCGGTGGCGATGATGCTGCGATATTCTTTGGATATGGCTGATGCGGCGGACAAGATTGAGGCTGCTGTAAGTGTGGTGCTGGATCAGGGATTGCGTACGGTTGATATTATGAGCGAAGGCTGTGAGCAGGTGTCTACTTCGAAAATGGGTGATGCTGTAATGGCCGCTTTGCGGTAGACTGCAGGGCTCTGGCCAATGGCGCGAAAGCGTGGTTGGCTTTTTATAGACACTTCAATTATTTGAACTTTAAGAGACGATAGAAGATGAACGTTCGGCGGGTAGGTTTTGTAGGTTGGCGAGGAATGGTGGGCTCTGTGTTGATGGAGCGGATGTTGGCTGAAAAAGATTTTGCTGATATTGAACCCATTTTTTTCACCACTTCTAATGTGGGTGGGCAGGGGCCAGATATTGGCCGTGATATTCCAAGCTTGAAAGACGCTAACGACATTACTGAACTGAAAACCCTGGACGCTATTATCTCTTGTCAGGGCGGCGACTACACTAAGTCTGTTTTTCCAACCCTTCGCGCTGAGGGTTGGGATGGTTATTGGATCGATGCGGCTTCAAGTTTGCGTATGGCGGATGACGCTATAATTGTATTGGATCCTGTTAATAATGGTGTGGTTCGTGATGGCCTGAAAAATGGTGTTAAGAATTTCATTGGTGGTAACTGTACTGTCAGCTTAATGTTGATGGGTTTGGGTGGTCTGTTCCAGCAGGGCTTGGTTGAGTGGGGCAGTGCAATGACCTATCAAGCGGCCAGTGGGGGTGGTGCTCAAAATATGCGTGAGCTCATTCGCCAGATGGGGCACATACACGGTGCTGTGGCATCAAATTTGGACAATCCTGCCTCGGCTATCTTGGATATCGATCAGCAGGTGTCTAAGACGATGCGCAGTGGCGAATTTCCTACTGACTATTTCGGCGCGCCATTGGCGGGCAGTTTGCTGCCTTACATAGACAGTGAGTTGGAAAATGGTCAGAGCCGCGAGGAGTGGAAGGCGCAAGCTGAAACCAATAAGATCCTGGGTCACTCAAGCCAAAATATTGTCCCGGTGGATGGAATCTGCGTTCGCATTGGTGCTATGCGGTGTCACAGTCAGGCGCTAACGCTGAAGTTGACTAAAGACATTCCCATTGCTGATATTGAAGGTATCTTGGCTGAAGCCAATGACTGGGTGAAGGTGATTCCTAATCATCGTGAAGACAGTATTCAGCATCTTTCTCCAACGGGCGTAAATGGCAGTTTGCATGTGCCTGTGGGGCGTTTGAGAAAGATGAATATGGGCAGCCAGTATCTATCGGCCTTCACGGTGGGTGATCAGTTGCTATGGGGTGCGGCAGAACCTCTTCGTAGAATGCTGCGTATTCTCTTGGAAGCTTAAGGCAATTTGAGGCTGGGTATTTGCCGAGCCTCTATCTCTACAATTGGCGCGGCCGGAGTTCTTCGGCCCAGAGTTTTTCTCCTCCAAATGGCACTGCTTACCTCGATTTCCCCCTAAACCTCAACAAATATGCAGAAAGGTGCGCCACTTAACAGTCTTCCACCCCCCTCAATGTTGATAAAAAGCTATTTATAATGAATACTTACGGCCAATAATGAATATACATTCTAGCTTTCGGGATCGTATATTTCAGATGGGTGAGAATAAAGGATAATCC
>Ga0209826_1001134_pt1 | contig 18706 bp, 17 predicted proteins | sample GOMGulsemesocosm_5_FD_184637 | JGI IMG/M metagenome (GOLD analysis project Ga0209826, IMG submission 184637) | Methane-oxidizing microbial communities from mesocosms in the Gulf of Mexico - GOM15C Gulf of Mexico (SPAdes) (version 2) | ecosystem: Environmental > Aquatic > Marine > Cold seeps... | reverse complement strand
CGACAAGCCTTAACAAATGTCGTTATTTCTGAGCGCGCACAAGAAAAGTTGATTTTATTACAAACACAAAGCCAAGAAGAGTTAGAAGATCGCGTACAAGAGCGCACGTTAGAATTGAATATAGCCTTACAAGAATTAGAAGAGGCTAATCATGAGCTTGAACAAAAAAATATTTTAGATGAACTTACAGGTTTATTTAATAGACGTTTTTATAATCAAAAAATACTTGCTGAATATCGTCGTAGCAAACGAAATTTAACCCCGTTGAGTATAGTGTTAATTGATATTGACTATTTTAAATTAGTTAACGATACCCATGGGCATTTAGCAGGTGATCAATGCCTTGTATGGCTTAGCGCAAAAATAAAGCAAAATTTAAAACGTAGTACTGATATGGCTTTTCGTTATGGTGGTGAAGAGTTTTGTTTAATACTACCTGACACTGATAGTAAAGGAGCTTTTGCTCTAGCTGAATCATTGAGAAAAAATATTGTTAAACAAACCTGTACTTATAAAGAAATAGAAATCTCACTCACCATAAGTAATGGTATTTATACATACCTGCAGCAAGATGGTGCCACACCAGAGCAATTATTTGCAGGGGCAGATCATGCGCTTTATCAAGCTAAACATAGTGGCAGAAATCAAACTCAAGAATTTAAAAGTAATTTAGACTAATTTAGAAGATCTTAGGAATATGATAATGAATAACAATAATAATATTTTTGGTCAATATCCTGCTCGCCGTATGCGTCGTATGCGCAAAGATGAATATACGCGGCGTTTAATGGCGGAAAATCAGTTAACAGTGAACGACTTAATTTATCCTGTTTTTGTTTTAGAAGGTGAAAACAAGCGAGAATCGGTGACTTCTATGCCCGGTGTTGAGCGTAAAAGTATTAACTTATTACTGGAAGAAGCGCAAGAACTAGTAGATTTAGGCATTCCCGCAATTGCCATTTTTCCTGTAACTCCCAGTAATAAAAAATCATTAATGGCAGAAGAAGCATACAATGCAGAGGGTTTAGCTCAGCGTACAGTACGAGCATTAAAAGAAAAATTTCCACAGTTAGCTGTTATCACTGATGTTGCTCTAGATCCTTTTACTATTCATGGTCAGGATGGTATTTTAAGTGATAATGATGAGAATAGAGCAGGTGCTGAAGGTTATGTTCTCAATGAAGTTACTAAAGACATATTAGTAAAACAAGCTTTATCACACGCACAAGCAGGCGCTGATATTGTGGCACCATCAGACATGATGGACGGTCGCGTTGGTGCTATTCGTGAAGCTTTAGAGGCAAACGGCTTTGTGAATACTAAAATTTTAGCTTATTCGGCTAAGTATGCCTCTAATTACTATGGTCCATTCCGTGATGCGGTTGGCTCTGCAGGTAACCTAAAAGGAGGTGATAAGCACACTTATCAAATGGATCCTGCAAATAGTAATGAAGCATTGCATGAAGTTGCCCAAGACATTGCTGAAGGCGCAGACATGGTGATGGTAAAACCAGGCATGCCATATTTAGATATTGTACGTAGAGTTAAAGATACCTTTCAAGTACCTACATATGCTTATCAAGTAAGTGGCGAATATGCCATGCATATGGCCGCTATCCAAAATGGTTGGTTAGCAGAAAAGCCTTGTATTATGGAAGGGCTATTAGCCTTTAAGCGGGCAGGTGCAGATGGCATTTTGACATACTTTGCTAAGCAAGTGGCAAGATGGTTGAAAGAAGATTCGTAAGCGGCAATTTATTTACGCTTTTGTTTTGGGAGTACCTCAAATAACAAGCCTTCACGTAAAGCACCAGAAGATAATTTAAGCTCTTTAATTTCTAAGCAATTAAAGAGCGCTATTAAAATACTCAAACCACTAGCTAATACAGGCGCTCTATCGACACGCAAACCTTTAAAAGCTAAATTATTATCTGTAATAGCATCAATGCATTTACAGGCGATAAGTGACTGTTTTATTTCTTGTAAGAAATCAGCGGTGATTATAGTGGCTTGTTGGCGAAAGTTTAATATTTCAGCTAACGCTTTTATTGTACCAGAACTGCCAACAACTGATTGCCAACCAAATTGAATGAAGTTGGCACAAATAGGTTCAATGATATTACTTGCAGCATCAATGGCAGCAGAAAAGTTTTTTTCTGTTAACTGATCATCAGTAAAGTATGTCGCTCGAAAAGTCACACAACCTAAACTTAAACTAACCATCTCATTGGCTTGATAACCTTGGCCAATAATTAATTCAGTGCTTGCGCCACCTATATCAAGTACTAATCGTTTCTGTTTACAATCATCCTTGCAAGTATGAGCAACGCCGCTATATATAGCGCTAGCTTCTTGTTCGCCGCTAAGTAATTTGATCTTTAATGGTAAGATTTTATTGGCTTGATTTAGAAACTCATCACGATTTATTGCAATTCTAAGCGCTGCAGTAGCGACAATATGTATATTGCTTGTTGGAATACTTTCAAGGTGTTTAGCAAATAAGCGCAAGCATTCAAGGCCACGATTAATAACTTCAACACTAAGTTCACTATGTTTATTAAGGCCTGCAGCTAAACGAACTTTACTTTTGACTTTGTTAACAGTTTTGATTTTATTATTATCTAAACGGGTAATGAATAAATGGAAACTGTTAGAGCCTAAGTCAACCACAGCATAATGTTGAGCATTGTACTGTGGTGTTTTTTTAGAAAAGGCCATAGTTACTATAAAGTCTAATTAACGACGGCCACGGTAATTACTATTACCACGATTACCACCTTGCTTGTTGCTTCCAGAGCGAGAAGAATTTGGTCTGTGGCGACGTTGACGAGGTGCAGGTTTTGGTAAATCATTAAGTAAAGCATCGTGTTCATACTTAGTGACAGGTAACTCATGTTCAATATAACTTTCGATTGCAGGTAAGTTAAATACATATTGTTCACAAGCTAAACTAATAGCATGGCCACTTGCACCAGCACGACCAGTACGGCCGATACGATGAACGTAATCTTCACAGTCATCAGGTAAGTCATAGTTAAATACGTGAGTTACTGATGGAATATGTAAACCACGAGCAGCAACATCAGTTGCAACTAAAAAATCTAAAGAGCCTTTTGTAAATTGCTCTAATATTTTCAAGCGTTTTTTCTGTGGCACATCACCTGTTAATAGACCTACGCGTAACTTATCAGCAATAAGGTGATCGTAAACTTTCTCACACATATGTTTAGTGTTAGCAAAAACAATCGCTTTTTCTGGCCAGTCTTCTTCTATTAAGGTTTGTAAAAGTGACATTTTATCTTCGTTAGAAGGGTAAAATAACTCTTCACTAATACGAGTGTTAGTTTTTTGTTCTGGTTCAACTTCAACACTGGTTGGATCGTTCATATGTTCAAACGCAAGCTCTTTAACACGGAATGATAAAGTTGCTGAAAATAGCATGCTTAATCGTTCAGTGGCTGGCGGCATTTTATTAAACATATAGCGAATATCTTTGATAAAGCCTAAATCGAACATTCTGTCGGCTTCATCAAGTACAATAACTTCAAGGTTTTTAATGTTGTAAATACCTTGTTTCATGTAATCAAGTAAGCGGCCACAAGTGCCAATTAAAATATCTACCCCTTGCTCTAGCTCTAAGCGCTGGCTTTCATAACCTTCTCCGCCATAAACAACACCAAGGCGTAACCCTGTACTTTTAGACATTTCAAGCGCATCACGATGAATTTGAATAGCTAATTCACGTGTTGGTGCCATAATCAAGGCGCGAGGCTGGTTATGAGTAGGTGCATCTTTTTGCAACAAATGATGGAAAGTTGCGGCTAAAAAGGCAATAGTTTTACCTTCACCTGTTTGTGCTTGTCCAGCAATGTCAGTGCCTTGAAGTAATATAGGTAAAGATTTCGCCTGAATAGACGTGCAATAGTCGAAGCCCATAGCTTCTAATCCGGTTACTACTTGCGGGGCAAGATTTAAGTCAGCGAATTTTGTTTCTGTTAAGTGTGTTTTTTTCATGGCGCTAGCTTAGCATTTTTGTTGGAGCAATGGTTGTCTATTTAAGCAATAAATTTATTTAATATTAATGTTGAATAAAGGTGCTTGAAATATTAACAAAGAAGCCCCATAAAGATATTATATACAGGTATATTTAAATTAACAGATTGGCACTATTGCCATAACTTATGGAGAATAAAATGAGTGATAAAATTATTCAGCTAACTGATGATAGTTTCGAAGCTGATGTTTTAAACGCATCAGGTTTAGTATTGGTTGATTTTTGGGCTGAATGGTGTGGTCCTTGTAAAATGATAGCGCCAATACTTGATGATATTGCAACTGAATATGAAGGTAAAGTGACGGTTGGTAAGTTAAATATTGACCAAAACTCAGGTACGCCACCTAAATATGGTGTACGTGGTATCCCTACATTATTGTTGTTTAAAGGTGGTGAAATTGCGGATACTAAAGTTGGCGCATTATCAAAAACGCAATTAAAAGAGTTTTTAGATAAAAACCTTTAACGGTTTATCTATTAAGTCAACGAAAGCCTGAAGTCATTTCAGGCTTTTTTATGTTCAAGACGAATGTGTCTGTGATCTTTAAATATAATAATTATCTGCTTACATTTTAACTACTGCCTTTACCTAGCTAACTTTTAATGCTAAATTTAAGCTCTGAGTACAAAATAACATCTCTTTACCTCTATCCTGCTGTCTTTAATTGCTACTTTATTAGATACATTAACTAGATAAAAATATATAAATACACATTTGAAACATACTGTCGTTGGCAATCGCCACAGACATAACGACTTAAAATAATTTAAGAAACCCCTATGAACCTTACCGAACTAAAAGAAAAATCCATCAATGAATTGGTTAAACTAGCTGAATCTATGAAGCTAGAAAACCTTGCTAGAACACGCAAGCAAGATATAATTTTTGCAATTTTGAAAAAACATGCTGAAAATGATAATGATATTTTTGGTGGTGGTGTTTTAGAAATTCTACAAGATGGTTTTGGCTTTTTACGCTCAGCCGACTCTTCTTACTTAGCGGGTCCAGATGATATTTACGTATCGCCTAGCCAAATTCGTCGTTTTAGTATGCGTACAGGTGACACAATACAAGGGAAGATTCGCTCACCAAAGAAAGGTGAACGTTATTTTGCGTTACTAAAAGTAACTGAAGTTAACTTTGATCGTCCTGAAAATTCTCGTCATAAAATTTTATTTGAAAACTTAACACCAATTCATCCAACAGATCGTTTTACTATGGAACGAGGTAATGGCTCAACGGAAGATATTACTGCTCGCATACTAGATTTAGCATCACCAATTGGTAAAGGTCAACGTGGTTTAATTGTTGCTCCGCCAAAGGCAGGTAAAACCTTATTATTACAAAACATCGCACAAAGTATTGCTCATAATCATCCTGATGCCGAATTAATGGTGTTACTCATTGATGAGCGCCCTGAAGAAGTAACCGAAATGCAACGCCTAGTTAAAGGCGAAGTAGTTGCTTCAACCTTTGATGAACCAGCTAGTCGCCATGTACAAGTGGCTGAAATGGTTATTGAAAAAGCGAAACGTTTAGTTGAACATAAAAAAGACGTGGTTATCTTACTTGATTCAATTACTCGTTTAGCTCGAGCTTATAACACGGTAATACCTTCATCAGGTAAAATATTAACCGGTGGTGTTGATGCTAATGCCCTACATCGTCCGAAACGTTTTTTCGGCGCAGCGCGTAATATTGAAGAGGGCGGAAGCTTAACTATTATCGCTACAGCACTAGTAGAAACTGGCTCTAAAATGGATGAAGTTATTTACGAAGAATTTAAAGGCACGGGTAATATGGAATTACATTTGTCTCGTAAAGTGTCAGAAAAACGTGTTTTCCCTGCTATTCATATTAATCGCAGTGGCACTCGTCGAGAAGAGCTTATTACCAAGCCTGATGAATTACAAAAAATGTGGATTTTACGTAAAATCGTTCATGAAATGGATGAAGTTGGTGCGATTGAATTCCTAATTGATAAGCTAGCAATGACAAAAACTAATAATGAATTTTTTGATTCAATGAAACGCAAGTAACTTTTTACTATTAATGGAAAACCAGTCATGCAGGCTGGTTTTTTTGTTTTAAACGTTTGTCTTAAAGAATTAATAACAGCTATGAAATATAAAGATTTACGAGATTTTATTAGTCAGCTAGAAAAAATAGGCCAGTTAAAACGCATTACCATACCTGTTTCTACTCACCTTGCTATGACTGAAATAAGTGATCGCACTTTGCGCGCCAAAGGCCCCGCATTACTTTTTGAAAATGCGGTTGATGAAAGTGGTCAGCCTTTTAATGTACCTGTATTAACTAACCTTTTTGGTACGCCCGATAGAGTCGCTTTAGCAATGGGGCAAACTGATGTTAATGCTTTACGTGATGTGGGTAAATTACTTGCCGTACTTAAAGAGCCTGAGCCACCGACAGGTTTTCGTGATGCTTTAGGTAAAATACCTATTTATAAGCAAGTACTAAATATGCCGACAAAAATGATAAAAAAAGCACTTTGTCAGCAAATTGTGATCAGTGGTGAAGATGTTGATTTAACTAAATTACCTATTCAAACCTGCTGGCCAGGTGATGTTGCACCGCTCATTACTTGGGGCTTAACCATAACCAAAGGGCCTCATAAAGAGCGACAGAATTTAGGTATTTATCGTCAACAAGTTTTATCTAAAAATAAAGTCATTATGCGATGGTTATCGCATCGTGGTGGTGCTTTAGATTTTCAAGAATTCAAAAAAACCAACCCAGGTGAAAAGTATCCCGTATCAGTGGCCTTAGGAGCTGATCCCGCAACAATATTAGGCGCAGTAACGCCAGTTCCTGATACCTTATCTGAATATGCTTTTGCTGGTTTATTACGTGGCGCAAAAACAGAAGTGACTAAATCGGTGAGTAATGATTTACAAGTACCTGCCACCGCCGAAATTATTTTAGAGGGTTATCTCGACCCAGATGAAGTGGCGCCAGAAGGCCCTTATGGCGATCATACTGGTTACTATAATGAAGTAGATGATTTTCCCGTATTTACCGTAACGCATATTACCACGCGCAAAGATCCTATCTATCATAGTACTTATACGGGTCGTCCGCCAGATGAGCCTGCTATTCTAGGAGTAGCATTAAATGAAGTATTTGTGCCTATTTTGCAGAAGCAATTCCCAGAAATCCAAGACTTCTACTTACCTCCAGAAGGTTGTTCTTATCGTTTAGCGGTTGTCACAATTAAAAAGCAGTATGCAGGCCATGCTAAACGCGTGATGATGGGTGTTTGGTCTTTTTTACGCCAATTTATGTACACAAAATTTGTTATTGTTTGTGATGACGATGTTGATGCTAGAAATTGGGAAGATGTTATTTGGGCTATGACCACACGTATGGATCCAAGCCGAGATACAGTATTAATTGAAAATACTCCTATTGATTATTTAGATTTTGCCTCACCAGTGTCGGGTTTAGGATCTAAAATGGGGTTAGATGCGACTAATAAATGGCCAGGTGAAACTAACAGAGAATGGGGCGAACCCATTGTTATGGATGAGGCCGTCAAGCAACAAGTTGATGATATTTGGGATGAGCTTAATATTTTCAACGAAGAGAAAAACTAAAAATATATTTAAATAGCCAGTTAACTTTTAACTTTAACAAAAGAAATGGCTATTGAAAAAAAGGTTTATTTAATGAATACAATTAATTGTCAAATCGTGTCGTTGACATCACTAACGCCTCACGTATTTAAAGTATTATTAAAGCCAAGCAAAAAAGTAACTTTTATTGCGGGCCAATATTTAAATTTTGTTATGAGTGAGGACGATAAACGTCCATTTTCTATTGCTAGCTCACCTAATAATGATTTGATAGAGTTGCAAATCGGCGCTTCGGTTGCTGATAGCTACCCTATGCAAGTAATAGAGCGCATTAAATCATCGCAAGCAAACAATAAAACTGTTGCTGTTGAAATGCCACTAGGTAATGCTCACTTACGCACAGAAAGTGAACGCCCTTTGCTCTTATTGGCTGGCGGTACAGGTTTTTCTTATATTAAGTCAATATTTGAGTATTTAGCTGAGCAAAATTCACAGCGCCATATCATGGTGTATTGGGGATTACGTGAGCTAGCAGCAGCATATGAATTGGAAGAGGCGACTGCTGTTATTGCTAAGTTAGCACACGCTAATTTTATTCCTGTTATTGAAAACATAAATGAAAATACACATAAAAACATAAGTAAAAATGCAAGTGAGCATAGCAATAATACGTGGCAAGGAAAAACAGGTTTGGTTCACCAAGTCGCGATGCACGATATTGCTAGTTTAGAGCCTTATGATATTTATCTTGCTGGGCGCTTTGAAATGGTTGGCGCTATTCGTAGTGATTTTATTGAGCACGGAGCATTATTAGAGCATATGTATGCGGATGCTTTTGCTTTTATTTAAATTGTTTTTTGTTTGCTAAACGCCTGACATTTATTGTCAGGCGTTTAATTGTCACAATATCAATATCAATTGATTAATGATTACATGTTTACTTGTATTACTTAGGTAAAGTTATTCAACTTAACCCACACTTCATTAGCTGCTTGATATTGTCCTTCTTCTGTCAGCGCTTTAGCTAAAGCTTGTAAATCTTCTTTGTCGTATTGCCTTTCTTGTTGGTTAGCTTTCAGTTTTACTAAACTTCCGAAAGCCCTTTCTGCCATAGACCATTGTTCACCCATTACAGCTAAATGCCCTAAGCAACTTAACCATTGAGCATTTTGTTTATCATTATGAAGATGCTTTTGTACTATAGCGATAAGAGGTTCACTTTGTTTGATTGGCAAAGAGCGTAACCGTTGTAAAAAATGTGCATTAGGTTGTTTTTTCAATATTGGCGTAATTAATTGAGTTAATGGCTCAGTGATACTTTGTTCAGCTAATACATGACAATAAGCAAATAAAACGGCTTCTCGTTGTTTTACCTTTCTTTTAAGTGCTTTCCAACTGGTTTGTAAACCGTTCTGGTCCTTCTGATGGATAATGTCGTTGAACATGCCATAATAAGCTGTTGCTTCCCACGCTTGTATTTTTTCATCGGAGATAAACTTTTCTTTACGAGCAATGTTCAAGTAATCTACAGCCGTTTCAAAGCGATTTTCAATTAAACATAAATCAATTTCTAGTGCTAGTAAACGTGTATCGTGGCCAATTTGTTTATGGTTTTCATCAATTAATGTGCGAGCTTTTTTATACGCGTCACTATGCTCTTGATTTAGTAATAATTTTACTTTAACAATAACACTGGCGAGATCTGGTTCTTTTAGTTTGGCGGTTTCTTGCTCTAATAATGCTAAATAGTGATTAGTGTTTTCATTTATTTTCTGTTTTGCAGAAGCCGCAGCGGCAAGCAAATATGCACTTTGTTGACGCTTAGCGGGCTCTGCACTTTTAGCAAACAGTTGCTCAGCAGCTTGGTAATCTTCAAGCATGTAAGCAGCTAAACCCTTGTTGAAATTAGCAATTCCACGTCTTCTACTGGCGAAAGCGACGGTGTGCCAAGCTTTAAAGCTGATTTTAAAACCGCCACGGAATATTTTAAAAATAATAAAAGCACTAATAGCAAAAATCATAAATAATATGGCAGCTGAAAGAACCGTTAACTCAATAATGGTTTCACCCATAGCAATGAGAATATAACCTTTTTCATCAATTAATAGAGGGCTTAATGCTAATGCAGTAAAGAATAAAGCAGTGATGACAATAAAGCGGATCATAAGTTGCCCTCACTTTTTGATTTCATATTTTGTTGTTCTGATTGTGGAGCTTGAGTTTCAGGAGCAACTTTTACTGCCTTTATTGGTTTATCTTGTACTTCATTTTTAATTTTATTTGTTTTTTTCTCAATAGAAATAGGTGATACAATTTTTTGGTTTCTCAGTGTTGTTCTGATAGCAGTTAAAGCCGCTAACTCATTTGGATAGCTATAATTTACCTGTTTTTTCTTTAAGTCATTCAACGTTTTAATAATATCTTGATTAACAATGTTTTTCATATCAAAAAATTCATTAAGCCACTGTTGAATATCATCTAAGGATTTTTGGTAAATGTCACCTTTACCTTCACTGGCCGCCCATAATGCTAGCTGAACTTTTAAACTTAAATTTTGTTTTAAATGTGCTTGTTGTTCAGGTGACATTAAGGGTTCAACCGTACCTGTTCTTTGGCGAACACGAATAAAATCATTAAGAAATTTTTGCCAAGTTTTAGTTAAATTACTTTGCCAGTCGTCAATATCATTAGATAATTCTAAATCGGTTTTGTTATCTTTTTCTTCGCCAAAGCTCTCTATGGTTAATGGTAGTTGAGTAACTTGTTTACTCATGGTCATAAGAGCCAAAATAACTTCATCAGCTTGCAACTTAGGCAGTAGTTCTAAAGATTTAATGTCTTGATGAATAACTTCACGTACAGGTAAAAAAGCAGGATCATTTAATTCAGTTAAACGAACATCGGCATCTTTGAGTAAGCCAATAGCAGCGGTGGTGTCTTGTTCTAGCCATAAAGTACGTACAGCAATACGAATTAAATATTCAGCTTCATGTAATAGCCAATCACTTGGTTGGCGCTGTTTAATACTTTGTTCAAGCTGAATAACTGTTGCATTGAGTTCAGTGATTTTAGCTTGGCTAGTTTTTTGAATTGCTGTTGTAACTTGCTGTAATTGTTGATTAAAACTTTTTTGTTGTGCTGTTAATGCTTGTTGCATTTGTTTTTGGTAGCGACTTAAACTTATATTATTTTCTTTACTTATTTTATCGGTAAGCGTTTGCGTTAACTGCTGATTTTGTAATTGTTGCCAATAATAATGGCCTGTGGGTGCAGCGACAGCAAGTAGTACAGCAAAAACTGCTAATTTGGATGTTTTACTTGGTGAGTTACCCGATGAGTTATTTGATGATAATTTTTTAGTCTCGGCTTTATGAGCAGTCGATGCTTTGGTGGTGTTTTTGTTTGAACTGACTTTGGCGTCTGATTCGCTTGTTTTTTCAGAGCTTAATGGCACTTTTGATTCAGTCATTGTTCATTCCATCTAATTATAAGTCTAATATGAGTTTAATATTATTAAGTATTCTTACGCTGTTTATTTATTATTGAGCTGCTGTAATGTAGCCGTAATCGCTTGCTCACTAGCACCATCGCTTATTACAACGTGTGTTAAGCCGAGTTGCTTTGCTGTATTGGCAATACGTTGACTTGCAACTAACCATACACATTGATTTTGCCAATAGCTTGCTACTCGCTGATTAAGCGTATTTACCGTTAATTGCACAAGTTTCTCTAATATAGCGCTACTAGTGACGACAATACAGTTTATTTGCTGCTTAAACCATTGCTTGTGTATGTCTTCGGCAAATACCCGCCATACACGTTGGTAGCTTTCTAAATAATTAACGTTTGCACCAGATTTTTTTAAGTGCGTAGCTAAATGTTCTCTACCACCATCACCGCGAACAATAGTAATTGATTTATTGTATAAGCTTTTATTTAATATAGGTAGAGTCAATAAGCCTTCGCTATTTTCTTGGGTAGGGCAAATAACGGTGTTAATACCTAACTGCTGCAGAGCGATTGTAGTTGCCTTACCCACAGCAATCACATACTGAGAATGCCATTCTTTTGCGGAAAAAGCTTTATCAGCAAATTCGACAGCAGCAACGCTAACAAAAATAATAATGTCGGCATTAACGAGTAAGCTTTCACTTGTTTGACGATCAGCTAAAGGTTGATAATCAAACAAGGGTTGATTGACACAAGCTATGTCTTGTTCTTTAAGTAAAGAAGAGAGCGCTTGTGCTTTTTTTGTTGGCCGTGTTATTAAAACGTTAAGCCTGGTGTTATTGGCTATCGACATTGTTTGTGGCGTAAACCTCTTTCAATATTTTGTCAGCACCACGGCTAAGTAACGTTTGGGCTAACGTATTACCTAATGTTTCACCTTGCTCTACTGGGCCAGAAATTTCACTTTCAATTATCTCACTTCCGTCTACAGCGCCAACTAAACCACGTAAATGAACATCTTTACCGTCTTCTGAAATAACACTATAACTGGCAATAGGTACCTGACAACCGCCTTCTAGGGCCTTATTCATGGCTCGCTCTGTTAAGACTCTGATACGGGTAGTACTACATTCAAGCGGTGCAAGTAGTGACTTTATAATGTCGTCATCAAGTCGGCATTCAATACCTACAGCACCTTGACCATTAGCGGGTAACATTTCTTCGGGTTCAATAAATTGTGCAATACGCTCACTCATTTTTAAACGAATTAAACCTGCAGCAGCTAAAATAATAGCGTCATATTGGCCTTCATCTAGTTTTCTTAAACGAGTATTAACGTTGCCGCGTAAATCTCTAATGTCGAGATCAGGGCGTTTGGCTTTTAATTGACATTGACGACGTAAGCTTGAAGTACCAACAATAGCGCCTTGAGGCAAATCGCTGAGACTTGCATAAGTGTTTGAAACAAAAGCGTCACGGGGGTCTTCGCGTGGGCAAATAACTTCTAAACCTAAACCGTCAGGAAAATCTACGGGTACATCTTTCATTGAATGTACGGCAATGTCAGCTCTATCTTCTAACATGGCTACTTCTAATTCTTTAACGAAAAGCCCTTTACCGCCTACTTTTGCCAAAGGGGTATCTAAAATAATATCGCCTTTGGTCGTCATCGGCACTAGCTCAACGTGTATATCTTGATGAAAATGTTCTAACTGTGCTTTTACATATTCTGCTTGCCATAAGGCAAGGGCGCTTTTTCGAGTAGCTATTCTTACTGTTTTCATTTTTTTGTTCCAAAAGATATAAATTATTCTGCAGATAGAGTTATTTCTGTTTCGGCTTGTGTACTGACCGCAGAAGATAAAAATTGCCAAAACTCACCAGCACCACGTTTATCTGTCCATATTGTTTCGTTATCAGAATAGGTAAAATGATGACCATTAAACTTTGTAGCAACCCAAATTTCATGCAAAGGAGCCTGCTTATTAATAATGATCTTTGTTGTATTTTTAAAGGTTAGGGTTAATAAACCGCCAACACCTTCGTAATCTATATCAACACCACATTCTTCAATTGCCTCTTCAACGGCAAGTAATAGATCTTCTGCGATTAAATTGTATTGGCTATCGTTCATTAACTTTCTTTGGTTGTTTGGGGATTGTGCATGTGAGTATAATACCAATCAACAGAGATAAATATAGACTCATAACAACTAAGTTAAGTTGAAAAGCTTGATTTAAACGACTTTCAAGGCAAAAACTGGTAATCATGCATTCAATTAAAACTTTTTCTTTTTTGCTCATGTGCTTTTTAATGAGCATGAATCTCTCAGCTTGTGGCTCAAATGGTGATTTATACCAAGTTGAAGAACCAGAAACAAAACAACAAATTATAGAAAAAGAACCTCAACATAACCTTGCAGAACTGAAGAAGAAGCCGAGATAATGTTAGTTAACTTTTCAAAAATGCACGGTCTAGGTAATGACTTCTTAGTATTAGATAATGTGACACAAAATGTCTATTTGTCGAATGAACAAATTGCCAAATTGGCAGATAGAAATTTTGGTGTTGGTTTCGATCAGTTACTTATAGTTGAGCCGCCATATGATCCTGATTTAGACTTTCATTATCGAATTTTTAATGCTGATGGCAGCGAGGTCAACCAGTGTGGTAATGGCGCCCGTTGTTTTGCGCGTTTTGTTCGTATGAAAGGTTTATGTAATAAAAATAAAATTAGAGTATCAACCGCTTCAGGGAAAATGACCTTATTTGTAGAGCGTGATGGTAATATTTCTGTCACTATGCCAGTACCGCAATTTGAGCCAGCTAAAATTCCTTTTACGGCAAAAAAAGCTGAAGGCACTTATATTTTACGTAGCGATTCAGAAACAGTACTTTGTGGTGCTGTTTCCTTAGGTAATCCTCATTGTGTTGTTACGGTTGATAATGTACTTGAAGCACCTGTTGCGCGTTTGGGTAAAGAATTATCATTGCACGAGCGTTTTCCTGAACAGGCTAATGTTGGTTTTATGGAAGTTGTTGCTGCTAATCAAATAAAATTACGTGTTTATGAACGCGGCGCAGCAGAAACGTTAGCTTGTGGCAGTGGCGCTTGTGCAGCGGTAGTTATTGGTCAAATGCAAAACAAATTAGGTCGACAAGTTACGGTTGAATTACCTGGCGGAAAGTTAAGAATATATTGGAAAGGCCCTGGGCATCCTGTAAAGATGTCAGGACCTGCAGTGCACGTGTTTGATGGTCAAATATCCATTTAATAAGATATTATAAAATAAAGTTAAAAACAAATTTAGAGAAAAAAATGAATAAAAAAGAACAATTAACTCATACGGATGACTTACCCTTAACAGATGAGTTGGTAAGCGCCTACTTACAAGATAATCCAGATTTTTTTAAGCGTAATAATGAATTGATGACCGGGTTAAGGTTGATTGATTCACAACGAGGTACCGTTTCATTAGTCGAAAGACAGCAGCAACAGTTAAGACAAAAGCTACATGATTTAGAAGATGAAATCACACAGCTAATGTCGATTGCTACTCATAATGAAAATCTATTTATGCTCTATAGTGATTTATATCTACGTTTACTTGATTGTCAGTCTGCGAGTGAGTTATTAGATTGTTTAGCCCAAGCAACCATCGAACTATTATCGCTATCAGCTTTTAAATTATATTTGCTTGATTCAGATGTTATTGAGCATGACTGTTTATCGAAAAATGATTGTCAGGGGGTAATGCAAAATCGTTTGAAAAATAGTGATTATTATTTTGGTCGCTTACAACATAGTGAACAGCAGTTAATCTTTTCTCATAACTGTACAGGCTCTGTAGTATTAGTAAAACTTGTTCATGATGATAAAGAACTAGGATTTTTAGCGATCAGCAGTGATGATGCTCACCATTTTGATCCGCGTATGGATACTCTGTTACTAAGTCAGTTCAAACGTTTAGTGGCAAAATTGTTGCAACAGCACTTGTCATTGTAAATTGCATAACTAATTACCCAATAATATGAAATTTTTCCGTCGTTTATCAGTTATCAAAGCAATCAGTTTTGATCTCGATGATAACTTATACAATAACAAACCTGTGATGCAGGCAATTGAGAAAAAGATGGTTACCTATTTTGCGAACGTGCTTGCTGGTACGTTCGCAAAGTTACCCTGCCAGCACCAAGAATTTAATCATCAATATTGGTTTTATTTTCGTAAACAAGCCATTATAAATCAACCAGATTTAGCGCATGATGTGGTGAAAGTGCGCTTAATTACTTATCAACTAGGCTTGTTATCGTTAGGTTTTTCATCAAAGGCTGCTTTAGACATTGCACAAGCAGCACTAGATTATTTTATTAAACAACGTAGTGATTTTACTGTACCGCAAAGTAGTAAAGACTTATTAGCAAATTTGAGTGAGCGCTATCCTCTTGTCGCTATCAGTAATGGTAATGTTGATACGAAAGCTATTGGCATTGATCATTATTTTACTCATGTTTATCACGCAGGGTGGCAAAAAGATGGCCAACTTCTCAAACAAAAACCAGCTAATGATATGTTTCATTTAGCTTGTCGGCAACTTGCTATTAAACCTGCAGAATTACTACATGTGGGTGACTGTGGTCGTGCTGATATTCAAGGGGCATTGCGAGCAGGCTGCCAAACGGCTTGGTTGTCTTGTTATGATGTTGGTAAACCTATTAGTGTTTTACCTCACATTGAAATAACTAGCATAAGCCAATTAGCCCAGTTCTAATAATTAACTGGCTGTATATAAAGCCAGTGTTATACTCGGCTATGTTACCAATTTTATTCTCAGCTTAAAAAGGTTTTTCCGCGATGGATGTTTCCCAATTACTTGATGCTCTTAATGATAAACAACGTGAGGTTGTTGCTGCACCCAAACAGAATATGTTGGTGTTAGCTGGCGCTGGCTCGGGGAAAACTCGTGTATTAGTGCAACGTATAGCATGGCTAATGCAAGTTGAACAAGCTGCACCTCATTCTATTTTAGCGGTAACTTTTACCAATAAAGCGGCGGCAGAAATGCGTGCTAAAGTTGAGCAAGCCACGGGAGGTAACACTCATGGTATGTGGATTGGCACTTTTCATGGTTTAGCTCATCGCTTGTTACGAATGCATTTTCAAGAAGCAAAGCTTCCACAAAGTTTTCAAGTGCTTGATAGTGACGATCAATTACGGTTGATAAAACGGATTGTTCGTTCATTAGAATTAGATGAAAAAAAATGGCCAGCGAAACAGTTTGTTTGGTATATCAACGGTAAAAAGGATGAGGGTTTACGCCCTCAACATATTGATGCTCAGTTTGATCCAAGTGAAGCTTTATTTGTCAAAGTATATAAAGCTTATCAAGATACCTGTGATCGTGCTGGCTTGGTTGATTTTGCTGAATTATTATTACGCGCCCATGAACTTTGGCTTAACAACCCTGAACTCTTAGCGCATTACCAACAAAGGTTTGCTCATATATTAGTGGACGAATTTCAAGATACCAATGCAATACAATATGCATGGTTAACCTTGTTAGGTAAAGCACAATCTAAAGTGATGATTGTTGGTGATGACGATCAATCTATTTATGGTTGGCGTGGTGCGCGTATTGAAAATATCGAACAATTTACAACTGAGTTTGAGGACACTAAAACTATTCGTTTAGAGCAAAATTACCGCTCAACTGCCAATATTTTAAATGCAGCTAATCAGCTGATCAGCAATAACAATAATCGTTTAGGCAAAGAGTTATGGACTGATGATAAAGCGGGCGAAAAAATTTCTATCTATACCGCTTTTAATGAAATAGATGAAGCGCGCTTTATTGCTGGTCGTATTAAACAATGGCGTGATGACGGTGGCAAACTTGATGATGTAGCCATTTTATATCGCTCGAATGCACAATCACGCTTAATGGAAGAAGCTTTATTGCAAGGACAGTTACCTTATCGTATTTATGGTGGGCAACGATTCTTCGAACGCCAAGAAATTAAAGATGCGTTAGCTTATATGCGACTTATTAATAATCGTGATGATGATGCTGCTTTTGAACGTATTATCAATACACCAACTCGTGGCATAGGAAATCAAACGGTCGCATTGGTGCGTGATGCAGCAAGAAGCTTGCAAGTTACCTTGTGGCAGGCGTGTCAACAAATGTTACAAGCTGAACAGTTAAAAGGTCGTAGTGCTAAAACCATTACTAACTTTATTAACCTAATTGATCAATTAGAAGATGATTCCACCGATTTAGACCTAGATCAGCAAACTAACTTTGTTATACAACACTCAGGCTTAAAAGCTATGTATCAAGCCGAAAAAGGGGAGCGAGCAGAGCAACGTATTGAAAACTTAAATGAGTTAGTAACGGCTTGTCAAACATTTGAAAGTGAGCCATTATCAGATCAAGACACAATAGTAGAGTTAACACCATTAACTGCTTTTTTAACCCATGCGGCGTTAGAGTCAGGTGAATCACAAGCTGATGAGTTTGAAGCGGCAGTGCAATTAATGACAATGCATTCAGCTAAAGGACTAGAGTTTCCATTAGTGTTTATTGCAGGTTTAGAAGAGGGTATGTTTCCATCGCAACAATCGGTTGAAGATATAGGCCGATTAGAAGAAGAGCGACGCTTATGCTATGTCGGCATGACAAGAGCTATGAATAAGCTATACTTGTTGCATGCTGAAAGCCGTCGAATTTATGGACAAGAAAAATTTCATAAAGCGAGTCGTTTTTTACGTGAATTACCAGAAGATTGCATAGAAGAAATTCGTATGCAAAGCCAAGTGAGTAGACCAAAGGCTGTTGGTAAATTTTCAAATACTTTTACTTTAGAAACCTTTGCCAACACAGGCTTTAAATTAGGGCAACAAGTAAAGCATAGCAAATTTGGTGAAGGCGTTGTGCTTAACTATGAAGGTAGTGGGGCGCAATCAAGAATTCAAGTGAATTTTGAAGAGGTAGGCAGTAAGTGGTTAGTGGTTGAATTCGCCAACTTACAAACGGTGTAGAAGGCATTAAAAACAATAAAATATAAGGGGTGAAGAATGTCACAAAAATTATTAATAGTAGAAGACAGTAAACCTATTGCAACGGTTATTAAACAAATTGCCCAATCATTAAAATATGAAGTGGTATTAGCAACAACGCTAGCGCAAGTTGAAGACATTCTTTCTGAAGATACTGATTTTTTTGCCGCAACGGTCGATTATGCGTTGCCTGATGCCAATGATGGCGAAGCCATAGCTTGTGTATTATCTCATGGTATTCCTAGTGTGGTAATGACAGGGAAAATGGATGATGCCACAAGGCAGAAAATTCTTGCTCAGCCTGTTATTGATTATATACCAAAAGAAAATAGCCAAGCATTTCTATACCTAAAACGCGTATTACACTGGCAACAAACTAACAGTAAAAATGCTATTTTGGTAGTAGACGACTCTTCTTCAGCTCGTAATCATATTGTCGAATTATTAAAACGCCGTAATTTCACAGTGTTTACTGCCAATAATGGTGTGCAAGCATTAGAGAAATTGAAGCAGCATAAAAATGTTAAAATGGTAATTACGGATTT
>Ga0209826_1001129_pt1 | contig 18808 bp, 17 predicted proteins | sample GOMGulsemesocosm_5_FD_184637 | JGI IMG/M metagenome (GOLD analysis project Ga0209826, IMG submission 184637) | Methane-oxidizing microbial communities from mesocosms in the Gulf of Mexico - GOM15C Gulf of Mexico (SPAdes) (version 2) | ecosystem: Environmental > Aquatic > Marine > Cold seeps... | reverse complement strand
GGTATGCTGTTGAACATTCAACCAATATTATTTTGGCTTATGTTTTTGGTAAACGAAAAGATATTGTTTTTAAGGAATTAAAAGCCTTACTAGCACCTTTGAAAATCAACCGTTTTTACACCGATGATTGGGGAGCTAATGATCGATATATTGAACCCAATAAGCACGAAGTCGGAAAAAGAAACACTCAAAAAATTGAACGTAAGAATTTAAATTTAAGAACATGGATTAAGCGGCTGACACGAAAAACAGTTTGTTTTTCAAGGTCAGAAAAAATGCATGATATTGTTATTGGCTTATTGATTAACAAAGTCGAATTCGCTGTGGATATTCATGCCTAACTACAAATTCGACCCACTACCCTTTCATACATTAAAAAGAAATGGTTCACCACGTACTAGGAACGGAGCTAAACAAGCAATTTTTGAATATATTGAGGTGTTTTATAATCGAGAGAGAATCCATTCTGAAAATGACTATTTATCACCAGTAGAATATGAAATTCAGCAAAAAACTATCTGAATTTGTGTCCTGAAAAGTGTTGATACATCACCTTATCTCCAGCTCTTACTTGGGTACAATCAACCACCCATTTTAGAGGAATGGTTTTAGGTAAAATCAGATGATTCTTTGCTAGTTTTGCCAGCAACTTCTCTCGAAAGACCTTAGCCAAGGTTTTATGGTTAAAAGAAATACTTGGTATGTCTACTTCGTGACAGTTTATTGAGTTTATCATCCACGATTGCGTCTTATTAAATTTTCAGGCAAAAAAAAGCCTCGCTTAAAAAGCGAGGCTTTTTTAATAAACAGTAAACCGTTTATTACTGAGGTTGAACTTGTGCAGCTTGTAGACCTTTTGGGCCATTTTCAACTTCATATACAACAGTTTGGCCTTCAGCCAAAGTTTTGAAACCGTCTCCAACGATTGCTCTGAAATGAACAAATACGTCTTCACCACCTTCGTTAGGAGAAATAAAACCAAAACCTTTTGCTTCGTTAAACCACTTAACAGTACCAGTTGCCATTTTTTGAAATCCTCAAAATGTAAAAATAAAAATAAAACGCGTGTCGATGACATTATAAGGATTCATAGATGTGCCAATTACAGGATGTTCTTAGAAAACCAGCTTGAGCCAACGCAGGCTCGCTTAGTATATCGCATTAGAAATAAAATTGCGCGCTTTTTTAGGGGATATTTAGCTTCAAACCTATAAAAACAAGAAATCATTTTAATTTCAATTATTTACAAGAAAAACTTACCAATATTTCTTACAATTTAATTTCTAACTGATCAATGTCTACTGCCAACTGACGCAGTACCATTTTTCCATTTACATATTCAATTTTATTATTTAGCCAATTTGATGATGCTAAAACATACCACCGGCTCAACAATGCTTTTAACCTTACCTTTCCACTCACCGTAAAATGCCACTGACCAATTATCTGATTATATTCTGGAAGCTCAATAGGAGTCATTATTTCTCGCAATTGCTTTAACTGCTTTAACACTTTGTCAATTTTAGCTTCATGCCGAGATAACCATTCAACTACTTTTTTAGGGTTAATCTGTTCAATTGAGGACTCTTCATTATCTGATACCAGCTTTAAACAATGGATAAGCTCACAACTACTAAATTTTACAGCTATTTCATAAAAAGCAGAAGCTTCCATATCATTTAAACAATCATGACTATATTCAATATTAGGCATCGTCGTTGTTTGGACTTCACATGTTTCAGGCCAACCTTTGCCAATTAACTGAGGATAAAAAACTTTTTTGGATTCTGCTTCAACTACTTTTGAAGCCATTAACAGAGTTCCAATTGCTTGAGTCTTATGTCCCGCAATCCCTATATTGAGCAATATAGGTAATTTACTCTTAGAAAATAGAGCTAAAGCATAGGAAACTGCTGCTGCCATAGAAACCTTGCCAATACCTGTCACAGTAAGAATAACGTTATCATTTCTATAAATTGAAAATGGATGACTGCTATTATCTTTTTTTAATGTGTAAAAATTTATTAAGACTTTCGCCTCACATTCCAACGCAGTAAAAATAAATATATTTGCCGACTCATTCATTGCACTTCCTCCATATCAAAAACAGCTTTTAAACCACTCACATCATGCTTCTTGAAACGAATCCATTATCTGTTGATAATGGTTCGCCTCGATGGTTTTTCCACGCTTTACTGCACCCTGATGGAAAATTTTGCATTTCTTTAACAACACCGTAATCGCTTGTAGTTTATTTTCCTCCGTCAAAACATTCTGGGAAATGATTTTTTCTAATGCTTTAATTCTATACTGATCCATCCCCCAATACTTTTGAGATAATTGATCATCATGCCCCCCGTACTTTTTTATTTGAGGCTCTTCAATATAAAGTACCGGAAATTTTGCCGTAATACGTAGCCATAAATCATAATCTTCACAGGCTGGAAACTGAGTATCAAAAAAACCAATTTCATCAAAAATAGATTGGTGAATTATAATTGATGATGGCGACATCGCACATAAAGGCAAACATTGTGGAAAAATCCACCCACCTGTTTTTTTATGTTTTTTCATCTGATTGACCCTCACCCCCTTTCGTATCCATACCTCCTCAGTATGGCAAATTTTATATTCTGAATTTTCCTCTAACAAAGCAAGTTGCTTTTCCAGCTTATGCGATAACCACTCATCATCCGAATCCAAAAAGGCTATCCATTCCCCTTTTGCTATCGACATCCCTTTGTTCCTGGCACTACTGACACCTAAATTTGACTGATAAAGATAATGCACATCAGGGTATTTTTCTTTTATCATTTCTGCCGTATTATCAGTGGATCCATCATCAATAACAATAACTTCAAATCCCTTAAATGTTTGCATATACACTGACTCCAAAGCACGCATCAATACTCCTGAACGATTAAATGTTGGAACAACAATAGACACCAAACACATATAAACCCCTTATATTTTAAATAATTGTTGAATTTTGTTAATAAATAACTTAAATTAAAGGCACTAACAAAACAAAGGAGTCGCTCATGTCGGCAGTTATGAATGAAACCCCCGATAGACGTCAACATAATCATCATTTAGTTTCTGAACTAGAGCAAGAAAGAGGCCAAGTATGGTCTTTGTATTGTGAAGTGGCTGATTTAAAACCATTCTCCGCCACTATTGAAACCCAATCAACCCTAACTCAGTTTTCTCAATTATTGGTTGATTATGTTTCTTTAGGACACTTTGGTATTTATGAATATCTATTGTCAGGAAAAGAACGTAGAGAAAAGGTGTTAACCGCAGCAAAAAAGATTTACCCTGAATTTTCAAGAACAACAGAAGCGGCCATTTCTTTTAATGACAAATATGACGACCATAAAAATAAATTTAAAATAGAGAGCTTAGAAGAGGACTTATCCGCTTTAGGTGAAAACCTAGCTAAGAGAATTGAACTCGAAGACGAGCTCTGCCGCTTAGTTTTAAAGTAAGCCTATTTGTACTGAGTAGCATTCTATTTTCCTAAAAGACAACTGTTAGATTAATAGCACCAAAAGTTCGGACAGTCTATTTCACCTTCTCCCTCAAAGGAGAAGGAACTACATGCGAAAACTTCTGGAACGATAATATGTCTTTTAGGCAATAAAAACTACTCTATCTCCCCTATTGTAGTCCCTGTTCCAGTATCTTTTGCATCGATTAAGAAACGTTCTTTCAAACGTTTAAATGCTGACCATAGCGTTTTATCCATCACCACCTCATTGCCGATAGAAACAATTACTCGCGTTAACTCAGGAATTTTTGTTTTAGTAGAAATCATATAGATAGGCTGCACGTAAAGAATTGAATGATCCATCGGCAAAATAATCATTCGCCCCCTCTCAACTCTTGAGCCATGCTGATCCCACAAGGTAAACTGTTCTGAAATCTCCGGGTTTTGATCAATCAGAGCCGCAACCTGAGCAGGCCCATTAACTTGAATATCCTTATTAAACTTATAAATTGTGATGCCTGGCTTATAAGCTTTACTACAATTAATATTGTCCGCAGTCCCAGCCACACCAACCATACTTAAATTATCTCGATGAACGGGCGTCATTGGATTAATCATCACAAACTCTTCCCTATCATTACAATTATTAAAATCCATAGTGATAAAGTAAGGTAAAACAGTTTTTTTATCTACTGTCGCAAACTGCCATGTTTCAGCTTGCTCATAAAACAATGAAGGATTTTTCTGATGATATTTTGCATAAACCTTCATTTGCATATGATATAAATCTCGAGGGTATCGTAGATGCCCTCTTACCTCTTCAGGCATTTCATCTAATGATTGAAAAATACCAGGGTATGCTCGACTATAGGCATTAATAATAGGGTCAGAGGGATTGGATATATAATATTTCACATCACCCGCATAAGCATCCACAACAACTTTTACCGAATTACGAATATAATTAAACTCATGCGTTCCATCTAAATAGTCATGTGCCGCAGGTTTAGAAACGGGGTAGTTATTAGATAAGGTATAAGCATCTTGCACCCAATAAAACCTATCTTTAGAAATCACAAGATATGGATCTCTATCCAAATGTAAAAAAGGGGTGATTCTAGTGATTCGCTCAATAATATTTCTATGCAACATGATTTTACTTTGTTGACTAATATTTGTTGAGAAGAAAACTTTTTCATCTTTAAGATAAAAAGCTAATAGTGCTTTCCTAAAATAAGAAGGAATAGGAATACCTGCATTTCCTTCATACCCCCCATCTAAACTAGGGTCGGTCCCAGCAAGCTCCAATACGTTTAATTTATTAGGCACAATCGCGTATTTATATTGCTCTTGGCCAAAATAAATATCAGAGTTTTTAACACTAAATCCTTTAGTTGATGACATATTCAAATCACGAAGGTACCAAATAATTGGTTTTGCAGCATCTTGGGCAGCTGGTGTAACAACTGCGCCATACCCATGCGTGTAACGTAAATGTGTGTTTTCCCAGTTCTGCGCTTCCCTAGGCAATTTCTTAATATTCATTTCTCTTGCTGCCAAATTGACTTGCTGAAAATGCCCATTAAGAAAGTAACGGTCTTCATCCACTTCTAAAAACCGATAATAAGGCCTGATGCCTTGTAGCTGCATATAACCATCGGTTAAATATTCTCTATCCCAGACAGGAATATTTTCAAAATGTTGCTGTGTGCTCCATTCTTCAATATCCTGACTCGCATCCAGTTTAACGACAAACTCTTCCGTTTTAATATTCTTTAAATCATACGCATCTAATGTCGCATCTATATTATTTAACATAAAAGTCTTTTCAGTACTGACAGGACTCGGTTTAACAATAAACTTATCCATAAGGTCAGGAATAAACTGAACTTTTTGCAACCCCAATACAGCTGCAAAAGCGACTATAGAGATATAAAAAGGGGCTTTAACTCTATGTTTTTCAGAAAATATATAAATAACAGCTGTAACAGCCGTCGCTATAAACGTCGCTATAGATAACCATATCAAAGGCAACTGATAGCGAATCTCCACAAAACCTGGGCCAAAAAACACAGGTTCATGACTATCAACATACAGCAATGAAAAGCGATCCAGTAAAAAGCCCCAGATCACAAATAAAACCACAAAACCTATTAATATGGTGAGATGTATTTTTGCCCCAATAGGAAACTCTTTACTTTGATTAGGCACAAAAATATGCTCTAACCAATACAAACAACCCACCATAAAAAATAGCAAAATTGCTGTGATCAATAATTCTTGTTGAATCAGAATATAGACTGGATAGGAAAATAAGTAAAAACTTACATCATTGCCATAAACTGGCTCAGTTACTCCCGCTGCACTGCCAAAAAAGAACAGAATGGCAGATTCCCATTGATCATAAAATGGAAGCGCAATAACAATGGCTAGAATAAAAGATAAGGGGGTATATACTTTCGCTGAGCCATCCATAAAAACATCAGCAAAGCGTTGAAACCGTTGTCTCTTATCAACATCCAACAAAACGTCATCAGGGGGGTTTAGACCTAAATAACGAGAGGCTATCCAAAAATGAAAATAAAAAATAGCAAAGAAAAGAAAGGTCACGCCACCCGATAAAATAAATCTATAAAGTAACCGTAACCAATAATACCCTTCTAGCTCTAGTGATCTAAACCACCACAAATCAACTAATAAGTCTAAAAATAAAAAATAGAAAGTAACATATAAAATAACGGCAATAACAAGGGTTGCTCCAGCAATGGCAGGCAACAGTTTCCAGTTACGCATAAATTCCTCTCTCTAAAAATTGTATATTTTGCAGATACCCAGATATCACAAACAACTCGTAATCATAAGGGTATTATTGAATTAACACTATATTAGGTTATTTTAACACTCAAACCATTTTTTTTGCTTTATATCCTTTCGCTCTAATAGCAATACGCGCAGTAATTAGCGTACATAAAGACCCATCCGCAAGATAATAGCCATATTCAAAACTAGGTGTACTTCGGCCTTTTATTTGTAATTCCTCTCGAATCTGTGCTTCCTGCTCAGAAGTCATAACAAAGCGTAACTCTAAATCAGTCCTACCTTCATATTTAAAATCAATGTTTAAAGATCGAGTCCACACAGAATATCCAGGAAAAACCTTAATACATGACATAGCGGCTATTGGGTCGGCCAAGCAAGCCTGAAAACCTCCAAACATACTGCCACCCGTATTTGTTGCCACCCAACTATGAGGCAACAATATTTTAACCTGCCGCCAGCAGGATGATAACTCCAACACTTTTGGTCTTATCAACCAAAAAGCTGGGTACCATTCGATTCGCTGCTTATCCGTTAACCAGTTTGCATTCCATATTAATTTACGTAAATTCAAAGTAAACTTTTACTGGCGATTTCATAGACATCTTTTGAAATATCAGCCGTATTGACAATCCGCGACAATTCATTTTTCATTAATTTTTGCCTGTTCTCATCAAACCGTTTCCATTGAGTTAAAGCAGACACCATTCGCGAGGCAACTTGAGGATTAATGCTATTTAATGCAATAACTTGATCTGCTAATAACTGATAGCCTTGCCCATTTGCAGCATGAAAGTGCAATTGATTGGCTTGACTGAATGCGCCAAGTAAAGAACGTACCCGATTAGGGTTAGTCAATTCAAAAGCGGGGTGATTAAGCAGACTGTTAACAATAGTAAAAGTATCTTCAGCACTACTACAAGCTTGTAAGGTAAACCATTTATCAATAACTAAAGCCTCACCTTTCCACTGCTGATAAAAACTATCGAGACATTGTGCTTTTGTAGGGTTATTACTCTCCACAATAACAGTTAATGCAGCGAGTTGATCGGTCATATTGTTGACTAAACTAAATTGATTTTCTGCCAGCTGATAGTTTTCTGCAGTCTCTAGTGCAGATAAAAAGCTTAAACACGTATTTTTAATTCGCCTACGCCCAATAGACCCTGCATCAAACTGACCAGATTCATCTTTATGATGGCATTGATATAATTCTTGGAACTGGCTTTGCAATTGTTCTGCTAATGTTTTCTTAACAAATTCTCTCGCCAAATGAATCGCCTCAACATCAACCACATCCATTTGTCCTGCCAAATAGTTTTCTGCAGGTAAGCTCAACAATAATGAAAAGTATGACAAGTCTTCCCAAGGTTGCTGTATTACATTGGCATAAGCTTTAACCAATAAAGGATTAAGCTGCAATGCCTTTTCTTGCTGAATATCGGCAATTAAACCAAAAATAACCTGACTAGACATTTTTTGCCCAGCATCCCAGCGATTAAAGGTATCCACATCATGACTTAATAAAAAGGCTAACTCTTCTAAACTTTGTTGTTTTTTCAGTAACACTGGAGCAGAAAACCCTCTCAGTAAAGAAATCACTGGTTTTTCATCTAATTGTTCAAACACAAACGTTTGTTGCTGATGAATTAACTCTAAAATGACTTCATCGGCCTCACAGCCATCAATACAAATTTTTGCTACTGAACCATCAGCAGCCAACAACCCTAATTTAACAGGAATATGCAATGGTTCTTTAGTTTCTTGCCCAGGAGTTGCTTCACAACTTTGCTTTAAAATTAAGGTTAAGGTTTTATCTTCTTGATTATAAGTTTCAATGGCTTCTAAAACAGGTGTTCCTGCTTGTGAATACCACCGTCTAAATAATCCAAGATCAATATCTGATACAGCTTCCATTGCATTTACAAAATCTTCACACGTCACCGCTTGCCCATCATGGCGCTGAAAATATAAATCGCTACCTTTTCTAAAGTCTTCTTCACCTAACAAGGTATGAATCATTCGGACAACTTCTGCACCTTTCTCATACACGGTTAAAGTATAAAAGTTATTAATTTCTATATAAGCTTCTGGACGAATTGGATGAGATAAAGGTCCCGCGTCTTCAGCAAACTGTCTAACACGTAGCAATTTAACATCTTCAACTCTTTTAACAGCCTGAGAAGTCTGGTCCCCCGTAAACTGCTGATCACGAAAAACAGTAAACCCTTCTTTTAAACTTAATTGAAACCAATCACGACAGGTAATTCGGTTGCCTGTCCAGTTATGAAAATATTCGTGGCCAATAACACCTTCAATATGCTCATAATCACTATCAGTCGCGGTATCAGGGCGTGCTAAAACAAACTTTGTATTAAAAACATTAAGCCCCTTATTTTCCATCGCCCCCATATTAAAATGCCCAACAGCAACAATCATATATAGGTCTAAATCGTATTCCCGTCCATAAGCCTGTTCATCCCACTGCATTGAATTCTTAAGTGACTGCATAGCATGATCACATTTATCAATATCATGTGATTCTACAAAAATCTGTAAGCTAATATTACGCCCAGTCATGGTGGTAAATGTATCTTCAATACACTCCAATTGCCCAGCAACCAAAGCAAATAAATAACATGGTTTTTTGAAAGGGTCTTCCCAAGTCACCCAATGACGATTATTTTTTAACTCGCCCTCAGCCACTTTATTACCATTAGATAATAAAACAGGATATTTATCCTTATCTCCTATCAACGTGGTTTTAAACAACGTCATAACATCGGGACGATCAAGGAAATAGGTGATTTTTCTAAACCCTTCTGCTTCACATTGCGTACAAAGCATGGTGCTAGAAAGATAAAGCCCTTCTAGGGAAGTATTTGATTTAGGGTTAACGGTATTTTCAATCGCCAATACAAATACTTGTTCCTGAGGCACATTATCAATAGATAAAGACTCAGTATTTTGATTATATTGTGTTTCATTTAATGCAATACCATCCATTGCAACACTGACCAGTTCTAGATTTTCACCGTGTAAAACCAGAGCTGCATTGTCTACTTTACTCTTTGGGTTCTTATGAATAGTTAACTTTGAAACCACACGCGTTTTTAATTCATCTAAAATAACCGTAAGCTCTACACTTTCAATTAAGTATTCTGGAACGGTATAGTCTTTCAAGTAGATTGTTTGTGGTTTTGTATCTGTCATATTTTTTAATTTTTTATCGACAACTTTATATTGTCATTATATGTTCGTAGGGAAGTAATAATTTGAAGCACATAGATTAAAAGTCTATGCACGTTTTTTATAATGCTATTTACCAAGTAAATCTACAAATTCATCAATATTCAATAAATTCAACTTTGGGAAATCAATCCCTTTCAAACAGTTAAAGTGCTTATCATTGCTCACAATGTAATCGACATTACCAGCAATTGCACAATCTACAAATTTGTTATCATCTTTATCGTCAGTAATTAAATTCCACTGATAATAAACCTCTTGTTTTTTTACATTTTGCAAACTCAATAACATTTCACTAATATTATTTGCTATTGTTGCATTTGTTTTACGTTCAATAATCTCAGTATATTCGCTCAATATTTCATTACTAATGATTAAAGTGAGATTCTTATTTAATAGTCCATCAAAAATAGTTCTATATCGTGATTTTGTAGGAATAGAAACTAATAATATATTGGTATCTAAAACAACTTTCATTCTATTGGTAAGGTGTTTTTAAATGCTCATTTGACCATTCAGTCATGGTCTCATTATCCCAATTATTATCTTCCCAAAGCTTATCAATTTTTTGTGTCGCTTGCTTAGCAAAGTATTTTGCAAGTAATTCTTTTATGTCAGCTAACTGCTGATTATCCAACTGATAACTAAATACTTTTAACAATTCTAACTGTAAATTACTAAGTTTTTGAGTTTGCATATCAATACTCCTGTTTAAAGATAAATAACAGCCTTTTTGTGATCTCAGCACTTCTATCACTATATACCTGCCAATAATAAGTTAATTCTACGACATTTAATCCATTGTTTTTTGCTAATTAGAAAAAATTTAAAAATACGCTTCCTGATTAACCCATTTATTATTTTTAATCAATGGTAATACATTAATGTCTAGCCATTTATCCCCTGTTGTCTCAACAATAATTTGCTGCCCTTTTTTTTGGGCAAACACTGGACAATGACTATTTTTGATAGATTGTCTAATTAAGTTAGTATATCCAGGTTGCCAAGCCATTAAACTTGGCATGTTTTTTTTAATTTGAGAAAATATTCGGAGCCCTTCTGGATCAATGTCACCAAAATAATAAAGAGGTAAATTCACTAAATTTTCCTGCCAACACTTCTTAAGTTTATTTACCGCTTCAGAATTAATAGCTCCAGAAAAATGCCATTGAATTGTTCTGTCGGAAAAAAGATTATTAGTTGCTCCTTTATACCCCTGCATATAAATTTTAATTAATTCACTAGCCTCTGGCCATTCAGAGCTATCGATATAGCTATCTTGATTTTCAAGGAATAAGATGCCCTTAAAAGTGACTTCTGGTAAAAAAGCATGTAGTAGAATTGTTCTATCAAAAATCATTACCTGACTGCCATAAAGATCACGCAACCAAACTTCCTTACCTTTAAATAATTTAGAGTTTCCCCAAAAAAATCGTGCTCCTATCTGGTATGCAGTCATAGGGCTTTCCATTAATGCTCTACCCACTTGAACAAAACGATGGAACCAATCTTCGGGCGATAACGCCTCATCACTGAATGGTGTTTTTAATAACTCAGCCTTTGAAAAAAAGGATTCATATTTTATCCATTCCTGGAACCATAAAGTCTGATATTCACTAACTCTAGGTCTATTTAACAAAACCCTGAGTTCACCCTCAGCATCAAAATTATAAGCCAGACGACAGTTTTGCCATGGGTTCCAATGGGGGGCACGCTTTTTTCTAATACTATTGAGTTCAATCCATCCATATTCACTTGATTGAACCAACAATTGCCAAGTCTCTGTATCTTGGTCTAAATATTCAGGCGAAAATAAGCTGGGTATTTTTTTCTCAGTAATAGGAAAACTTATGGACTTTTTTCGTTCTTCCGAACTCTGAACCTCAAGTTTAATTAAAAAATCAATAATTAGGTCTTTGACGGGTGACTGGTTTATTAACTGTTCACGACTAAACTTTTTCATCTAAATCTTCTTGTTCAAGCTTATAAAGATAATCTAAAAAATCACTTTGAACCCCTGCATCTTGATAAATCTGTTGTTTTTTATCATTAAAAAGTTTAGTTACATTGTCTTGGTTAATGACGCTTTCAAAAACTTCTACATAAGTAAACAGTTCGCCAATTGCTTTAATAGTGGCATATTTTGTAACTGAAAACTTTTTATTAACATAGCTTAATAATGGACCGGCTTTACTACTTGGTATTGCCATCGTAATTTGCAGGCCTAATTCTTTATTTAAATAATTAATAACGCGTTCAGATCTATTTTCATCTAGTTTTTCAAAACTTTCATCTATCAGTACCATTCTTAAATGGCTTCCACTGTCTTCATATCGTAAAGCATTCATTAAACTGGCTGAACGAATAACATAACTGGGCGTTTCTAACTGGCCTCCTGAGCCAGTAGCTGTACGTTTTAAAGAAACTTTACGAGGCTCATCATTTCCTTCATGGATAAATTTTATGATATCGAAACTATGGTAATTCCGATAATCTGCAATACGTTTTAATTCTTTAAGTCCTTTACCATCTTCACTTAAAAGTTGATTTCTAATTTTTTTAAAAATTTCCGCTGACGCTTCAGTCAGTGAGTCAACTATCATGTCACTTTGGATCACACTTAAATGACCAGCTTCTTCAAACAGGTTTAAATATTCTGTAAATTCAGGAATTGCTCGATAATCAAATTCATAATGCTCATTTCCAAATCGAATTTTCTTTAATTTCTGGTTTAGCGATTGCAACTGACTTTTACCATCAGCAACTGCGTTATACGTTTGATTACAAATATCTTTAATAAAGGTTTCATTAAAACTAACATTCATTTCGGAAAGTTCGTTTCGATGTTTTGCTAATACATCATTGCGTAATTGATTTAATATAGTGTCAACTTTCTGGTTTACTGAGCATAACTCTGAGAATAGATTTATAAGTAATTGAGGATTATTCCCTTGATACTCAGTATCAATTAACACTAGTTTTTTATGATCAACCGCTTGGCTTCTTATATTTAATTCGTTAAATAATCGGAGGTTTTCGGAAAAGGTTCTAAAGTCATGTCCTTTATTATCATTCCAATTAACCTCCTTATATTGTTGAACTTTTTCTGTATTATTACCTATCTTCTCAATACACTGATTAACATCAAGTTCATTCGAAAAGATAGACATATCAATTAATGTCTTTTTGAATAAATCAGAAAACTTTATTTGTTCTTCTATCTGCTTGGATAGGCTTTTAACCAAACTCTCTTTTTCAGTTACTAACGCTTTTAATTCAGGAATCTGTTCGCTTAGTTTCTCAGACTTAGTCTCTATAGACTCTAATTTAGATTTACACGCCTCAATGTCATTAATTAAATCTTGAAATTCTGATGTGTCAATTTTAGCAAGCAACGCTTCTAAATTAGAATTATCAGCATGCTTTTGGAGAAGATCAGCTATAAGTCCTCCCATTTCAACATTTTTAATATTATTGGCACAATTAGAAAGCAGTTGCCAGCTTTGTTGCGTAACATTTTGTTTATCAAATTGATTATTTAATTCTTCTAAACGTACTGTTTTTGAATGAATGACACGTTCTATAGCTTCTTGACCAAAAACAAGTCTATCCTCAGAAATAAGACTACCCCCCATTTTGTAAGACGATGAAAAACTTCCATTCGACATCAGACCTCGAGAAGTGAACCGTAATTCATTGTAAGACTCAACTAGAGACACATTACCATAAGCTCCTTTTATATATAAATCTGCAAGTTGATGAGTAAAACCCATTGCATGATAAAGCGAAGAGTTACCAGGAATTTTTCTGTCTTTTAAATCCTTTATTAATTTAGACCCTTGCACAACAGATGATTGGAAGAGTTTGTATTTATCTCGTAAATCCATGACTTTTGACTCGTATTCCTCTGGAAGTAGAATAAGGAATCGGTTGTTTTTTAATAAAGATTCAATCGCCTGCTGCCATTTTGAGAAGTCTGGTTTTATTTCGATATGATCACAGAGTACTCTGGCATCGCAATCTGGAAAATTCTCCCTAATTTTTTGCAGAAGAGATTCAGTATCTCTTAAATATGCAATTTGGTTGGTTTTTTTGAGTCTTTCAATTTCCATACCCAAACTGGATATAATAGTTTTAGTTTGCTGATAATTTGTTTTAGAATCTTGATGTTCTTTATTTATGGTGTCTTGGCTTTCGGCTAATGCCTTATTTAATATACTGTAATATTTATCAGCATTTTCTATTTCGGGCTGAATTTGAGATAGACACTCCAAACTGTTTGAATTAACCCATTCCATAAAAGGCACTTGATCAATACAGTCAGTTGAAACAATTTGATTAAAAGATTCAAACCAATCTTCACCTATTGATTTAAAAAAATCAGGTTGTTCATCTAAAACATAAACCAAACTTGATAAATGTTTATACCAATTTTTTCGTGTTCGACATAAATCTTTTAATTCTTTTTTAGTAATAATGATTGATTCTTTGTTAACAGAAATAGATTTTTCAATATTTTCCTTATCTTGAAATTCTTTAATGCTACTTGACTGACTTTGTAATATTCTCAATTCATTATTTACAGACTCTTTTGCTATTTTTAAGTCGCTTTTCTCTATCGTTTTTTTATCTAACTCTGTTTGATGTGTTTCTGCTTCTTTTGAATTCTTGATTGCATTTACTTGTAATGAACAAACGGAGCGAATTGCTACTTCATACTTATATAACTGACTATCTACAACCAATTGTGAAAGCTTTCTACCAGCCTCATTGGCTTTATTTAGATAGTTCACCCCCACTTCAATATTCTGTGCCTGCTTTTCCATTTTATTAATGGACTGCATCATAGAACTTATTTCATCAATAGCTTGATCAATATTTTTTTCATCTAAAACATCTCTTTTTATGAATTGATCCAGGTCTTGAACAGGTTTATAGGACATGAACTTGCTAAATGATTTAGCAGCTTCCTTTACTTCATTTTTATTTACAAATTTTTTACCACGAAACCTGCCATAAAGCTGAGATAAATAATCTTCCTTTCCAGAACAATGGGTAATATTAATATCCGTTACCACGGATTTTAAATGTAATTCTATGTCCTGTAATGGAACAATGGATTGGCCTCCCTCGTCTTTATCTTCCATACAATAATTAACATCGATTGTATGGCCTTCAATAAGAAATAATTTTATATCATCCTGTTTAGCGGCACGGTGCTCACCCATTGTTTCTAAATAAGCACTTACCCCTATAATTGCGGTAAAAGCAGGTGAGTTTTCATAGAGCTCAGGTATGAAATTTGCTATCAGATAACAAGTATTAATACCGTTAATTCTTGCATAGCCACCATCATCAGCACCCAATACATAAGATGCAAGTGTTCGAACTTCTTTTGTTCTTGATCCTTGAGTTGATTCATCTTGTCCAGGATTATAATGAAACAAACCTTTATATGCAGATGTCATTATGGTTTGTATCGCATCTAATAAAGTTGTTTTACCTGATCCATTAGGCCCTTCAATCATATTGACTTGTTCAAATGAATAGTTTCGATTTGGTAAATTAGCCCAGTTAATCAGCCCTAATGTATCTAACCTCATTATGAAGACTCCTCATCATTTTGTAATTCACCAACCACTCTAAAATAGTCATCCAGTACAAAATGGCAAATTGAATGGTTTATTGCCACGTAATCATTTTCATGCTCAAGGCTCTCATACTGAATCAAGCGTAGTTTTTTTAATGTAAGAAACATTTCTTTCTTTTCAGTTGAACTGGCTGGGATATGTTTTTCAGAAATATCAAAGAAGCGAGTTTGGATTATTTCCATCGAACTATGAACAAAACCCTTTTCATCAGCATTTCCTTCTCTTAACTTTTCGTCATAAATTGAGCGTAATGTTAGAAGTAGTATTTTTTCATTACTCTTTAAGCGTTTAATAAATGCCGTATGATTTAATTCATCTTCTCTAACACCAGGAATACGTGCGCCTGGTGGAAAAATTATAATGTAATCGTGCACTTCATTACGAACTAAACTAAATCCTAATATAGATAAGTACTCTTGAACCAAATGTTCATTTCTAACATATAAATCATAGAACTCTGATTCTCTAGCATTGTTATGCCTTGTAATGACCTGTCTCTCAAGTAAACGGTGTAACAGGTTTTGGAACTCATCCATCGTTGTATCAGAGTGTTGCAGCTGAACTGTTAAATAGTCATTTATATTCAATTCTAGTTACCTATTATTGTATGTACCTAATTTCAAAAATTTGCCCTTGATAATATTGATTATTAATCTCACCAGGAATCGCTTTAACTTCAAAGTTTTTTGATAAGGGGGTATTAATCCCACCCAACTCTGTGGCAAATAGGGCACCAATTAAAGTCTCTGGTGAATAGATAATTAAACGCTTACCTTCAATGGAATGTCCTCCAGCCAGTTGATCGATGATGTACTCTGAAATTAAATTACTTTCTACTCTAAAAGCTTCACTTATTGCCTTACGAATCTGAATTTTCTTTTTAGACTCTTTTGTTATTTCTGGACTTAAATTTACTGCATCTTTATTTTGAACACGCTTAACACTTTTTTTATGAGAAATATCACCAGGATTAACTAAAGAAAGAGATTGCAATGGAAAACCTGTGCTATCGCTTTCGAAGAGCATTTCTCGCTTGGTTGAATTTAAAGTTTTAATCTTCTTTAGTAGATAAAAAATTGACTGCTCATTATTCTCTGATTCCAAGTTGGCTATTTGATTTAACAGTAAATGAGCATGGCGAACAAAATCTGAAACCTTTGTTCTAAGTTCAGGGCTTTTTGTGTCGCATGCCTGCGTCACTCTTTGTTCTATACGATCTAGAGACCAAAGTAGAATGGAAGGACGGTCTTCTTTTAATAAATAACCATACTTAACTCTGAGTGCTTTTTCAATTTCAAACTTAGTTTTTGTGGGATAGTCTCTTATAGTCTGTATTAGAAGTATAAGCTCTGGTTTGTACTTTGAAATTGAGTCCTTATCAAATCTAGATTGAATATCTGGAATTACTTGCTGTTTGATAACTTGAAAAAAATTATCGCCCGCACTATTTGCATCACTCATTTGTTTATTCACTGAACTGACTAATTCACGCCGATAATCTGAAATCTTTTGTAAAGTGTTATTGAAATCAGCCATGATTTCATTTGAGTAATAGGTGGCAGTCATTAAGTAATCAATTAAGAACTGATTACTTTCTACCCCTGCAGTAAATTGTTTTAAATTTGATAATGTATTGAGTGTGTTCTGTGATTCTAAAAATATTTCTTCACTATCTTTCGTGAAATTAGAAGCAAAACTTCTTCCATCCACAGAAAGACGATAAGCTGATCGCGATGCTCCTGGGTCTCTGTACTCTTCAAACCAGCCTGTTCTGCGTAATTTTAAAAAAAGATCTGCTGCTTTTTCTTTTAGTTCAGAAGCTGATAATTTTTTTTCATCATAAGTATTGTGATCCTCTTCCTCAGAAAAGATAGGAACACCTTGTATAGCAGTGAAAAATATATCTAAAACATCTTCTTTGGTTAAATGATAACTATAATCAGCATCTGGACCATTTAAACGCAGATACACAGCACTGAGACAGGCAACTGTCAATTCACGGTTGATGCCTGAAAGATGCTTGAAAAAATGTAACTTATCATCAATAAAAAAATACATTCGTTTTAGGTTTAATCCCCAATTGAGGTTAGAAAGTTTAAATTCATCCTCTTTATCACGTCTAGTAACTAGATTAGATCATGTCTATATTGTAATTGCAAAAAAAATACTAGATAATGATTCTATGAATCTAAAATGGGAAGTACAAAGGCGACTAGAAGAAATCGAAAGATGCATTTTCTGGGGTGGGAAATTCAGTCGATCAGACCTGACGAAAAAATTCAACATTTCTGTACAACAAGCTTCTGCAGATATAAGTCAATATCAATCCCTAGCCCCCAAAAACATTATTTTTAATCGTTCATTGCGCTTATATGAGCCTGTTGAAAATTTTAATCCAATTCTAGTTTTCCCATCAATAACAGATTATATTGACTGGAAGAAAAACAGAGATGATAGTATTGAACAAGTTTCAATGCCTCTTCGAGAAGTTAAACTTCCTGCTCTTCGAGAAATAGCTAATGCACTTCATCAGGAAAAGTCGGTAGAGATTAGTTACCAATCAATGTCTAATAAAGATGTTTCAATTAGACGCATAACTCCGCATTCAATTGTATTTGATGGTTACCGGTATCATGTAAGAGCATTCTGTCATTTTAGAAATGAATTCAGAGACTTTGTACTTGGCCGGATTATTACCGTTAATGATAAAGATCACCCTGGTAAAACAAAAAATGAAGATATGGCGTGGAATATGTATCTTCCACTCAGGTTAGGGCCGCACCCTAAATTAACAGCTAGCCAAAAGAAAATTATTGAAAATGATTTTGGAATGACGGACGGGGAACTTCTTTTAAAAGTTCGGCAGGCTATGCTCCATTATACGCTTGCTCAGCTACGTATTGACCGATTTACGGAAGAAAGAAGCCCGGCTGAACAACAAATTGTTTTACTTAATCCAGATATTTTATCTTTGGGGTGATTTCTAGTTATAGAACTTATCACATAGTACAACCATACTATTGATATTTAATCTGTATTTTAAAATTTTCGGGTAACACTTGTGGTTAGTGCATTTCACCTCTTGATGTAGCCATAACTATAATCCTCTCAACTAAACAAACATTCTTCTTATACATCAATTTTCTAAAAGCGGTATAGGCGTCAAATCATGGGTTCAAGGTTCTAAGTTGTCTACGGTGTCTATTTTGTGGTTTTTTACTTTCAAAATATTTGTAGATCTAGTTTCGGTCTTTGTTCTTATCCCAAACTGATACTCAGAAAGCTTACCGACCTTGTTTTCCTCCAGACCTGTCAGAATATCTTCAATAAATTGCAATGGTAGTTTTTTATCATTATTCATATATATCACTCATATCAATACCTTTTTGCTAGGAGCAAGTATTCTAAGGATACGCTTCAACAAGACTTACCTCTGATCCAGTCGCTTTCAATTCAGCAACAATACTTTCAAGTGTTCGGGGGATAAACTGGCTACTGTTACCGACAACTGACTTGGCCAGCATTGCGCCCAAGGTAGCTGAACTAAATCCTCCAGATGTTGTGCTAAATTCAGTATATACATCAACATGTCCACCTTTAT
>Ga0209826_1001128_pt1 | contig 18831 bp, 12 predicted proteins | sample GOMGulsemesocosm_5_FD_184637 | JGI IMG/M metagenome (GOLD analysis project Ga0209826, IMG submission 184637) | Methane-oxidizing microbial communities from mesocosms in the Gulf of Mexico - GOM15C Gulf of Mexico (SPAdes) (version 2) | ecosystem: Environmental > Aquatic > Marine > Cold seeps... | reverse complement strand
TGAAGAGGTGAATCAGCTGGCTCACCTACTGAAACAACGCGGCTTAAAGCGCGGCGATGTGGTCGCCGTTTTTATGGAAAACCGCGCCGAGTATGTGCGCTGCATGTTGGCGCTGGCGAAGTTAGGTGTTGCCGGCAGCTTGATCAACAACAGCCTGACGGGGCAGGGTTTAGCCCACTGCATCAACTCAACCAAGACCCAACATATTATTGTTGGTGAGGAGCGAGCCGAGGTGCTGGCTGATGTGTTGCCGCTGTTGCCGTTAGAAAAAGGCGCAGATTTTATTTGGATGGTCGATCAAGGCTTGTCTTCTGCGCCGGAGTGGGCACAGGATGCAGCTGAGCTATTACCGGCTATGCCCACCTATAACCTGGCGGAAACCGATGACATCACAGCCGGTGAAACCGCTTATTACATTTTTACCTCTGGCACCACGGGCCTGCCTAAGGCGGCGGTGTTGCCGCACCGTAAGATTCTTATTTCCGGGGAGTTGTTGGGGCCAGTTGGTTTTCAAGTACAGCCACAAGATCGTCTCTACCTGTGCTTGCCGATTTATCACATCACCGCCATGGGGCCGGGTTTTTGTGGTTTTGTCTGCAGTGGAGCAACGGTGTATTTACGCCGCACTTTCTCCGCATCCAAATTCTGGCCAGAGGTTAAGGCCTTCCAGACCAACTGTTTTATGTACGTCGGCGAGTTGTGTCGCTACCTCATGAATAACCCGGTTTGTCCTGAAGAGCGTAATAACCCGTTGCAAAAGATGATGGGCAATGGCCTTCGCCCCGACATTTGGATGGAGTTTAAGCAACGTTTTGAGGTAGATCGTATTTGTGAGATGTACGGCGCCAGCGAAGGTAATGTAGCGTTTGTAAATCTGTTGAATAAAAACAAAACCATTGGCGCTGCGACGACACCTGTGGCCTTAGTAAAATACGATGTTGAAAATGATGAGGTAGTGCGTGACGCCAGCGGTCGCTGCATTGAAGTGGGCATGAATGAGCCGGGTCTGTTGTTGGGTGAGATCAACAGCGATGCGCGCTTTGATGGTTATACCGACCCAGAGGCTACAAAAAAGAAGTTGCTTGACGATGTATTACAGCCAGGTGATCAGTGGTTCAACACCGGTGATCTGGTGCGTCAAATCGACGTCGGCTTTGCCTTGGGCTTGAAGCATTTCCAATTTGTCGATCGCACCGGTGACACCTTTCGCTGGCGCGCCGAAAATGTATCCACCAATGAGGTGGCCGAAGTCGTCAATCAACACAGCCAAATCAACATGGCCAATGTCTACGGAGTAGCCGTGCCAGGCACTGAGGGCAAGGCGGGCATGGTGACGGTGAGTGTCGAGCAGCCCGACGAGTTTGATCTTGAACAGTTTCAAACCTTGGTGGAGTCGCAATTGCCGGGCTACGCACAACCGGTTTTTATTCGCTTGCAGCAAGCGCTGGAGACCACAGTGACCTTTAAATTGCAGAAGGTTGAACTGCGCGAACAGGCTTATCATCTTGATAAAGTGGATAGTGACCGTGTCTTTGTAAGGCCACCTCGCTCAAAAAGCTACAGCCTACTAGACAACGATTTTTACCAGCAAATAGTGCAGGGCAACTCTGGTTTCTAGGTTCTGATTATTACGTTCTGATCAATCAGCCCATGGCTTTTGCGGTGGGTTTGTTGTGTTTTTCTGTGTTCTGTACTTTGGCCGCTTGCGGCCTTTTTTTGTTGTCTATTGGCCTTGCTCTCCATTGTCTCTGTTGTGCTTGACAAGCTATGAGTTTATACACTTTCAACACGGCGACTGACGTGCAATGTTGAAAGTGTATGCCCTATATTTTTCTTGGGCCTAATGAAAGTGCGTCGGTTGTTGCCGGGTTTTTTGACTCGTGATATTGCCGCTTTGCGTTCCACACTTTTAAGTAACGGTAAAACGGCACGGTAGGATAAAGGTGATGCACCAGGTGATAATTCTGATAAAAGAACAACGGGGTTAACAACCACTCCAGCCCAACTCGATTTGAAGTGCTGCGAAAAGGGTCGTCGGCAGCGTGTGTTTCGTGCGGATAATGAGGTAAATAATCAAACACCAATATAATGAAAAACTTGGAAATTCGCGTTGGGATGAAAAACAGCAATAGATAATATTCCAACCACCCAGCTAGGGTGAACGCGGCAATCACAAGCATGGCAAACAGAACGGCCAGGTAAAATTCTATGCGTTCATTTTTTCGTCTCTTCATAAATACTTCAGGCTTTAGATAATACTTGAAATAGTACACGTCAAATATCATCCATTTGAACGGCAGCAGCCAAGCGGGACCAATACCAGCGAATGCATCTGGGTCCTTGGCAGGGTCATTGGTAAACCGGTGATGCTGCATATGCACGCAGCGAAAAACCGACAGCAACGGCGCAGGCTCAAGCAGTAACATGGCCGCTCTACCGAGCCAGTCGTTGACCTGCTGGTTTTGGCTGACGGCGCGGTGACTTGCCTCGTGAGCCATGGCAAAAGACATGTAAGAAGCCAAGGCATTGAGCGCAATAGCCCAAAACACGGAAAGTGCACCTGATAGGTAAGCGAAGGTTGATAAACCAAAGGTGGCAAAGGCCGCCACCAAGACCATGATGGTCGGCCAGGCTGTTTTGGGTCTTTGGGTCAGTGATTTAAACAGGTTTGGGTCATCGGTTTGATCGGAAATAGGGGGGCTTGATTTCATGCTTGAGCCTTTTGGTTGAGCTATTGATTGAGCGTTAATCATTGATGGTTTCATTATTCAAAGAATTGTCTTGGCTCAACAGGACAAAAATTGACGCTGGGGGGACATTTAGTGACAAGGTGTTTGAGGAAGGTTTACACTTAAGCCCTTCGTTATTGGTTCATTACTGGTTCGATATAGTTTTGATGCCTCTTTTATCGAACTCTATTAATCGCACTGCATACTCTGGGTTTGACCACACATGGCAAGTCAAAAACACGCTTCCTCCAGTTACGCGCGTATCCTATTTAGGCATTTACGGTTGAGTGAGGAAAACAGCGCCGCCTACTTTGAAGGCACGAATGTATCCTATGAAGCATTAATGAGCCTAGATGGGACCATTGCCCTTGATGAGATGGCCAAAATTTATCGAAACGCACAGGTTATCTCTGGTTTGGAAGATTTGGGGTTGAGCGTCGGGTCCCAGTTGCATTTGTCGAGCCACGGCCCGCTGGGTGTGGCAGCGTCTAGTGCTCCCGACCTTCGGGCCGCGTTGACGCTGTTCGCCAAGTACAGTAGGACCCGAGCAGAATTTTTTAACGTTACCATCAATGAACACACAGAGGGAATGAGGGTCAGTTTTTCTGAAACCTTTGATCTGACAGATTTGCGAGCATTTATCCTAGAGACGGCGTTGATTGGCCTCTTTTCTTCTATCACGTCTTTTGTCGGTGTTGGTCAGTTTAAAGGGGAAGTAAAGTTTTCCTATTCAAAACCAAGCTATTGGAAGAAGTACCACCACTACTTTGGTGAGAATGTATTGTTTGATCAAACCACGACTGAAATTATCGTTTTAGATTCTATCTTGTCGGCGCCATCTCCTGTTGCCGATCCCATTATGCATCAAGAGGCGGTGGCCATCTGCGAAAGGCAATTAAACGAAATACAAGGCGTTGAGGCGACAAGGCCTGTGTTATCAACGCAAGCGACAGTCACAAGCTTGATGGCGGAAAATCCAGGCAGAATATGGACCTTAAACGAGGTGGCAGCCAAGCTGCACATCAGTCCGCGCACGCTGATACGCAAGCTGGAATCGGAAGGCTCGAAATTCCAGAGTCTGCGTGACGAATTAAGTAAAAAACAAGCCGTAAACTACCTAAACGATGTTAATTTATCTGTTGAAAGCGTCGGCTATTTAATGGGCTTTAGTGACGTTTCCAGCTTTAGGCGCAGTTTCAAACGATGGTTTGGAGAAACACCCTCGCAGTATATTGCGCGACTAAGAGGGGCCTGATCTTTACAGTTATCTGTCATTACTGATGGGTATTCAATCGAATCAATGACTCCTGGGCGCAGGAGGCAACCAGTTCACCGTCGCGGGTATAAAAACTGCCTCGGCTGAAACCACGCCCCCCGCCAGCGTTGGGGCTGTCCATTGAAAATAAAAGATGTTCGTCCACTCTAAACGGGCGGTGGAACCACAGCGAGTGATCGAGGCTTGCGGGCAGCACTGAGGTGCCGAATGTGTTGTGAGGGTGAGGGTAGAGCGCGGTGGACAGCAGTCCAAAATCCGACATGTAGGTCAGTAATAATTGGTGGCGTTGTAGATCGTTACCTGGGTTTTTCAGCACTTTCATCCACACCTGCTGCGCGGGGTCGGTGGGCTGCGGGTTCACGGGATCGCGGCGTACCACCGAGCGCCTCTCGACGGGCAGCGGCAATGCGGCCATAAAGGCAAATTGACCCTTGTGGATTTCATTGATACGCCCCCAGTACTCATCGTCGTTTTCCAGTGCTTCTGGAGCCGGAACCTCTGGTGCGTGCATCTGGTGGCTAAGACCACTTTCGTCAAGCTGAAATGAAACCGATGTACTGAAGATGGCCAAGCCATCTTGTTTGGCGACCACCTGACGGGTGTTGAAGCTGCGACCATCACGAATGCGATCGACCTCATAGACAACCGTTTTTGTGGGGTCGCCTGGGCGTAAAAAGTTGGCGTGCAGGGAGTGTGCCGTTCGGTCTTTATCGACGGTGCACATGGCTGCGTAGAGCGACTGTGCCAGTACCTGCCCACCGTAAATACGGGGGGGATTTGGTGGGCTCTCGCCAGTAAATAGATTGTTTGCAATCTGTTTTACTTCGAGGTTTTTGAGCAGTTTGTCGGTATCTGAAAACATGCTTTGCGGTCCAGTTGTTTACTTTTGTTCATCACAATACCTTATGCAGACTTGTGCCGGCCAGTGTTAAAAGGCGCCGCCTGGTCCTACTAGAGACAGTCCTCCCTAGAGACGGTCCTTCTGGATATGGCCCTCCTAGGTATAGCGCATCAATCGACCCCATTCATCATGGACGTTAAGTGTTAACCTCTGCTCACTACTGATGAGAAGAGTGAGCAGAGGGCACAATGGATCCAATTTCACAGGGCGTACTGGGCGCCGTGGTTACGCAAACATTTGGGCGAAAAGCGGCTTCAGCCGAGTCTGAGCAACCGCAGGCCTCTCTTGGCAATATGGGGTTTATTGGTTGTTTGGCCGCCATGGCGCCAGACCTTGATGTGTTGATCAGTTCGGCCACCGATCCGTTGCTGGCTTTGGAGTTTCACCGCCACTTTACCCACTCCTTATTGTTCATCCCACTGGGCGCGTTTATATGCAGTCTCGTGTTGCACCCGCTCTTGGGGCGCCGCTGGCAATTGGCGTACAGGCTAACGTTTATTTGGTGCCTGTTGGGTTACGCCACCCATGCGCTGCTCGATGGTTGTACCACCTATGGCACGCAACTGCTGTGGCCGTTATCCGACAAACGTTTTGCCTGGGACAGTGTCTCGGTGGTTGACCCGTTGTTTACCGTGCCGTTATTGGTGCTGACCGCGTTGGCCATCAAGCAGCAGCGCCAAGTGTGGGCGAGAGTTGCCGTTGTTTGGGTTGCTGTGTATTTGGGCGCGGGTTTTGTACAGCACGAGCGTGCCATCACCATGGGGCAGGCGTTGGCTGAATCGCGTGGGCACATTCCGTCACGCTTGGAGGTGAAACCCAGCTTTGCCAATTTGTTGGTGTGGAAATTGGTGTACGAAACCGAGGAGTACTTTTACGTGGATGCGCTTAAACCGGGGGTGTTACGTTCTACGAGCTGGCCGGGTGAGCGTACGTTAAAACTCAATGTGGCGCGAGACCTCCCATGGCTAGACTCGACCTCCCAACAGGCTGAAGACATCGAACGTTTTCGTTGGTTTTCCGACGGCTATCTTGCCATCGACAGGCGTAATCCAAATCGGGTGGTGGACATTCGTTATTCCATGCTGCCCAACGAAATTGCAGCGTTGTGGGGTATCGAACTTTCACCGGCTGCCAGTAAAGAGTCTTACGCACAATACGTTACCCTCAGGGATGAACCCCAAGGCGATAACCGCAAGGGTTCACTGGCGTCTGTGGTTGCGCTCTGGTCGATGATGATTGAATAGTGCGGTTGATCGATTTATACGCGATGTTAGTCGCTTTAAATGACAACTCAGCGAGGTTATAAGGATAGAGAGGAACTGAAAGAACAGGAAAGATCTGGCCCCTTATCTGGGGCCAGGCAGGCCGCTAGCGAGCGCTGGCCTTGGATACGGTGATGGGGATGGATTTGTAGGTGGGGGTGCCACAACCATCGGCCACGCTGGACAAAGGCACCAGCGGGTTGGTCTCAGGGTAGTAGGCGGCAATGGACCCGGACGGAATCTGGTAGGCAATCAATTTAAAGCCGTGCAGTTTACGTAAGGGGGCATGTTGGCTTTGCGATACCGTAGTGAGGTCGATGCGGTCGCCCGCCTCAAGGCCGAGTTGTTCTATATCGGCGGGGTTCATAAACACCACGTCACGTTCGTTATGTACACCTCGGTAGCGATCATGCATTCCGTAGATAGTGGTGTTGTATTGATCGTGGGAGCGCAACGTTTGCAAGGTGAAGTAGTGAGCGTGTCGCTCGTTGGCGCGATATTTTGAGACGCTGATGGGCAGCGTTGACGGGGCGAAGTGAGCTCGCTCTGATGGCGTTTTCCATTGCCTTTGTGCGGCCGAGTTTTGTAAGTAGAAACCGCCCGGTTGGGTTAAGCGCTGATTAAAATCTGAGAAGCCTGGAAGCACCCGCGAGATGTGCTCGCGTATCCTTCGGTAATCACCACACAGGGCAAGCCAATCGATGCTGCCATTGTTGGTGTGTTTTTTCTCACTGGTGTTGGCGTTGGTGCTGGTGTTGTCACGGTCATGGCTGTTGCTGCGAGCGCTGCCAAGTGTCGCGGCGGCCATGCCGGCAACAATGGCGGTTTCGGATCGCAGCGCGGGCGCGGCAGGCGGGTTACTGCCCTGTGATGAGTGCACCATGCTCATGGAATCTTCGACGCTGATGATCTGCTCACCGCTGTTTTGTGTGTCGATTTCTGTGCGACCCAAGCAGGGCAATATCAAGGCCGTTTGCCCCGTTACCAGATGGCTACGGTTGAGTTTGGTACTGATCTGCACGGTTAATTTACAGCGCCTCATGGCCTGCTGGGTATAGGGGGTATCCGGTGTGGCCACGGCAAAGTTACCGCCGAGCGCGATGAATACATGGGCTTTATCGTTGGCCATGGCGTCGATGGCTTGCACCGTATTGAAACCTGCGTTGCGCGGCATGGGGAAACCGTATTGAAGCTCGAGTGCATCGAGAAATGGCGCCGGGGGTTTCTCATCAATACCGACGGTGCGATTACCTTGCACATTGGAGTGACCGCGCACAGGGCAGGCGCCCGCACCGGCTTTGCCTATGTTGCCTTTCAGCAACAACAGGTTAACGAGTTCACGTACGGTATCCACCGAGTGCTCGTGCTGAGTGATACCCATGGCCCAGGTGAAAATGGTGCGTTCACTGGCGCAGTAGATATCCGTTAAACGCTGAACCTCTTCAAGGCTGACACCGCTCTGCTCTAAAAGCTCGGGCCATTGTGTTTTTTGCACTGCCTCCCGATAAACGTTAAACCCGACACTGTGTTGTTTGATGAAATCGTGGTCGATAATGCCGGGTTGTTGCGCCTCTTGCTCGAACATTAATTTCGCGATGGCGCGCACCAGTGCCATGTCGCCGCCGAGCTTGGGAGTGATATAATCTTGGCTAATGGTGGTACTCGAACCGATCAACATTTCGGCAGGGCTTTGCGGATCTGAAAAGCGCTGCAAACCTCGTTCTTTTAAATTATTGATGGCAACAATACGGCAACCACGCTTGGCGGCTTTGCGCAGCGTGCCCAGCATACGGGGGTGATTGGTGCCCGGGTTTTGCCCAAACACAAAAATGGCCTGTGCCTGCTCAAAGTCATCCATTGTCACCGTGCCTTTGCCCGTGCCAATGCTTTGCGTCATGCCCACGCCTGAAGCTTCGTGACACATGTTGGAGCAATCGGGAAAATTGTTGGTGCCGAAGCTGCGGCCAAATAATTGGTAGAGGTAAGCGGCTTCATTGCTGGCGCGGCCCGAGGTATAGAACAACGCTTGGTCTGGGCTTTCGAGCGCTTGCAGGTGTTCTGCGATAATCGCGTTGGCTTTGTCCCAGCCGATGGGGCAGTAATGATCCTCTTGCCCGTCGTAGAGCATGGGTTCGGTTAGACGGCCGCTTTTTTCTAGCTGGTGATCGCTCCAGCCTTTTAGTTCGGTGAGGCTGTGGTCTGCAAAAAACTGGCGGTTGGCACGCTTGGCGGTTACTTCCCAAGCGATGGCTTTTACGCCGTTTTCACAGAAGTCGACGCTGCCGCTTTTTTTCTCTTCGCCCCAGGCGCAACCGGGGCAATCAAAGCCTCCAGGCTGATTGGCTTTGAGCAGTGTCTTAATACCTTTGGCCGCGTCTTCGCTTTGAATTATATGTTTGACTGAGCTTTTAAGCGCACCCCAACCACCGGCTGGGTGCGGGTAATCCACTGTGCTGTTTTTTTTGTTGTTCTTTTTATCGTTCTCTTTTTCTTGGTCTTTCATGGGTATCCTTTTGCTTAGACCAAGCGCTTTAGTGTGTCTTGGTGGTAGCGATAAAGACCGAGGTTCATGCGCTCGGCGCTGGCAATGGCAAGATCAGTTGCTTGTCCGATGGTGATCAGGTTGGGCAGTTTCATGCGCGCCGCTTTAATCACCAGGTCGTGACTGCAACGGCTGGTGAGCAGCGCGAAGCCGCAGTGGGCAATCGGGGTTTGGTTTTCCAGCGCTTGGCCTAGCAGTTTGTCGAGGGCTGAATGCCTACCCACATCCTCACTGCTGAAAAGGTATTCACCCTGAATAGAAAATAACGCGGCGCCGTGGTGTCCGCGACGGTGATGGTCGCGTTGCTGTTGCGCTAGGGCTGTCATCGCTTTCTCCACGGCCAAGTGAGTAGGGGGCTGGGTTTTCTCCGCGATAGGTTCTGGGTAATCCATGGCCGCTTCTAATGAGTCGATCCCACACAGGCCACAACCACTGGGGCCCGCCATTTTCCGGCGCCGTTGTTGCACGCGTTGTTGTGTGCGGTTGAGGGTGGTGAGGTTGATCTGCCAGCCTGAGGTGACTTCTTCGATGTGTAGGTCGAGTATCTCACTGGGGTCGAGAATCAATCCTTCGGATGCGGTAAAACCCAACGCAAAAGCGTTTAGATTTTGTGGCGTCACCATCATAACCGCCTGACAAACCCCGTTAATCGAAACCGCGACGGGGGCTTCCTGCAGGGGTGCGGCGTGTTTCAACTCACACACCGGTTTTGTCTGCGATGTGGCGATCGATGCTGGGGGTGCCGTTGATCTAATGTGTGCGGGCAAAGTGGCAACCTTAATAGTGTCATTTGTACGATATGTTCACTCTATCACTGTTTGTTGTCAGTATTGATTAAGTACTGGCGGCGCTGAAGCTGCCGTGTGAGTTGTTTGATTTTACGCCGGAAAAGCATTATTTACTGTATTACAAAAAAGTGATTAACCGTATCGGTAAAAGAGGGTTGGTTTTCCGTACGGCTAAGCTTGGATAAGAGGCAAGCGGTTTGGGCGGGGCACCGCTTGCCTGTTCGTTTACCTGACTGTCTACCTGATTTTAGGCGGTTTAGTCTGCAGCCTTCGTCTTAGCTTTAGTCGCCTCTTTAATAGACCCTTTAGCCGACTTCTTAATCAACCTTTAGTCGACCCTTTAGCCGTAAGGGCCGCGCCGGCTTTGGACTGGTTGGTTTTGTTTAGCTCACCACTGATCCAAGCGCCCACATCCACAACGGCATCCAGTTCAATGCCGGTTTCAATGTTGAGACCTTGTAGCAGATACAGCACATCTTCGGTGGCGACGTTGCCGCTGGCGCCTTTGGCGTAAGGGCAACCACCGAGTCCAGCAACGGAGCTATCAACCACACCCACGCCTTCCTGCAGGGCCACAAAAATATTTGTGAGCGCTTGGCCGTAGGTATCGTGGAAATGCACGGCTATTTTTTCAACTGGCATCACCTTTGCCATGGCCTGAATCAGCGTGCGGGTCTGCTTGGCGGTACCCGTGCCAATGGTGTCGCCCAATGAAATCTCGTAGCAACCCATGTCGAGCAGTTGTTTGCCAATGCGCACCACTGTGTCGACATCGACATCGCCTTCATACGGGCAACCCATCACACAGGATACATAGCCGCGCACCGGTATGCTGTCGGCGCGTGCTTGATCGATGACCACTTGAATGCGCTCAAGGGATTCATCGATGCTGCAGTTGGTGTTCTTTTGAGAGAAGGCTTCTGAAGCCGCGGCAAACACGCCAACTTCATTGGCGGCCACCGCTTTTGCGCCTTCATAACCGCGCAGGTTGGGGGTGAGGGCGGCGAGTGAAACGCCGTGCACGCGTTGCACGCCAGCAAATACCTCGGGTGAGTCGGCCATCTGCGGCACCCACTTGGGTGACACAAAACTGCCGGCCTCGATGTGTTTCATACCGGCGTCGATGAGCTTGTTGACCAACGCAATTTTGGTGGCCAACGGGATGACCATTTTTTCATTCTGTAGGCCATCGCGTGGCCCCATCTCTGCGATACGAACAAAGCTTGGCAGTGGCATCGTTATCTCCTTCTTCTTCTTAAATATTCATTATTTAGCGTTTTCGGCGGCGAGCTGCTTGCCACTGACGTCGTGTCTTTGGCTCGAATATTATTCGCTGACTTCAAAGTTTATCAACTCCGCACCACCGTCAACCAGATCACCGGCTTGGTAGTAAAACTCCACCACCTTACCGTCGGCCGGTGCGCGAATGGTGTGCTCCATCTTCATGGCTTCCATGATCAACAGTGGCGCGTCCTTTTTGACGCTGCTGCCGGCTGCTACGAGCAGCGTGACCATGGTGCCGTTCATAGGGGCGGCTAGTCCTGCGCCATTGGCATCGCCATCGGTGTCGCCAAGGTCGGGTTTGACTAGGCTGAAGCTCAGCGCTGAGTCCTGTGTGTAGAGGCTGTAGCGGTCACCCTGACTGTCTTGGTAGTCGGCAATGGACGCGCGCATCAGGTGGCCGTCGAGGGTCGCTGACAGTTCGCTGCCGCTGAGTGTGCCATGTGCCTCTACCGTTTTGCCCCCAGCGCTGATGGCGTAGTGTTGTTCCGACCCGTGGGCGATCGTCTCAACGCTTACCGAGTGCTCTTGATTGTGCAGGGCGACGCTGAAGTGGTGAACGTGGGCCTCATTGACACGCCAGGCGCTGCTGTTATTCCAGGGCGAGGTGGCGTCAATGGCGTGTTGGCTGCGGGCGTGTTGCGCTTGCGCTTGGGCCAACACCAGATACAAAGCCACCAGTGGCAAGTCTTTGGCAAGGTCCTGCTGACGATCATGGAAGATGGCGTCGTGGTGTTTTTCGATAAAACCCGTGTCCAGGTCGCAGTCTTTAAAGGGTGCGGAGTTGGCAAGGTTATAGAGAAAGTCGATGTTGGTGGTCATGCCGCTGATGCGGTATTGCTTCAGGGCCTTGGTTAATCGCTGCAGGGCTTTGTCGCGGTCTTCGTCCCAGACGATCAACTTTGCAATCATCGGATCGTAATAGACGCTGACATCATCGCCCTGGCGTACACCGGTATCGATGCGCACATGAGCACTCGGCTCGGGGGTCTGCAGAAAGGCCAGGTTACCGGTCACCGGCAGGAAGTCGTTGGCCGGGTCTTCGGCGTAGATGCGGGCCTCAAATGCGTGACCGCTGAGGGTCAACTCTTCTTGTTTTAGTGGCAGGGGTTCACCGGCGGCAACGCGCAATTGCCACTCGACCAAATCCTGGCCGGTGATCATTTCAGTGACGGGGTGCTCTACCTGCAGGCGTGTGTTCATTTCCATAAAATAGAAGGCGCCGTCGACATCCAGCAGAAACTCAACCGTGCCGGCTCCCTCGTAGTCGATGGCCTGGGCGGCGCGAATCGCGGCCTCACCCATCTGCGCGCGCAGTGCTTCGGTCATACCCGGCGCCGGCGCTTCTTCGATCACTTTTTGATGGCGGCGCTGCACGGTGCAGTCGCGCTCGAACAGGTACACGGCGTTGCCCTGTTTGTCACAAAACACCTGTATCTCTACGTGGCGTGGTTGGGTTAGGTATTTCTCAACCAGCATGTCGTCGTTGCCAAAACCGTTCATGGCTTCGCGCTTGGCGGCGTCAAACGCTTCGTCAAACTCTTCCGCGCTCCACACCTGACGCATGCCTTTACCGCCGCCACCGGCCACGGCTTTTAGCAGCACTGGGTAGCCCATGTCGTCGGAGGCTTGGCGAATAATTTCGCGGTCTTGGTCGTCGCCGTGGTAGCCGGGTACCAATGGCACGGCGGCGTCTTGCATAATGGTTTTGGCGGCGGACTTGGAACCCATGGCTTTAATGGCGCCGATGGGTGGGCCAATAAATACGATGTCGTTATCGATGCAAGCTTGGCAAAAATCGGCGTTCTCAGAGAGGAAACCGTAACCCGGGTGAATGGCGTCGGCGCCGGTGCGCTTAGCCGCTTCGATCACGCGTTCGTATACTAGGTAGGATTCACGCGATGGCGCGGCGCCTATGTGCACGGCTTCGTCGGCCATAGCCACGTGCATCGCATCTCGGTCGGCGTCACTGTAAACGGCGACGGTGCGGATTCCCATTGCGCGTGCAGTGCGGATAACGCGACAGGCAATTTCGCCACGGTTGGCGATCAGAATTTTATTAAAACGTTTGCTGGTCATAAGAGCTTTACCCTTGGTGCCAATTGACAGGTACCGATTATCAGTTGGCTGCGTTTATTTGTGTGTCGTTATCAAACGGCGCCGTTTATTGATCGGTGTCGTGCATTTTTGTGACTGCACCTAAGCCAGCGCAGTGTGTATTTTTTTCTTACTTTTAAGCCGTTATTTAACCCAAGACGGCGCGCGCTTTTCGAGAAAAGCCGTTAGGCCTTCTTGACCTTCTGATGAGACGCGAATATTGGCAATCGCTTCACAGGTTTCCTGAATCAGTCCGTCGGTGATTTCACGTTCGGCCACCGTAAACACCAATTGTTTGGCGGCCTGAACCGCGGCGGGGCTGTTGGCTAACAGACTGTCTACCAAGGCATTGATACGGGTGTCCAACGCTTCTTCCTCAACCAGCTCGGTCAACAGACCCAACTGCAGCGCGACGTCGGCTTTAAAGCGCTCGGCGGTGGTGAAGTAGCGACGGGCCGCGCGTTGACCGATAGCCGCGATGACGTAAGGGCTGATGGTCGCGGGAATTAAACCGATTTTTACTTCACTGAGACTGAAGCTGGCGCGCGGGCTGCCCACGGCCATGTCGCAGCAACTCACCAGACCCACCGCACCGCCAAAGGCCGCACCCTGTACCCGGGCAATGGTGGGTTTGCTCATAAAGTTTAGCGCTTTGAGCATGGCGGCCAAGGCGACAGAATCGCGCAGGTTTTCTTCGCGCGTATAGCTGGCCATGCGCTTCATCCAGTTGAGGTCGGCGCCAGCGGAAAAACTTTTGCCGGTGGCCGCTAATATCACCACGCGGACGTCGGCGTTGTCGTTAGCACGATCAAAAGCGCTGTGCAGTTCAGCAATGATGACGTCATCAAAGGCGTTGTGTTTGTCCGGGTTGTTCATAGTGATCGTCGCGACGCCACGATCATCGACAGAGTAGGTGACCTTACTCATGTTTTTTCCTCGATTTCATATTGGGTTGTTGCCGAGATGAAATAAATTGTTACATCCGGAAAACACCGAACTTAGTGTCTTCTATTTCTTTGTTGAGGCTGGCCGATATCGCTAAGCCCAAGACCATGCGTGTGTCCGCAGGGTCTATGACGCCGTCGTCCCACAGCCTTGCCGAGGCATAATACGGGTGACCCTGTTTCTCGTAGGTGTCGATGATGGGTTGCTTAAATTCCGCTTCCTCTTTTTCGCTCCACTGCTCGCCGGCTTTTTCTCGCTGGTCGCGCTTAACCTGTGACAATACGCCGGCGGCTTGCTCGCCACCCATCACCGAGATGCGGGCGTTGGGCCACATAAACAGGAATCGTGGGTCGTAGGCGCGACCACACATGCCGTAGTTGCCGGCACCGAAGGAGCCGCCAATTAAGATGGTGAACTTGGGCACCTTGGCGGTGGCCACAGCGGTCACCATCTTGGCGCCGTGCCTGGCGATGCCGCCGTGCTCGTACTGTTTGCCCACCATAAAACCGGTGATGTTTTGCAGGAACACCAGCGGAATCTTTCGCTGCGCGCAGAGCTCGATAAAGTGGGCGCCTTTTTGTGCCGACTCACTGAATAGAATGCCGTTGTTGGCGACTATGCCGACGGGGTAGCCGTGGATGCGGGCGAAACCACACACCAGGGTGGTGCCGAACAGGGCTTTAAATTCGTTAAAGTCAGAATCGTCGACGGTGCGGGCAATGACTTCGCGCACGTCGTAAGGCTGGCGAGAATCCTTGGGGATCACACCGTAGATTTCTTTGGCATCAAACGCCGGCTCAAGCGTCGGTTCAATGTGGCTCTGTATGGGTTTGACGCGATTTAAGCGCTTCACCGCTTCGCGGGCCAGCTCCAAGGCGTGGTGGTCGTTCTGAGCCAGGTGGTCGGCGACACCGGAAATGCGGGTGTGCACATCACCGCCGCCGAGTTCTTCAGCCGTGACCACTTCACCTGTTGCCATCTTCACCAGTGGCGGGCCTGCGAGGAAGATGGTGCCCTGCTCTTTAACAATGATCGACTCGTCCGACATGGCGGGCATATAGGCACCACCTGCGGTACAAGACCCCATCACCACCGCGATCTGTGGAATATTCTGGGCCGACATGTTGGCCTGATTAAAGAAGATGTGACCGAAGTGATCGCGGTCCGGAAAAACCTCGTCTTGGCGAGGCAGGTTGGCGCCGCCTGAGTCGACCAGATAGATACAGGGCAGGTTGTTTTCCTGGGCGATGGTTTGCGCGCGCAGGTGTTTCTTCACCGTCATGGGGAAGTAGGTGCCGCCTTTCACGGTGGCGTCATTGGCGATGATCATGCACTCCTGACCGCTGATGCGGCCGATGCCGGTGATGAGGCCGGCGGCGGGCACGTGCTCGCCATACATTTCATAGGCCGCCAGCTGCGACAGCTCCAGAAAAGGAGAGCCGGCATCCAGTACCGCATTAACTCGGTCGCGGGGTAACAACTTGCCGCGGCTGAGGTGACGCTCTCGAGACTTCTCGCCGCCACCGAGTTTGATCTTTTCGAGTTTGAGCTTCAGGTCATCGACTTGTGCCTGCATGTGCGCCGCGTTGTCGGCGAAGTCTGAGGTGCGGGTGTTGATTTTGCTTTTTAGAATAGCCATGGGCCACTGTTCCTATTCCTTTACCGCATGCTTTAAATACATGCCGTTGGATGTTTGATAGGGGAGCCACGCTTTATCCCCCATCGAACATCGCTGTTATTTGGTTTCGTACTATTTTGTTTCGTTGAAAAGCTCGCGACCAATTAACATGCGGCGTATTTCGGATGTGCCCGCACCAATTTCATACAGTTTTGCGTCGCGCAATAAGCGACCCGCGGCAAAGTCGTTGGTGTAACCGACGCCGCCTAATAGCTGGATTGCGTCCAAGGCTTTCTGAGTGGCGCGCTCGGCGGTGTAGAGAATCACCGCGGCGGCATCCTTACGGCTTTCTTCACCGCGGTCGCAGGCTTTGGCCACGGCGTACAGGTAGGCGCGCGAAGCGTTGAGTTCGGTGTACATGTCAGCCACCTTGCCCTGAATCAGCTGGAACTCACCGATGGACTGGTTGAACTGCTTGCGGTCATGAATGTACGGCACGACCAAGTCCAAACACGCTTGCATGATGCCGATAGGACCACCGGAGAGCACCGTGCGTTCGTAATCCAAACCGCTCATCAGCACGGCAACGCCACGGCCTTCACCGCCGAGAATATTAACCGCCGGTACTTCACAGTCTTGGAAAATCAGCTCACAGGTATTGGAGCCGCGCATGCCCAGCTTGTCGAGCTTGGTGTTCTGGGTGAAACCCGGGGAGTCGCGCTCGACGATAAAGGCGGTCATGCCTTTTGAGCCGGCATCGACATCGGTCTTGGCGTAGACCACATAGGTGTTGGCATCGGGACCATTGGTAATCCACATTTTGTTGCCGTTGAGAATGTACTTATCGCCTTTTTTGTCGGCGCGCAGTTTCATGCTCACCACATCGGAGCCGGCGTTGGGCTCGCTCATGGCCAGTGCGCCCACGTGTTCGCCGGAACATAACTTAGGCAGGTACTTCAATTTTTGCGCGTGGCTGCCGTTCTTGTGAATCTGGTTCACACACAGGTTGGAGTGGGCGCCGTAGGAAAGGCCCACAGAGGCGGAGGCGCGGGAGATTTCTTCCATAACGACACTGTGCGCCAGGTAACCCATGTTGGTGCCGCCGTATTCTTCCTCAACGGTCATGCCCAGCAAACCCAGATCACCAAATTTGCGCCACATGTCCATTGGGAACTCATTGTTGGCATCAATCTCATGGGCGCGCGGTGCCAGCTCTTGCTGGCAGAATTTGTAGACCATATCGCGCAACATATCGATGTCTTCACCAAGGTCGAAATTCAATGTTGGGTAACCTGTGTTCATGTGGCTTCCTTAAATATGTATGTGAAAAATATTTATTTATGAGAGTAGTAGTGATGCAAGTTTGGATCACTTAAAACTTTTTAATGATTCGTCGCAGCTTGCCTGAACCTCATCGAGCTCTAGAAGCGTGACCTCTATGTCGATGAGCTGTTGCTTTAATAGCTGGCGGCGCTGCTCAATTTTTAGGTTGAGGGACTGCAGTTGCTCGGCGTTGCTGCCCGCATGATCGTACATGTCGATGATGTCTCGGCTCTCATCGAGGGTGAGCCCTAGGCGCTTGCCGCGCAATATGAGCTTGAGCCGAGTGCGATCGCCGCTGTTGAAAATGCGCACCTGGCCCTGGCGTTCCGGGCTCAGCAAACCTTTGTCTTCGTAGAAGCGAATGCTGCGTGTGGTGATGTCGAATTCTTTGGACAGCTCACCGATACTGAATTTGGCCATGCCGGTCTCTTTTTGGCTATATGTGTAGATTGTTGTGATCAGTATGTTAGTTGACGTTAACGTTAACGTCAATGTCGTGATAAGCACCAACGTTGCAGGCAATCGCGGAATGCCGCGTTATTGGCCTTGGCTCCGGTGGCTGTGTCGAATAAAAGTCCGTATCGGCACCTGCTGAAAACGGCGGGGCAGTACCTGCGTTTAATACTCTTTTGTTCTTTTTAATTGAAATATCAAAGGCTTAGCGGTAGTCGGTCTAGGGAGGCGTTCGAGTCTCGTGCTCAGGTGTCGCAGTATCCGTGTTTTTAAAGATCGTACTGCGCAACGAGGGCAGCGCGCGATCAATTGAAAACCAACTGTACGTTTTCTGTGCATTTATCTCGACATCTGGGGGCTAAATCACTATAGTGCGGCCCCTGATTCGATCACCTTTTATTACCGCCTTGTTGATGACGCTTTTTGCCGCTTTTGGATGTTCCTCAGGTTTGCCTTCTGGCAGACCCAAAGCCCTCCAGTTAGCTGCACCGCTCGCCTTGGTCTATATACCGTGCCGTTAAACCCCATTGGTTGGGTTTAATGCTTTATTTAGGAAGTACCCCTTTGATCACCACCGCAAACATCACCATGCAATTTGGCGCTGAGCCGCTGTTCGAAAACATCTCCGCGCAGTTCGGTAACGGCAATCGCTACGGTCTGATTGGCGCCAATGGTTGCGGTAAGTCGACCTTTATGAAGATCCTCAGCGGCGAGCTGGCAGCCACCTCGGGCAACCTGTCGTTCACCCCAGGCCAGAAGGTCGGCACCCTGAGTCAGGATCAGTTCGCCTTCGAGGAATTCTCGGTGGTGGATACCGTGATCATGGGCGACGTTGAGCTGTGGAAGATCAAGCAAGAGCGCGATCGCATCTACGGCCTGCCAGAAATGTCAGACGAAGACGGCATGAAGGTCGCCGAGCTTGAAGTCCTGTTCGCCGAGATGGACGGCTACAGCGCCGAGAGCCGCGCTGGCGATATTCTTCTTGAAGCCGGTATCGGCGAAGAATGGCACTTTGGTTTGATGGCCCAGATCGCACCGGGTTATAAGGTGCGTGTATTACTGGCCCAGGCGCTGTTCGCCAACCCAGAAATCCTGTTGCTCGATGAACCGACCAACAACCTCGACATCAACACCATCAACTGGTTGGCCGACGTGCTGAACCAGCGCAAGTCGACCATGATCATCATCTCGCACGATCGCCACTTCCTGAACAGCGTGTGCACGCACATGGCTGACATCGATTACGGTGAGCTGCGTATCTACCCGGGTAACTACGAAGCCTTCCAGGAAGCTTCTGAGTTGATCCGTGAGCAGCTGTTGATGGGCAACGTTAAGAAGAACGAAGAAATCGCCGAGCTGCAGGCCTTTGTGAACCGCTTTGGGGCCAACGCCTCCAAGGCCAAGCAGGCCGCCTCGCGCGCCAAGAAAATGGACAAGATCAAACTTGACGACGTTAAGTCATCAAGCCGCATGACGCCGTCGATCAGCATGAAGCAACACAAAAAGCTGCATCGCCAAGCCTTAGTACTTGAAAACGTAGGCCACGGTTTTGACGGTGAAACCCTGTTCAGTAAGGGCAACATGATCCTAGAAGCCGGCGCTAAGCTGGCGGTGAT
>Ga0209826_1001126_pt1 | contig 18836 bp, 6 predicted proteins | sample GOMGulsemesocosm_5_FD_184637 | JGI IMG/M metagenome (GOLD analysis project Ga0209826, IMG submission 184637) | Methane-oxidizing microbial communities from mesocosms in the Gulf of Mexico - GOM15C Gulf of Mexico (SPAdes) (version 2) | ecosystem: Environmental > Aquatic > Marine > Cold seeps... | reverse complement strand
CCGTCTGAACGCTCAGGTTAAAGCTCTGGCCGCTTAATCGCCAAGCTTTAATTCTTAACAGCTCATCTAGGTGAGCCGTTAAGGGACATAAAAAAACCGGCCTAGGCCGGTTTTTTTATGTCTCTCCTCTTATACTACCTTTAAACTGGCTTTAACCCTCAGCGGCTAACGCTCCCTAAACGCCTGCTCACGCAACTTGGTGATCGGTTTGATCAGATAATCCAGCAAACTGCGCTGTCCGGTGGTGACGTGTATCTCACTGACCATGCCCGGAATAATAGGCATGGGGTTATCCGTTGTGCCCATATAGTTTTGCTCGGTTTTTACCAGTACCTGGTAGTAGGTCTCCCCCTGCTGGTCCGTTAGGGTGTCGGCGCCTATCTGGGTGACCTCGCCGTACAGAGAACCAAAAATGGAAGAGTCGTAAGCGGTCATGCGCACCGTTGCCTCTTGACCTGCGCGAATAAAACCAATGTCGGCTGGCATCACCCGCATATCCACCAGCAAACTGTCCTCAGCCGGCACTATCTCTACCAGATCGTCCCCGGGCCGACTGACGCCACCAATTGTGTTGATCAGCAACCGGTTCACCACGCCGTCCACCGGTGAGCGCACCACCCGTCGCTCAACACGGTCGCGGTCGCCTTTGAGTGATTCGCGCAGAGAGCGAACCCGTACTCGCACCTCGCTGAGCTTGCCCTGAGCCTCGGAGCGGAAGGTCGAGTGGCGCTCATCCTTGCGCGCTTTTGCCTCCTGAATTTCCGCCTCGGAGCGATTGCGCGACAGCTTCAATGAAGCCACCTTGCCCTCCAGCGCCGCCACCTCTCGCTGCAACTGCAGAAACTCCACCTTGGAAGTAGAGCCCCTCTCAACCAACGGCCGGTTTAATTCCAGCTCTTCTTTCGAAAGCTTGAGATTGGTCGACTCGGACACCAGCTGGGCGGCCACCTCCTCGCGGGCCAACTGGCGCTGCATCACCTGCTGCTGCAACACCCGCAGCGAAACTGCCAGTTCACTCTGGCGCTGTTGCCACAGTTGCCGCTCTTGCGCCATCAACTCAGGGAACTCCGACAAGCTGACATCAAACTCTGGCGCTCGGCTTTCCACCTCGGCCAACAGCCGCGCTTGGGAGGCCAACAGCCCCAAAAAAGTCGCCCGCTGCTCTTCATAATCTGAGGCAAAACCGGTGTTGTCTATTTCAATTAACACCTGCCCGCGTGTCACAAGGTCGCCCTGTTTGACATGCAAACGTGAGATTATGCCGCCTTCAAGGTTTTGCACCACCTGCAGTTGCGCCGAGGGAACCACACGTCCCTGACCAAACACGGTGATATCGAGCTTGGCCAACTGCGCCCACACCAGACCAATCAACACCAGCAATGCCAAAAGCAGCACAATCATCTTGGCCGCCAGTTGCGGCCCTCGATCGACATCAAAAATCAAAGGCAGGTTTTTATTACCTAGAATGGACATCGCTTAACTCCCCTGTGCCGCTGTGGTGGCGCCGGTACTTTCCATAGATTCGCCGCGATATTGCAGCGCCCTCAAGACATCGGCTTTCGGGCCATCGGCCACCACCTTGCCAGCGTCCAGCACAATCAAACGATCAACCAGAGCCAAGACCTGCGGCCGGTGCGTCACCAGCACCAGAGTTCTCCCTTGGGTCAACTGCTGTAAGCCCTGCAATACCTTTATCTCAGAGTTATTGTCCAGCAGGCTGGTCGGCTCATCGAGCAAGATTAAGTTAGGGTTGCCTACCATCGCTCGCGCCAAACACACCAACTGGCGCTGACCGCCCGAGAGGCTTCCGCCCCGCTCGCCAATGGGCAGGTCCAAGCCCTGCTCGGCCGACTGCACAACCGTCGACAACCCCAACGCCTCCAGCACCGGCATGATCTCAGAGTCGCGCAAGGTAGGGTTGCGCAGCGTCAGGTTGGTGCGCAGGCTGGCACTGAAGAGGTGATTCTCCTGCGGCATGTAACCGATATGGCGGCGCAGCTCGGTGGTGTCGAGATGCCCCAGCGCCAGATCGTCCAACAGCACACGCCCCTCGCTCGGCTGCTGCAGGTTCATCAACAGCTTCAACAGTGAGCTCTTGCCACTGCCGATGCGGCCGAGAATACCCACCCGCTCACCCGGCTTAATGTTGAAATCAACCCCATCAAGCACCGGCAGGTCGCGCCCAGGGTAGGCAAAACTGACGCCTTTTAAATCCACCTTGCCGCGCAGCGAGGGCACCGCAATGGTCTCGGCCAGAGGTTTTTCTTCGCTCTCAGCGCTCATCAGCTGATCGATCATGCGGTAGCTGAGCCGCGTCTGATAAAAGCTCACCAGCAGATTGGCCAGCTGACCACTGGTGGCTGTGGCGCGGCCACCGAGCATGACCGCGGCAATCAACACACCTGTGGTGATCTCACCGGCGGCTACTAAAAAGGCACCGTGCACCACCACCACTATGGACACCAACCCCTGCATCAGCGCGGCAAAGTGCGTCGCCAGCGAAGAATACAGCTTGTGCGACTGCTGATTGACCACCGTCACACCGATCAGCTGTTGCCAGCGCTGGCGACTCCAAAACTCGGCGCCTAACGCCTTAAGTGTTTCCACCCCAGACAAGGTCTCGTAGATCAGCACACTCTTCTCGGTGCTGTCCTGCTGGCCTTCCTCCACCAGCCTTTTTAAGGGCAGGTGCAGCGCATAACTAAAACCCATCACCGTCAGCAAACCCGCCAATGGCCAGAGGCCCAATGGCCCACCCACCGCGCAGATAACACCAATAAACAACAGCGCAAAAGGCAGGTCGCCCAGCAACGTTATCGAGGCCGACGAGAAGAAATTGCGCAGGCTCTCATAGTCGCGAATGGTGTTGGCCAGCTGCCCCGTTGGCTGGGTGCGGGCCGACTCCTTCATGCGCAGCAGGCGCGAGAATACCGCCACCCCCAAACTGTGGTCGAGGCGGCGCCCAGCGCTGTCAATCAAATAACCGCGCAGGTTCTTCAGCACAAAATCCAGCGTCAGTACCAGTACCGCTCCAATGGCCAAGGCCGTAAGGCTCGTGAGGGCGTTGTTGGGCAATACCCGATCGTAGACCGCCATGGTAAAAAACGGCACCGCCAGAGCGAAAAGATTCACCAACACCGTGGCCAGCAGCGCATAACCATAGATGCCGCGATTGCGGCTCAGCAACTGCACAAACCAACCGTCGGGCAAGAGATGAGCACCCGGCTGTGGCGCTTGGGTCCAGCGCAGCGGCAGGCGCAGAGCCCAGCCCTGACGCTTGTCGTCCAGAGCCACACTGTCCATCTCCACCAAGGCCACCGCTTCGCTCACCGATGGGGTGATAACCCGACCCAAACCGCTGCGCGCATCAAGCCCCAGCCACACACACCAACCGCCGTCGGCCAGCGGCAAAATGACAGGCGCCAAGGCGGCGGGTAATTCTGCTGGGCTGGCGACGCGTACCGCTTCCGCCTCGAGGTCCGCCCGCGCCAATGCCTGGGGCAACTGCTCGATTGACAGTAACTCACCTGGGGCCAACAGGCCGTGGGTCAACTGCTGCGGCTCGAAGCGGCGCTGTAAAAATTCACCGGCCAAAAGCAAACAATCCAGCAGGATATCCCGCTGGATTGTTTGCTCGGCCGCCCCCGAAGGGGGGACTGCTTCACTCATTACAACTCCTTTGTTCTGTAATGGCGGTGGTCAAGGCTCACGCACTAGACAATCACAATATCTTCTTCGACCACAACCGTTACGGCGGTGCCTCCAGACGTGGTGGCGGTATAGACATCCGCCGCGCCATCATCAAGAACCGAAGCTGTAGTCCAGTCACCGATCAAGCCAACCGAGTCCTGCGCATCACCGAAGATATCCAGTAGGTTATCCCCGTCGGTCATCTTCAGTACATCCTGAGCAGAAAGATTGTTCAATGCTTTCGCGCCGGATGCACCATCGGCCAAGAGGTTAATCTCTTCGATATTTTTCAATTGACTGTTGGGCAGGGCCGAAAAGTCCAAAGTCGTAATATCGCCCAGCAACAGCGTATCGTCACCGCCTCTGGCGTTCACTATCTCATTGGTTGCGCTCATCTCGAGCATGTCATTGCCGTTGGTGGCGCCGTCAAGCACAGGCGTTATATTAATGGTCGCAGTTGCGGCTGCTGAAGAGGCGCCTTCGTCATCCACCGCTAGGTAGCTAAAGCTTGTCTCGCCATTCCAGTCGGCCGCTGGCTCAAAGTACAAATTGAGTTTGTTATTGCTCGTTGTAAATTGCTTAGCAGAATCTATATCCGACTGGGTAACTGCATCAGTTTTGCCCGTATCGGTATAGAGAATACCGTTGGCCGGTATGCCGCTGAGCAAGAAGTGACTGATGTCACCATCGGCATCACTGCCTTTGAGCTGCACGGTAATCCGGTTGGCATCCTCATTGCCCGACTTGGCCACACTCTGCACCACCGGCGCGTCATTGGTGCCGGTGATGGTGAAGTTCACCGTGATCTCGTTCGATAGCTTGTGCTGGCTCTCGCCATCGCTGACTTTATAGGTAAAGCTGCCGCTGGCCTCACTGCCCTCAGGCAGTTTATTCAGCGCCGAGCCACTCACGGTGTAGCTGCCGTCTTGCATGACTTTTAGCTTCACGGTGATCTGCGCCGGCTGATCGTCGGCGTCCAAATAATCGAGGGTCACGTTCACCGTGCGGCCATTAATGCCAACATTGCTACCGTTGAGCTTGGCGACAAAGTGATCGACGGGATCATTATCCACATCGTCAATCATCGACGCATCGAGCAGATTGCTGGTCGCGGCGTCCACCGCCAGCGCGCTATCGGTTTCCGTGAGATAGATCACGGGCCCCACCAGCTCAGCGGAAGCACTGAAGCGCTGAGCATGTACGGCAAAACTGGAGTTATCCCCATGCATGCCGCTTTCGGAGCTCCAGCTCACCACAAAGCCACCGTCATCGAGTGCGGTTATGGCAGGTTCAGCCTGCGCACCCAGTATGGAACTATTGACCCGGAACTCAGCGCCCAGCGCTTCACCATCGGCCGAATAACGCTGCCCGTGAATGGCCGAAGCAGAGGTATCCCCATGACTGTCGCTTTTAGAGTTCCAGGTGACCACAAAGCCACCATCACTTAGACCGGTAATTGTGGCTTGCAGCTGGTCATCCAGGGTGGCGCTGTTGATCAGGAATTCCCCCCCCAGAACGCTGCCATCGGCGCCATAGCGCTGACCATAAACGGCATAACCTGAGCCGTCCCCATACTCGGAGCCCCAGGTCACCACAAAACCACCACCACTGAGAGCGGCAATGGCAGGCTCAAGCTGATGCCCCTGCGTGGCGCTATTGATCAGGAATTCAGTGCCCTGCGCCACGCCGTCGTTATTATAGAGCTGTCCATGAATAGCCGTACCCGAGGCATCGCCATACTCACCACTATAGGACTGCCAGGTCACCACAAAACCGCCACCATTGAGGGCCGCAATAGCAGGCTCATACTGAGCATTCGAGGTGGAGCTATTGACCTGGAATTCATCCCCCAGCACACTGCCATCGTCTGTATAACGCTGAGCATGAATGGCAGAACCATAAGTATCGTCATGAACGGCGCCACCCGGATCTGTACCGCTCAAAGACTTCCAGGTCACTACAAGGCTACCGTCACTGAGCGTGGCGATATCCGGCTCATCCTGAACGTAGTAAGTAGAGCTATTGACCAAAAACTCAATCCCAACAGTATTACCATGGCCATCATAGCGCTGGCCATGGATGGCATAACTATCATCATCACCCAGCCCATCGCCCATACTCGCGGAGGCCCAGACCACCATAAAGCCACCATCACTGAGAGCGGAGATGCTGGAAGGGTGCTGATGACTGTCAGTGAAGCTATTGACCAGAAACTCAACACCCTGGGGCTCTCCCGCAGCCGAATAACGCTGACCATGCACAGAGTTATATGAGCCATCCCCAAAATAGGAAGTCCAAGTCACCACAAAGCTGCCGTCACTAAGACTGGCGATGGCCGAAGCAAACTGACTACTCGCCGTGCTGGTATTGACCCGGAATTCGTCGCCCTCTGGCTGCACCCTCGCTCCCAATACCGGCGCATCATTCACCGCGCTCACCTGAATACTGGCGGTGGCGGAGGCCACGGCAATGTCCCCATAGTTATCAAAAGCGCGATAGGTGAAACTGGTATCGCCGTTCCAGTCTGCATCCGGCACAAAATAGAGGGCGAGGGTATTATCGGTTGCACTAAAAAGGGTTGCCAAATCTACATCGATGGCGGTCATTTCATTGGCCGCCGCTAGGTCGGCACTGAGGTAGAGCTTGCCATTGGCCGGCAGCCCCAAAAGGTAGAAGGACGCGAGACTGCCGTCGGCATCATCACCGCCCAGGGTCACGGCAATAGACGCCGCATCCTCAAGGCCGCTGGCCACAACCGCATCCACCACCGGCGCATCGTTGGTGCCAGTAATGATGAGATTCACCGTCGCGACGTTGGACAGGCTGTTCTGACGTCCGCCGTCACTGATTTGGTAGCTAAAGCTGCCGATGGCCTCATGGCCTTCTGGCAGTTTATCCAGCGCCGAGCCACTGACTGTATAACTTCCGTCGCGCATGACCTTCAGCTTCACGGACATCTGCGCCGGTTGATCGTCGGCGTCTAGGTAATCAAGCGTCACATTAACCGTGCGGCCATCGATGCCAACCCCCTTGCCCTTGAGTTTGGCGACATGATAGTCGCCCGCCGCGTTATCCACATCGCTGATATTGTCGAGCAGACGACTGCTGGCAGCATCGACAACAATCGCCCCATCGGCTTCAGTTATAGGGTACGCACCCGTGAGCACAACATTGTCGATGAATGTCGTCTCATCATTATCAGCGCCTTCTAGCGCCACCATGGCCAAGGTGTGTGGGCCGTCAGCCGCGACAGTGAAAGTAACACTGTAGGTCTTATAAGCAGGGCCTGTTGCAGCAATCGCTGCCACGACCACACCATCCACGACAACGTTAAACTTCGGCTGGTCAAGAGGGCTGGGGCTACGGTCACGGGCCGCGGCATCGAACTCAAGGGTATATTCACCGGCCGCAGCTGAGAAGGCCTGGCTGATCACCCCCGCTTCATAATGTCCCAATGCGTGCTGCAAAAATGCGACCTGCCCACCTTCTGGCGCAGCGGGGTTGTTGCTAGTAAAGGGGCTTGCATTGCTGCTAACACCACTTCCACCTTCAAATGTCCACTGACCTCCGGTGGGGTTATACTGATATGCGGCGGGAGCGAGGGCGGGAGTTTCGAAACCGGCACCCTCTAGCGTAACCTCCTCCAGCACAGGTCTATCATTGCTGCCTTCCACGGTGATGTTGGCCGTCTGCCAATCTGCCGAGACAGCGCCAAGTGCGTCCACTACCGTGTAGCTAAACTGCGCCACGGCAAAACCCGACAGCGGGCTGCCGTCTGGTGCTTCTTGGTATTCAGGCAGGGCATCTAGGGATGCCTTGTCGACCAGTTTCAGTCGGTAGGAGCCGTCGGCGGATACCTTCAAGGTGGCCGCCGCTGTCGCCGGAGCACCGGCGGCATTGGTGTAGGCCAGGCTGACGCTGATCACATCACCAACGCTGTAAAGGGTATCGCCGACCTTAACCTGAGCGACCTTGAGCGCACCCTGGGCGCCATCGGCATCACTAACCACATCGCTATCAAACAGGTGGGCGTTGGCGCGGTTAAGTTTTTTGCCCGCATCCCCCGGGTCGGAGTTAGCCTGCAGCGCCGACTCGGTCATGGACGAGTCGGCCGTATTAGACGCGCTCATCAGCGGTGCATCGTTGGTGCCAGTGACGGTGATGGTAACCGTCTTCGGCACGCTGGTGGCGTTGGCCGCGCCCGAGTCATCGGTGGCCGTGTAATCGAAGCTCACGGTGGCGGTTTCGCCCTCGGCGAGGGCGTTAAAGTCCCCCTCTAGGGTGTAGGCGCCAGTATCTGTGACACTGATGGCCAGGTCGGTAATGACAACACCTGCAGGGCTGCTAACAACTACTGGCTCACCGACACTCTGGAAGGTGTGGCTGTCTGTGTGATCCAGATCGTCGGTGAGCTGCAGCCAGCCATTAAAACTGTCTAGACCCTCTGTCTCCAAGAGCTCTAGGGGACTAGTAAAGTCAAGGCGCCAGTTGTTAAGGGTTCCATCGTAGCCAATCAGTTCATCACTCACTACCAGAGTCCAGGTGCCATTGGCATCGAGATCAGCGAAGTCCGACAATGAACCAATGGGGCGAAAGCTACCGGTAAAGGGGGCAGCAGCCGCCGTGATATCGATAACGGACTCATCATCAAAGAGGGTGTCGGTGAAATCATGCCCGTAGTCCCCATAGGGAGGGTTAGAATTGACCCCCTGCCGATTAACCAGCAACACCTCGGTGCCATCTGGCGCGATCAACTTTAGTACCAGGTCTCCTACCCAAGTGTGTGAGATATTAACCATCACATTCAGGTCACTAATACTACTGACACCGGAAACATCCAGTGTAGAGGTAATCATGCTAACACCGTAGGGAAGCTCCTGTGACGTCGTGTTTTCAAAGGAAACTTGCTGCACGTCAACGACATCCGCAACCACTGGCCGGTCATTCGTGCCCGTCACCGTTAACACAACCTGCCTCTCGGTACTGACCGCGTTATCGGTGCCCGAATCATCGGTTGCTGTATAAGCAAAGGCTATGTCGACGGCTGCACCCTCGGCGAGGGCGTCGAAGTTCCCGGTTACTGTGTACTGGCCATCGGCCGCAAGCACCACCGAGAAGTCCGTAATGCCCACACCTCCAGTCACCGACGTCGCGCCTACCTTTTGGAAGGTATGTGTATCGGTGGCATCGGCGTCGCTGACCAGCAACTGACCAGTAAAGGTGTCTATGCCGTTGGTTTCCAACTCGTCGACTAAGACCGTGCTCACTACAGGACGGTCGTTGGCGCCTGTGATAGCCACCTCTACCGTCTGGGCACTCCGAGCACCGTGGTTGTCGGTAACCACAATGTCGAAGTTGACGGTTACCACTTCGCCTTCGGCCAGGAACTGCACATCACTGTTGTTGATTCTGTAATCCCAGCCGTAGCTGTCGACCGATATACCCGCCAGTAACGTATTAATCTGCGACTGACTCAACACCCCCGCATCCCAAATGGCACCGGTTCGGTTAAAGTTCACAGACAGAGTGTCCGTCGCATCCCTGTCGCCAATACCTACCACGCCACTTGCGCTGATATAACCTTCTAACGCGGTAAAGTCGCTGTATTCTAAGGCCTCGAGCGACAGGGCAGACAATCCAAATAATTGATCGCCCTGATTGAGCTCTATATCAGAGATAAAACCAATAGGCGTATCATCACCAGCATTTGCCATCAACAACACTAACCTGCCCGTCTGGCCGGTGGTCTGGTTTATCACCTCAGAACCCATAAAATGAGCGATTTGGGTACCCGCCGGTAGCAATAACTCGTCGCCTAAAAAACCTGAAACGAGCTTCTCAACGGCCAAGACCTGTGTGCTATCGAGCAGGACACCCGAACCAAAATCAATCGAGTCCAACCAATTGTCATCATCGGCAATGGCGATAGTATCGGCCACCAGCCTTGTGAATACCGCGGAGCCACCGTCTCCCTCCAGCAGAAAGTCCGTATAGAAACGCAAGACATGCTCGCCCGGCATGAAGGCAGCTCCGTCAGCCGCGACCAGATCGACATCCTCCGTAAGGGTCCCAGCCCCCTCACCGACCACCAGCACCGGTGCATCGTTGCTGCCCGTCACCACCATGGTGACGGTCTTCTCTTCGCTTACCGCATTGGCCGCACCTGAATCATCGGTCGCTGTATAGGTGAAGGTGACCGTGGCGGTTTCACCTGCGGCTAGGGCATCAAAGTTGCCATTGACGCTGTACTGGCCATCAGCCGCCACTACGACAGAAAAGCCACTGATGCTGACGCCCTCAGCACTGGTGACAACAGAAGCTCCTGTCGCTTGCTTGAAACTGTGAGCGTCGGTGGTGTCGAGGTCTTCGCTGAGCAGCAGTTGGCCTTGAAAGGATTCAAAGCCATTGCCCTCGGTTGCCGCTAGGCCGACATCGGCTATCACTGGCTGATCGTTGGTGCCGGTGACTATCAAGCTGACGGTCTTGGCCTCGCTCACCGCATTGGCCGTGCCCGAATCATCGGTCGCGGTGTAATTAAAACTGACCGTCGCGGTTTCGCCCGCCGCCAGGGCGTCGAAGTTGCCATCGATCGTGTAACGACCGTCGGCCTCTAGGGCCATCGCAAAGTCGCTGATAACAACACCTGAAGCACTGGTTAGCACCGCAGCCGCCCCCACCTGCTGGAAGCTGTGAGTATCAGTGGTATCGAGATCTTGTACCGATAGCTGCCCTTCGAAGGTTTGGGTGGCATCGCCTTCCAGAACCGGAGCCACCTCGCCCACAACAAGATCGGTAACAACCGGTTGATCGTTGGTACCCGTGATCACCAGGGTGACGGTTTTGTCTTCGCTCTGCGCATTGGCCGCACCTGAGCTATCGCTCACGCGGTAGTTAAAGACCACCGTGGCGGTTTCACCCGCGGCGAGCGCATCGAACTGGCCATTAACGCTGTAGAGGCCGTTACTTGCCAGTACTACTGAGAAGTTATCCACAGACACAGCCGCGGTACTGACTGTGATGGAAGCCGTACCTATCTGCTGGAAGTCATGACTGTCTGTGTGGTCGAGGTCCTCCACCAGCAATTGCCCCTGGAAGGGCCCAGAGCCATTGCCTTCAAGCTCAGCCACACTGACATCCGTGACGATCGGCCGATCGTTGCTGCCGGTCACCAGCAGGGTGACGGTTTTAGCCTCACTCACGGCGTTCTCAGCGCCCGAGTCATCGGTGGCTGTGTAATCAAAGGTGACGGTGGCGGTTTCGCCCGCCGCCAAGGCGTCGAAGTTACCCATCACCGTGTACTGACCGTCGGCCGTGACCACAACGGAGAGGCCGCTGACACTGACACCGGCAGGCGCGGCCACCGAGGCGGTGCCGCTCTGCTGGAAGCTGTGGGTATCGGTGGTATCGAGGTCTTCGCTGAGCAGCAGTTGACCCGAGAAGGACTCCAAGCCGCCACTCTCTATGGCCGCCACACTGACATCACTCACCAACGGCTGATCGTTGGTGCCGATGATCAGCAGGGTGACGGTTTTTTCTTCGCTCAACGCATTGCCCGCGCCCGAATCATCGGTTGCCGCATAAGTAAAACTCACGGTGACGGTTTCGCCATCGGCGAGGGCGTCGAAGTTGCCGTTAATCGTGTAGCCGCCACTGGCGGCCACGCTGACCGAAACACCCGACAGATCCGTCTCTGCCACGCTGGCAGTAACCGTGGCGCTGCCGGTCTGCTGGAACACATGGGTGTCCGTAGCGTCCAGATCTTCCACCACCAACTGCCCGGCAAAAGAGGCCACCTCTCTGGCATCCAGATCCGCCTCCTGCACGTCCGTAATAACGGGCTGATCGTTGGTGCCTGTTACCAACAGGGTAACCGTCTTAGCCTCACTCTGGGCATTAGCGGCGCCCGAGTCATCGGTGGCTGTGTAGTTAAAGGTGACGGTGGCGGTTTCGCCCTCGCCTAGAGCGTCGAAGTTACCGACCACGGCGTATTGGCCATTGGTCGCCACTTCGACGGAAAAATCACTGACATTGACACCGGCGGGGGCGGCAACCGAGGCGGCTCCGACCTGCTGGAAGCTGTGGGTGTCGGTGGCGTCCAGGTCTTCGCTGAGCAGCAGCTGGCCGCTGAAGGTCTCGATACCGCCAGCCTCCAATACCGGCGCGCTGTCGCCAATGCTGACGTCGATTACCACCGGCTGATCGTTGCTGCCAGCGATCATCAGAGTGACCACTTTCGTCTCGCTCAGCGCATTGTCTGCGCCCGAGTCGTCGGTGGCCGTGTAGCTAAAGGTCACAGTGGCGGTTTCGCCCTCGGCGAGGGCATCAAAGCTACCCTCGATTGTGTAACCACCACCGGCCGTGAGTAGGACAGAGAAGTTTGTCACCACGGCAGCCGCCGCACTGGTCTCGACCGAAGCATCACCAACTTGTTGGAAGCTGTGGGTATCGGTAGCATCCAGGTCTTCGACAGACAGCTGGCCTGTGAAGGACTCTGTACCGCTCGACTCAACATCATTCAGGCTTACATCGCTGACAACAGCCTGATCGTTGGTGCCGCTCACCAATAGGGTGACGCTCTTGGCCTCACTCTGGGCATTGGCCGCGCCCGAGTTATCGGTCGCGGTATAGCTAAAGGTCACGGTGGCCGTCTCGCCATCGGCTAGGGCATCGAAGTTACCGAGCACTGCGTATTGGCCGTCGGCCGCCACGGCAACGGAGAAACCGCTGACGCTGACACCGGCGGGGGCGGCAACCGAGGCGCTGCCGCTCTGCTGGAAGCTGTGGGTATCGGTGGCGTCTAGGTCTTCGCTGAGCAGCAGCTGACCGCTGAAGGTTTCTACGCCGCCTGCCTCCAGTACCGGTGTGCTGTCGCCAATGGTGACGTCGGTTACCACCGGCTGGTCGTTGCTGCCGGTGACCGTCAAGGTGACGGTTTTTTCTTCACTGATGTCCGTCTCGGTGCCCGAGTCGTCGGTGGCTGTGTAGCTAAAGGTCACGGTGGCGGTTTCACCCTCGGCGAGGGCATCAAAGCCGCCTTCGATTGTGTAACCACCCTCAGCGGTGAGCACAACAGAGAAGTTTGTCACCTCAGCCGGGGCCGCACTGGTCTCGACCGAGGCCTCGCCTACTTGTTGGAAGCTGTGGGTATCGGTGGCATCCAGGTCTTCTAACACCAGCTGACCGGTGAAGGATTCAAGACCGTCCAACTCAGATTCGGCAAGGCTGACGTCGGTAATAACCGGCTGATCGTTGGTGCCGGTTACCAGCAGGGTCACGGTTTTCTCGCCACTGACCGCATTGGCGGTTTCTGAGTCATCGGTCGCTGTGTAGGTGAACACCACGGTCGCCGTCTCGCCATCGGCAAGGGCGTCAAAGTTACCGTTGACGCGGTACACACCCGAGGCGGTGACCTCGACCGAGAAATCCGTAATGACAGCGTCCGCCGCACTGGCATCCAGCGAGGCAGCACCGGTTTGCTGAAAGCTGTGGCTGTCATTGGCATCTTGGTCCTCGACGCTGAGCTCACCACCGAAGAACTCCAGTGCGTCCGTCTCAAGCAGCGGCGCCACATCGCCTGCGCTCACACTCTCAATCACCGGCTGATCGTTGGTGCCGGTAATGGTCAGGGTCACTGTGTCGAACACGGCTTCGTGGCCATCGTCGACCACCACCTCATAACTGAAGGTCAAGGCCTCGCCGTCACCCAAGAACTGTGCAGTATCGCTGGCAACGGTGTAATTCCAACCCTCTGCATCGGCGCTGAAACCCGCCGTCAAAGCCGAGGCCTGAGCGGCGCTGAGCGATCCGCCATCCCAGCTCACGTCATCGCGATAGTTTGCCGTCACAGTATGGGTATCGGCTGCGTCCACATCGGTAAACGAGAAGGTGCCGCTTTCGACCAGGCTCCCTTGGGCAATCGCGTCAGTAAGTTGGCCGCTGTTTTCGAGGCTTAACACCGGTACATCATTCGTACCAGTCACCACCACAGTGACCTCTATCTCATCGGTAGCCCCAAGCTGGTCCTCCACACGAACCGTGAAGGTCTCCTCAACGGTTTGCGCCTCGGCAAGCGCCTGCACGTTATCGGCTTGTGCGTTGAGCTGATATGTCCACTGGCCCGTTTGGTCGATAGACAAAGAACCATAGTCACCGGCCGAGTCCGAGACCAAACTCCAAACTGGCGCGAACTGGGCACTGTCTGGATCGGTGGCGGTCAACTGACCACTGACGCTGACCGCACCATCCTCAACCACACCGGCTCCGATCACACCACTGAGCACTGGCGCTTGGTTCAGGGGGCCTTCATCGCCCCCTCCTTGGCTTGAGCCCGATTCGCCACCTTGCTCACCGCCGCCCCCTCCTCCACCGCTCTGAAAGCCGAGGCCGTCATCCTGCTGCTGCCCCGTACTGCCGTCACCCTGTAGATCCAAACTGAAAGACTGCGTGGGCGGCTCCGGAGTCGTCTGTGATGCTGTATCACCCGCCGCCGGCGCTTCAAAGCTGGCGAGTAGGTCACTGATGTCGGCAAATAACGGCTGCGACTTAGCGGAGAGGGGCACTTCACTCGAGCTGCCAAGCAACCCCATAAAGTTGGCCAGCGTTAACTCGCCGCCATCCATCATAATGACGAGGTCATCGCCGTCGACCCGGGTTCCGATAATCAACGCTGGGTCAACGTTCAAGTCAACCGACTCAACCCCGTCCAGCGATACCACCGCAGGCGGCTCGACAACAATAGTCTGGGCCAGGCCCGCCTCATCTTTAAGCAGTATTTTGATTTTCATGATCAGTTCCTAAATCTACGCAATGACCTAGGCACCAATGGATTGCGGTGCCCAGCCTCTGTCCATATCTGTAAAGAAAATTACTTCAGTTGAGCCGAGAGCTGCCCTGCGGCCGCCAGCAATTCGTACTCGCGGAGAATCAAGTCGTGGCGCGCACGGGTGTAATCGCTCTGAGCACGGAAGGATTCAACCTGACGGTCCAACAAATCCAGCAGGCGGCGGCGGTTTACTTCGAATTGATCTTCGTAGTCGCTCAGTACTTGATTCACCGAGCTGGCGTAACTGCTGAGCCGAGGCAGTTTAGCTTTCAACTGCTCGCGCTCGTGCCAGGCAACGCGCACCGCTTCGCGGGCATCACGTTTAGCCAGCAGCAGTAGCGACTCGGCTCCGGACTGGCGCTGGGCCGCTTGCTTAGTACGGGCTTTATCTGCACCACCCGCATAGAGGTCATAACGCAGCACTAAACCAGCAAAGGCCGTATCCGACTGGCTATCGACACCGCCAAAGTCAGAGTTGGCCGTCTTGTCTTGGGTAGAGCCACGTATCTCAAGGTCAACACGCGGGTAATAGGCCGCCGACCTAGCGCCGCGGAACTCGGCGCGCGATTGCGACACCTGCGCGGCGGCTTCTTTAACCGATGGGCTTTCCTGCACTGCTTGCCCAATCGCCTCCTCTAGGGTCGAGAAGGGGACTTGCGGCGAGGTTGCGCCATCGAGGCCAGCAGCCTCAATACCCACAACCTCGCGGTAGCTCGCCTTGGCGATCAGAAAGTCTTTTTTCATATCTTCCAGCGAGGCCTGGGCCAACGCTAGACGAGCCTGCGCCTGCACCGCGTCGGTGCGGGTTGCAACACCCTGCTTGGCTCGGCGCTCAATATCGTTGACATAGCGGCTGTGGCGCTCGACGTTATCCCCGGCCAAGCCATAGAGCTCCTCGCTTTTGCGCACTTCGATGTGGGCACGCACGGCGGCCAAAACCACCTGCTGGGTGCGCTCATCGGTCAGGGACTCTGCCGCCACTAAGCGACCTTTTGCCGCTTCATATCGCCCGGACGTTGCCCCGCCATCGAACACCAACTGGGTCAATGTGGCCGCACCGCGCAAAGCCCTAACATCGTTGCCGTTGTCGGTATAAGCCCGCACAGATGAGTTGTCGGCGTATTCCTGCCCGCCAGAAAGCTCCACAGAAAGGCTCGGCAGGTAGCCTGCCCTGGCGGCACGAACATCGTGTTCAGCCGCCTGTTTGTCTGCCACGGCAGCGCTCAAAGCGGGGTGGTAGTTCAAGCTGGTTTGGACGGTGGTTTGCAGATCAGCAGCCACAGTAAGCTGGCTGGCCGCACAAGCCAAGGCAGCCAAAAGACGAATTTTCATGAGTCAATCTCTTCCATTTTGGTTATGTGTAATTCCGTTTACGCGATGAGGGCTCAGACAGAGGGTATTCGCGAAAAGTCTCACCACAAAAGTGAGAACGGCGTCACAAGTTAAGATATCGGTTATGACGTGTCAAGATTGTATAAAAAGACGCTAAAACGGGGACATTAAAAAACCGGCCTGGGCCGGTTTTTTAATGTCCGCCAAATTCTGACCAGCTCAGAAAACACCCGCCAGCACTTCTATCAATCGATGCGTCTGAGCCTCGGTACCCAGCGTGATACGCAATCCCAAACGCCCCTCAGCATCGGCCTTAGGACGCACAAGAATGCCCGCCTCAATTAACGCCTGATTAACACGCCCCGGATCTGACGGAAAGGACCACAGATAATTGGCCTCGCTTGGCCAGAAGTCGACCCCTTTTTCATTCAGGAAGGCCTCCAACATAGGCTTCGAACGCCCCATCACCTCCTCAACGTACTCCAGCGCCGTTTCCGGCTGAGCCAGGGACGCCTGCACAGCCGCCACGGCAAACTGATTAATATCGTATGGGCCCCGGACATTAAGTAACGCCAAGATATTTTCTTTGGCGCTCAAGACATAACCCAAACGAATCGACGGCAAACCCCAAGTCTTGGAAAAAGTACGCGTCACCACCAGATTCGGCTGGGCATCGAGATGCGCAGCCACGGTGGTTTTTGAGTACTCAAAATAACACTCATCAACCAAGATGGCCGCATCCGGCGCCGCCTGCGCAATCGTCAGGATATCAGCCGGCGCCACCAGCGTGCCACTGGGGTTATTTGGGTTGGACACCACAATCAGACGAGTTCGCGGATTGATACTCGCCAACACCTCAACCAATGGAAACCCTCCCTCACGGGTGTACTGAGGCTCAACTATTTTTAAGTTTTCAACACGCGCGCACTGGCTGTACATAGCGAAACTTGGCCCAGGGATGATAATCTCATCGCCCTCGCGACAAGCCGAGCGAATAATCAAGTCAATGCCCTGGTCCGAGCCGTTGGTGATCATCACCTGCTCTTCCGGCACGCCGCAGTAGCCGGCAATTTTGGAGGTCACATCCCCATAGGATGGATACATCTGTAAGCGACCACTGTGAATAAAATCCACCAGAGCCTCAAGAATTGGCTCGGCCACAGGAATGGTGCGCTCATTAAAATCGAGCAGGGTAAACGCTTGCGGGTCGCGCCCCTCAAGCGGTGGAAGATACGCGGACATGTCCGCAATGTGCTGCTTAAAAATACTCACTCAACCACCCCAAAGCCATACAACAACCACCTACCGTGGCCGCAAAATATCAATTAACGCTTACTGACCTACAACCAAGTTATCTCGATGAATCAACTCATCGTCGCCGCGATAACCCAAGACCGACTCAAACTCGCCACTGGAGCGCCCCAAAATCCGCTGAGCATCCTTGGCGCCGTAATTCACCAAGCCTCGAGCCAGCTCGCGCCCCTGCCGATCCACACAGGCCACCATGTCACCGCGATTAAAGCTGCCCGAAAGTGACTTAACACCAACCGCTAAAAGGCTGCGCCCCTGCTGACACAAGACGCGAGCCGCACCATCATCGACCACTAACTGCCCTTTAACCTGCAGCTGCCCAGACAACCAACGCTTGCGCGCCGTTTGTGGCTGCTGACCCGCCACCATCAAAGTGCCCACCGACTCACCTGCGCGGATACGCGGCAGCACCCTCTCAATACGGCCACCCGCAATCACCGTGTGCGCGCCGGAGCGCGCCGCCAATTTAGCCGCCCGAACCTTGGTAATCATGCCGCCACGCCCCAAGCTGCCACCATCACCCGCCATGGCCAACAGCGACGCATCATCGGCCGCGACTTCAGAAATCAGTTGCGCATCAGGGTTTGAGCGAGGATCAGCATTAAACATACCCTGCTGATCGGTGAGAATAACGAGCAACTCCGCATCAATAAGATTGGCCACCAGGGCCGCCAAACTGTCGTTGTCACCAAATCGAATTTCGTCGGTGACAACCGTGTCATTTTCATTAACCACGGCCACCACCCCATACCCCATCAACGCCTTCAACGTTGAGCGAGCATTGAGGTAGCGCTCACGGCTGGAGAGGTCGTCGTGATCGAGTAACACCTGAGCCGTCTGCAGCTCGTACCTTTGGAATTCTTGCTCGTAGGCTTGCACTAAGCCGGTTTGACCCACTGCTGCCGCGGCCTGCAGGTCATGTATGGCCGTTGGCCGCGAGCTCCAGCCGAGGCGTGTCATGCCGGCCGCCACAGCCCCAGAGGAGACCAACACCAACTCCACCCCCTCGGCGCGCAACCCCGCCATCTGCTCAACCCAGCCAGAAATTGCTTCGACATCCAAACCCTTACCATCATCGGTAAGCAGCGCGCTGCCAATCTTAACCACCCAGCGCCGCATTTTCGGCAAACTTTTACGTATCGTCATAACCCACGGACTTATTCATAATTAGCTCAGCTGGCGCCGCCAGCCGTTAATCGCAAGACTATCGCAACAAGGCCCAACAGCGTTAACTATTGGGCCCTGATCATGACTTATGGCACATACTCGAAATCGACATCAAAATCGTCGTCATCAAAGTCATCGTCAAAGTCATCACCACCCGACTTACTGGCTTGGCGCGCCAGATAATGACGCTCGCGCAGGGCCTCGATTCGCTCACGAGCCTCTTGCTGCATCGCGTTTTGAGCCTCGTACTCCAGCTCAAGCAATTCAGGGTCAAGCTCTTCAGCCTCCCAACACTCTTCGAGGTAGTTCAGCACTTCGGCCGACAAGACATCCGTACCTTGCTTGCTTATCGCTGAGATTCTGGCGACAGGGCCTTCCCAGCCCAGTTTATCCACAACAGCCTGACAACGAGCGCCAACCTCATCAGCAGGTAACATGTCGACTTTATTCAGCAACAACCAGCGCTTACGCTTCGCCAAGGTTGGCGAAAAGACATTCAGCTCATCAATGATCA
>Ga0209826_1001125_pt1 | contig 18841 bp, 10 predicted proteins | sample GOMGulsemesocosm_5_FD_184637 | JGI IMG/M metagenome (GOLD analysis project Ga0209826, IMG submission 184637) | Methane-oxidizing microbial communities from mesocosms in the Gulf of Mexico - GOM15C Gulf of Mexico (SPAdes) (version 2) | ecosystem: Environmental > Aquatic > Marine > Cold seeps... | reverse complement strand
ACAAGAGGTTATTGATGGCACTTCGGCAATAGCGAATGCTCATGAAAATAAATATGATTTAATTTGTATTGCCATGCACTTACCTGATATGCAAGGGGTTGAATTAGCTAAAAAAATAAAAGAAATTCAAGGTTTTGAAAATAGTATTGTTATTATTTTTTCTAGTGAAACGAACCAAGATAAATTAGCCAAAATGAAAACAGCACAAGTTAATTATATTTGTCAAAAAATGTCGTTAGACAAACTGAAAACACTGTTTGCTCACCTCACTCAAGATGAATTAATTGCTTATGACGGTACCGGCCATATTTTATTTATTGAAGATCATTTAACTCAGGCAAAAGTCACGATGGCGATGCTGGCAGAAATGGGCTTAACTTTTGAGCATTTTACTAGTGCTGAAGCTGGGCTGGAAGCTTTTGAAAACCATGATTATGATTTGGTGTTACTTGATATTGTGCTTGCTGGAAAAAAGGATGGTGTTGATTTTATTGAAGAGGTGAGAGCTCGCCAAGATAATAAAATGTTCACCCCTATCCTCGCTATTTCTGCCTCACTCAATGATAGTCAACGCATTCATGCCTTAAAAGTGGGTGCCAGTGATTTTATCAACAAACCTTTTATACAAGCCGAATTGGCAGCGCGCTTAAATAATATGCTATTAACGCAACGCCTTTACCAGCAAGTGACGCTACAAAAACAAGCTTTAGAGCAGATGGCAATGACAGACCAATTAACCGGGTTATACAATCGCCACTTTTTGGTGCCCTATATTAAAAAAGCATTAAGCTCGGCGCAGCGATATAATAATCCGCTGTCGATAGTGATGATAGATTTAGATAAGTTCAAATGTATCAACGATGAGTTAGGGCATGGGGCAGGAGATAAATTACTTTGTGATATAGCTAAGCTATTAAAAGACAACTGCCGAAATGAAGATGCCGCCATTCGCCTTGGCGGCGATGAATTTTTACTGGTGCTTCCCCATTGCTCATTAGAGCAAACTAAATTCAAAACAGAGACACTGAGACAGGCGATAACTGAACTACCGTCTTCCAATCGCCAAATTTCTGCCAGCTTTGGTTTAAGCTCGACCGAGCAAAATAATTTTGATTTTGAAGCGTTGTTTTCTATGGCTGATGCCGCCGCATATCAAGCAAAAATGAGAGGAGGCAACGATATTTCGTATTAGTGGTTATTCGATAAAGCTACTTTCTGGTATGATCCGACCATACTGTAAAAATAATTTAGTCAATTAACGTCGGAACGTCAACCAATGTCAGCTATTGCCGAACAAATCAGTGAGCAAATCGCTCAAGAACTTAACGTCAAATCTTCACAAATAAATACCGCAATCGCCTTATTAGATGACGGTGCTACCGTACCTTTCATTGCGCGTTACAGAAAAGAGGCCACTCAAGGCTTAGATGATAATCATTTGCGTGCCTTAGCGACTAGGCTAACCTACTTACGTGATTTAGAAGCGCGTCGACAAGTTATTTTAACCAGCATAAAACAACAGGACAAACTAAGTGCTGAGTTAGCTAAACAAATTGTTAATGCCGATAATAAAACCCGTTTAGAAGATCTGTATCTGCCCTATAAACCTAAGCGTCGCACTAAAGGACAAATTGCCATTGAAGCGGGTATAGAGCCACTAGCGAATAGTCTGTTTAATAATTGGCAGCTTAATCCAGAACATGAGGCACAAGCTTATCTTGATAAAGTTGCGAATAATGAAACAAACTATACCGATGTTAAGGCCGTGCTTGAGGGGGCTAGCTCTATTTTAGCCGAGCGCTTTAGTGAAGATGCCAACTTATTACAAAAACTGCGTAACCATATACTTAAACAGGCGCATTTAACCAGCCATGTTGTAAAAGGCAAAGAGCAGGAAGCGGTTAAATTTCGTGATTACTTCAATCACAGCGAAAAATTAAAAACGGTGCCATCACATCGCATGCTCGCCATGCTTCGAGGCCGTAATGAAGGTTTTTTGCAATTAAAAATAGCTGTTGATCCGAGCCAAGATAAAACCGAAGTGTCTAGTGCTGAGCACATTATTAGTGAACATTTAACGTTACGATGCTGTTCACAAAGGAATGAGCAAGCGGCGGCGAGTTTTTTAACCAGCACAGTACGTTTAGCATGGAAAACTAAGTTAAGTGTTAGTTTAAGCAATGAATTACTGGGAAAACTACGTGAGCAAGCCGAACTACAGGCGATTAAAGTATTTGCTGAAAATTTAACCGATTTGTTGATGGCGGCGCCCGCAGGTGCAAAAACTACCTTAGGTTTAGATCCTGGTTTACGTACCGGTTGTAAAATAGCCATTGTTGATGCCACAGGCAAGCTATTGCACACCACCACTATTTTTCCTCATGCACCGCAGAATCATTGGGATAAATCAGTACGCACTTTAGTGAATATTTGTCGTCAGTATAAAGTGGAGCTAATGGCTATTGGTAATGGCACCGGCTCACGAGAAAGCGATAAATTAGCCAGTGATGTTATTGCCCAGTTTGATGTTACGGCAACGATGGCAAAACCGAAAAAAATGATGGTGTCAGAAGCGGGGGCTTCGGTGTATTCCGCCTCTGAATTTGCCGCCAATGAATTTCCCGACCTTGATGTTTCACTACGCGGCGCGGTGTCAATCGCTAGGCGTTTACAAGACCCATTGGCAGAGCTGGTAAAAATAGATCCAAAAGCCATTGGTGTTGGTCAATATCAGCATGATGTTAGCCAAAGCCAGCTTAGCCAAAGTCTAGACGATGTCGTTGAGGATTGTGTAAATGCGGTGGGTGTCGATCTTAATTCGGCCTCTGCGGCATTGTTAACCCGTGTTGCGGGTTTGAATAAAACCATGGCCAATAATATTGTTCAGTTTCGTGATGAGCAGGGCGCTTTTACTAATAGAAAGCAATTGAAAAAAGTCGCTCGTTTGGGGCCTAAAGCCTTTGAACAAGCGGCGGGTTTTTTACGTATCACCGGCGGTGATAACCCGTTAGATCAATGTGCGGTACATCCTGAAACGTACCCTATTGTTGAGAATATTATAAAAAAGCTCAATCTTGACAGTGCTAGCTTGCTAAATAACGCCCAGCAACTACAGCAAGTTAACCTCAGTGATTTTGCAACGGAGCAATTTGGTGAAGTTACCCTGCAAGAGATTATTAAAGAGCTTGCTAAACCCAGCCGAGATCCAAGGCCTGAATTTAAAACGGCGACCTTTGCCGATGGCGTGAATAACATGGCTGATTTACGAGTAGGCATGGTGCTAGAGGGTATTGTATCCAATGTTGCTAATTTTGGCGCGTTTGTTGATGTGGGTGTTCATCAAGATGGTTTAGTGCATATTTCGTCGATGACTAATAAATTTATTAAAGATCCGCGTGAATTAGTGAAGGCGGGTGACGTTGTTAAGGTGAAAGTAGTTGAAGTTGATGTCAGTCGAAAACGTATTAGTTTAACAATGCGTTTAGATGAGCAAAGTTCAAGTGCTAAGCCACAAACAAGCAATAACAAACAAAGCAGTGATAGAAATGATAGGAAACCAGCGTCAAATGTTAAGCAGCAAAACGCAGCACACAAAAAACATGCTAAAGCTAAGCCGCAAAAAGTAGAAAATGCCGCGATGGGGAATGCCTTTGCCGATGCTTTTGCTAAGTTGAAAAAGTAACTGTTCACCACCGAGCCGCGATGCTTCACCGAGGTCTCTCAGTGGTAAATATTTATAAGCTGAACAAATACAAAATAAAAATAAAAAAAGTTAAAAAAACAGTTGACGATGCAAACGATAATGATTATCATTTGTTTGTTGGTTAAGGCAAGTGAATGCTCTCTCAGGCGTTTTAACTAATAGCAAGGCTGGCAGCTTAGTGGTTATGCTTCAGGACACATGATCACTAAGTTCCTTCTTTGCGCATTGATTCAATTTTCCCCTGAGTCAAGTCGATTAAAAATTTTGATGGTTTAGCCAGCGTTCACAGGTTTGTGATGCTGGCTTTTTTTATTTGTTTTCCTTTCCTTTCCTTTCCTTTCCTTAACTTAAAGCCATCAAAACTTTCATAAAAGGCACCATCAAAGGCACCATCAAAGCTTGAAGTCATCATTAAAACTTAAAGCGGCTCACCACTTCTGACATGCTATTACTGCTTGACTCTAACTGTACACTAGCTTCATTAAGTTGCACCGATGTGGCTAAAGATTCATCTACCATGCCTGCTAAATCATTAATACGTAAGTTTACCTCGTCTGCAGCTTGAGTTTGTTGTTCAGTCGCGCGGGCTATTTGTGTATTCATTTCAGAGATCAGTTCCATCAATTTATCTATTTCAGATAAAGAGTCATCGGCTTTTCCGGTCTGTTCAACGGTTTGGCTGGAAATATCTTGGCTAATTTTTACCGCGGCTACTGCTTCTTGAGCACCAGCTTGTAATTTTTGAATCATTTGCTGAATTTCGTTAGTGCTTTGCTCGGTTCTATTTGCTAGGGTGCGCACTTCATCAGCAACAACGGCAAAACCGCGCCCTTGTTCACCGGCCCTAGCGGCTTCAATGGCGGCATTAAGGGCAAGTAAGTTGGTTTGTTCGGCAATACCACGAATAACATCAAGTACTGAACCAATATTATCGCTCTCGGCAGCAAGGCTATCAATAACTTGCGAAACACCATCAATATTGGTTGATAGGGACTGCATTTGATTGATAGTGCTAGAAATAATTTCTTTACCTTGGGAAGTACTCTTTCTAGCATCGTTGGCGGCTTGTTCGGCAGCATTGGCATTATCACTAACATCACGAATTTGTGAGGTCATTTGCTCCATGGCCGTGGCGACTTGTGTGGTAATGTCATTTTGATTTTGTGTTAATAACTGTGCACTGTCACTGGCGCTGGCTACCGACTGAGCATGATTAAGCACTATGTCTGAATTGTTGGCAACATCGCCGAGTGAATCACGCATTTTTTTAGTAAACTCATTGAAATAATGCGCTAAACGCGATATTTCATCTCGGGCTCGATGATCTAAAACACGGGTTAAATCTCCGTCTCCTCGCGCAATATCCTTCATTAAATTTGACGCTTCGTGTGTGGGCACAATAATACTCTTGCCAATGAAATAGGCGAGAAAAATGATAATGACCACTAAGACTAACGCATAAGCGAGTAAGGTATTTCGTTGCGTGGCAAAGGTTGTATCAACATCATCAAGGTAAGTGCCAGAACCTATAATCCACTGCCACGGCGTAAAACCTTTAACAAAAGATATTTTATCAACGGGCTCATCAACGCCAGGTTTTGGCCACTTGTAAGGCACAAAGCCTTGCCCTTTGGCTCGAACAATATTGACCATATCTATAAATAAAGCCGTGCCATCAGGATCTTTTACCCCGCCAACATTTTTGCCATTTAATGCCGGTTTAATCGGGTGCATGATCATGGTGGGTGAAAAATCATTTACCCAAAAGTAATTGTTTTGGTCGTATCTAAGGCTTTGCAGTACTTCAATGGCTTGCTTTTTGGCTTGCTCTTCATTGAGGAGGCCGATATTTTGTTGCTGGTGATAATGTTCTACCACGCTGTATGCCGCTTCCACCACTTGTTGATTAGCATTGTATTTTTGCTGTAAGAGTGATTGATAAGCCTGTGATAGGCTGATTGAGCTTAGCACTATCAAACCCGTTAATATCAACGCTAGCAGTAATACAAAGCGTTGTTGAATGGTATATTTTCTTAGAAATGCCATAAAATCCTCTTGAAGTGAGCTGATCTTGATAGGATTTAGTATAGACGAAAAAATTCCATTGCTAGCTGGTTAAAGAGAATTATTCACTGCTTTGTTGATCTCATCAACGTTGCGGCTATCATTGGGGATTGTTATTTTAAAACACTTGCCTTTCAACTGCTTGGTTATGAGTTCTACGCTGCCTTTGAGCCGTTGAGTCACTAAGTTATAGACAATATGAGCGCCTAAACCCGAGCCACCTTCTCCTCTTTTAGTGGTATAAAAGGGTTCAAATAAACGGGTAATAGTTTCACTGTCTAATGAACAACCGTCATCACAGTAGGTTAATGTAATGATGTTGTCTTGTTGCTGCGCGCTAATGGTTACTTTACCCGTTTGTTGTGGCTCAAAGGCATGTAACAAACTATTTATCACTAAATTATTGGTTATTTGAGCAAGAGCGCCAGGGTAAGAGTATATGATGATACTTTCTGGACAGTTTAGTTCTATCTTGATATTGGTGCCCTTAACCTTAGGTTGTAAAGAGCGCAAAATATCTTCTAAGTAATACTGTAAATTTATTTCTCGAGCTTCATCAACAATACTGTCAACCGCTATCAGCTTAAAGCTTTCAATAAGCTCAACCGCACGTTGAATATTATTCATTGATAAATCAAAGCCTTGATGTAACTCTTTCGTGAAAAGTGTTAATTGCTTTGCCGTTAAACTTTGTTGAGTTAAGGCGTTAATAATGCCATCACACCTTTCTTTCATAAAGCTTATCGAGGTTAATACTATGCCAATAGGCGTATTGATTTCATGGGCAACACCAGCAACTAGGCTCCCTAAAGAGGCCATTTTTTCATTTTCTAATAATTGTGACTGAGTTTGTTTCAATTCGGTCAATATTTGATTTAATTCATTATTAGTTTTGCTCAATTCTTGGGTGCGTTGCTGTACGCGTTGCTCTAAGTCATCATTAAGTGAGCGTATTTCTTGTTCGGCATGGAGCCGCTGTGATACTTCATTTTCTAATTGACTAATAACTGTGAGTTGTTGTTTGGCATGATTCTCTAATAGTTCACGTTTTTGTTGGTGAAAATTAACTTGTTCAAATAGCTCATTTGGCGACAATTGTAGCTGTGCTAGAAAACGTGAAAAATAAGAAGCAAGCTGTGCTTGTTCCTCATGGGTGATGACATTAATTCGCTTAAAAGCATGGTAAGCTGACGCCATGCCAATAACGCCAGCCAGTGCGTTGAGTGCTGAATTTTTTAAAACAGATAATTCGGCGATGTTTATTTTATCTTTATCATTAATTTCTGTTTTAGTTAAACAAAGCTGTAGTTTAGCTATCGCCATATTAATGGGCATGTATTGTTGGAATAGTTCACTGATTAACTGTGTTTTATGGTGAAGCTCAATAACATCAGGCTCTGATTGTGCCAAAGATGCGCTATGGGAGATGTTTTGGGTATCAACAAACTGATTGGCAATTTTATGTTCTTCATCAGACATATTACTGAATAAAGAGACGCCAATGTAGAGTAAAGTATTGATCAATAAACTCCACACCAAACTATTGGTTAATGGTGACGCTTGGGCGATAGCAAAAAAATGTTCAGGATTGAACCAATAAAAAAATCCAGACTTTTGCTCTAATATAGACCAGTCTAACCAACCACTGCGGATAACAGAGGGTAAGAGTGAACTATAAAACCAAACAATAGCCCCGGCAATTAAGCCTATTATCGCACCCTTTAAATTACCGCTTCGCCAGATCAAACCACCAATTAACGCCGGGGAAAACTGTGCGCAAGCAATAAAGCTGATGGTGCCAATTTTGACGATTAGCTCGGAATCACCGATAGCGCGATAGTAAAATAAGCTCAAAAAGAGTACCACGAATACCATTAACCAACGAATTTGCAAGACGCGGCGCTTTAATCGTTGCAATTTTACCGTATGCAAAATAATAGGCATAACAATATGATTGGTTAACATAGTCGATAGGGTCATCGAACTGATCATTATCATGCCTGTTGCCGCAGCAAATCCCCCTAGAAAGACTAGGATCGAAATTGTAACTTGGTTATTGGACATTGGCAGGGTTAATAACCGTAAATCAACTGATCCTAATGAGCCATCCTGTAACATGCCAGCCAGTGCCACAGGTAAGGCGAAAAAGTTAATCACCAATAAATACAACGGGCAGAGCCATTTGGCTTTGTCGATAAAGTCGGTATTGCCACACTCGACTATGGTGACATGAAATTGTTTGGGTAAAGCGATAACTCCAATGGCACCTAATAACATGAAACTTAACCAATTTTGTGCACTTAGCTGATGCATGTTTTGTTGCAACTCAATGCTGGTGGGCAGCGTAAATAGACTTATCACCCCCGGGTTTAATAAATAACATATCCACAAGCTTGCGATGAGTAAGGCCAACAACTTAAACAAACTTTCAAAAGCTAACGCAACCATCATACCGGGATGCTTTTCAGTAGGATCTAAATGGCGAACGCCAAAAATAATGGTAAAAAATGACATCATTAAAACAATAAGGACATCAAAATTTTCTAACAATATATTGTTACTGTCACTGTTAACGACCAAGAGTTGAAAACTAGTGATAACTGATTTCAACTGAATGGTTAGATAAGGCACTATGCCAAGCACACATAAAATACTGACCAGCGCCGCGAGTGTTTGCGATCTGCGGTAACGCACTGAAATAAAGTCAGCAATGCTAGTCGAATGGAATTCATTTTTTAACAAGATCATTTTTTTAAGCAGTGGCGTTAAAAAAACAAAGGTCATGGTAACCCCTAAGTATACCGCGATAGGAAATAGACCTTGGGTGGTAGACAGACCAATATTGCCAAAAAAAGTCCAAGAGGTACAAAAAACAGCAATACTTAAGGCATAAGTATGAGGGGAGTTCCGAACTTTTTGTGCATTATTCGTGTTTGATTGTGACCACTGAGCAATAACAAACAGCACAATAATATACAGCAAGAGTAAGAGAATTAACTGATGAAAAGAAATCACCGTTATTGATCCTTAGGCTTGTTTTTATTATCGGGTGCGGGGGTAATTTTTATTTGGCTCATTGCGATAATAATGAGCCAACAAATAAAGGTGAATAACCAGTTTGTCAGTAAAGAAAGCTCATCCGCTAATAAAACCGGCATGATAAATACTAGTAAGGCAATCGTTGCGCCCAACCATCGGTGAATATTGAAATTTTTCATCACTTCTTATTATTGATGTTAAGGATATACTCATTATAGGAAAGTAATGTGATTTTGCTCAAAAAAAGGGGAAGCAAAAGCTTCCCCATAAAATAACCTCGGTTGGAGGTTAACTAACGCAAGATGGTTAATTTATTAAGTCTAAGCGCGAACAGGTTCCCGCCTACAAAACGTATTTAGCTGAGAATTGTAAGTAGTCTGAAGACTTGTTGATCTCATCCATTTCGAAATTACCTATTTCAACACCAAAAGAAAGTTGTTTGGTGTAATTTTTGAATAAGTTAACGGCGACATGGTTACGTTTAGTATTAGCTAAGTCGGCATCGGTACTACCGTAAAACACCGTTGAGCGCATATCATCAGTCCAGAAGTGACGATAGGCAACCATGTATGATGTAGTTTCTTCTGCTTCTTCGCCCACTAAATCTCGTGCCGCAACGACACCCACATAACGACCGGTATTGCCGCCATGTACTTGAAAGCGGAAATCATCTTTGCCAAAGGTTTTAATACGACCGGCAACACCAAAACCAACGGCAGACTCAGTATCGCCACCGACGGTATTTAATTGACGAGCCAAACCTGAAACCGAAACATTACCCCAATCACCCTTGAAGGTGTATTTAGCAATAAAATCAGGTATTGAGTCTTGGCTGCTATCACCTTTGTCTGAATGTGGGTTTTCTAATGAAACTTGTAAACCACCATTGGTATAGCGAATTTGGCCTTGTCTAATAAAGGCCGAGGCATTTAGTGGGCCACCGAAATCTGCGGCTTCAGCAAGTGAGCTAGTATTTTGAAAAGTAGTCCATGTTTGACCGACTAATATACTTTTATACTTGATGAAGGCATGACGTAATCTAGGATGTGATGAGTTAGAGATGATTTGGTTGCCGCCACCGCCGAGAAAATCCATTTCAATAAAACCAGTTACATCGCCATGTACATATTTAGCATTGATACGAGTTTCATTGACTGAAAATTTAGTGGTGGAGAGATCATCAATATTGGCAGCGTGACCAATCCAGTAATCATCGTTAGTTACTGGAGAGCTTACATCACCACTGATTGAACGCACGTCTGCTTTGATGTAACCGCCAAAGGTTATTGTATCATTGTCGGTTAAGTTGAAGCTGTAACCAGCATTAGCAGCACTGGCCATGGTTAATAAGCTTGTTGCGAGCAATAATTTACTTTTTTGAAGTTTGAACATTATGTATCCCCATTTTTTCTGCCGATGGCAGCGGTTTTGTTTATTGTCTTTGTTATTTTGTAGCTGTTCACCACCGAGCCGCGATGCTTCATAGAGGGCTCTTCGAGCCTACACGGAAACTTTGTTATTCTCGGTGTAGTGCGTCAGCACCTCGGTGCTCTCTGTGGTAAATATTCCTAAGCTGAATAAATACGTTATTTTTATCTAAAAGCAGAGTTCTTTTGTCTCTTTAGCTTTTGGTTAACACCATTTAATATAGCTGTTGTTAAAAAACGATGACTAATTTTTATTCAGTTAATAAAGTAGAATTATTCGCCCGGTAAAGAAATTAGACCTAAGTCTAAAATGTTGATTATTAACAATAGACTTTAGTCTACTTTGTTAGGGTGTGAGGCATTAATTAGCTTTGAAACCAATTCTAAAGCCACCCCAATGCCGACCTTGAACAAAAATAGGTGCAGAAACATCATGCATTATTTCGCCCGTATCACGCTTATAGGTTTGCAAGAGAAACTTTTCTGTGTGTTGACCACAACGAATACCTGTTGGGTCGTTAAATAGGCGTTTGGTGCGATTGTTAATGACATCTATGTCAGGATTACCCGTTAGTGGTTTAGAAAAACATTTGTTGTGAGTGGGAAAGTAGCCATTAACATCAACGGCACCGGCATAAATCATCTCACTGAACTCTTGCAATAAGGGCTCTTGTATTGAGGGTAAGTGTTGATCGGTGAAGCTGTCGAAGCTGGTTGAGTATTTAGCGGGGCTAGTATTTCCTAGTGGCTGATAATTAAAATCAAATAATTTTTGCATCGATATTTTATTGTTAGTGATACTTTGTTCAAAGAGCTCACTGATTTTCGCTGCCGACAATTCGGCTTGTTTGCATATACGGTTAATCAGGCTGTTGCTGTCAAACTCTGACAGGTGCACAAAAATAGATTCAGTGCTGTTTGATAAGCTGGCTGCTTGCTTTGAAACCGATTGAGTTTGTTGGCTTTTATCAATGAGGAAATCATGTAAGTTGACCACAGAGCTTGATATATCAGCTGCGGCGAGATCTTGCTCTTGCAGAGCATGGCTGATCTGATTGCTAGCTGAGGATGAATCCGCCATTAATTGATCAATCTCGGTAAAGGACTGGGAAAGATCGGTCATAGTAGTAACCACGCTACTGGTTTGCTGCACTATTTGTGACATGACGGCCGTGGTATCACCAGTTTCCTGACTTATTTGGTTTAACATGTCACCAATTTGATTAGTGGCATCGGCAGTTTTTGCGGCGAGAGCACGCACCTCATCAGCAACGACAGCAAAACCTCGGCCTTGTTCACCAGCACGTGCCGCTTCTATGGCGGCATTTAGCGCCAGCAAGTTGGTTTGTGAGGAAATGCCATCAATAACATCGGTGATACTTTGAATTTCTGAGGCTTTTTTTGCTAACGAGGCTATTTTGCTCGCGGCACTTGCTACTGAGCTATGTAGTTGATTTACCACATCAATATTGTCATTTAATTGTATAGTGCTGGTGCTGCTAGCACTCATGGCTTGGTTTGCTTGTTGTGAGGCTAGCTCGGCATTGTCGTTAATTTGTTTACTGTTAGCAGACATTTGTTCGGCCGCAGTGGCAAGGCGGTCGACATCTTCACTTGAGGTTTCAATCGCTTTACTGAGTTGTTCAAGAAAAAAACTTAACTCGGCGGAATTAATGGCGAGTTCGCTGGCTTTAAGGCTAATTTGTTCACCCGCTTGTGTATAACGGCTGTCTGTGGCGGGTACTTCCTCTTTACTAGCGGGATCATTATTTTGCCAATGTTGGTAGATAAAAATCACTAAAAAGCTTATTAGTAATAAACTGACCGCAGATAATAAGCTGGAATCAAAAAAGGTAACGATGAGCGCTTGCAAAGCCGTGATAACCAAGGCGCTAATGAAGGTTAATAGGAGGGAGGTTGAGTTTTGGTTCATGTTCAGTATTCTGCTTAATTTAAAACGGCGAATTAAACTAATAGCATACGAGCGAAAATGTGATTAACAATTAGACTTTAGTGTGAGTGCAGAAGCATAGCCTCCAAAACTCACGCGACATAGCCATGATCAGTGCGCATATTTTTCCTTTAAAGTTACTTATAAATATGCGCGATTAAAATTTCGCTTATGGGTTGTACCTTACTTGTAGATAATCAAACACGGCACGAATACCAAAAGCTTCACCGCCTAAAGGCCGGCCAGCAAGGGCGCGAACATTAAAGGCCATCACATCAAAATGCACCCAGTCGATGCCTTCGCTAACAAACTTTTCTAAATATAAAGCCGCGGTAATTGCACCACCAAAAGGCCCTGCGGAGCAGTTGGTCATATCGGCAATAGCGCTTTTGAATAAGTCATTATAGGGGCTGTAAAGTGGCATGCGCCAGACCGGATCGCTGATTTTGCTACCTGCTGCGGTGATACCTGCAGCCACCTCATCACTGGTGGAGAAAAAACCCGGTAATTCGGTACCTAAGGCGACACGCATGGCACCCGTTAGCGTGGCAAAATCAATAATAAGTTCAGGCTTATCTTGGCTGGCTTCACATAAGGCATCGCCAAGCACTAAACGGCCTTCGGCGTCAGTATTATCAATTTCTACCGTTAAGCCTTTGCGCGTGGTAATAACATCACCGGGGCGCATGGCATTATTCGAGACCGCATTTTCCACCGCTGGAATTAATACTCGTAAATTAATTGGCAACTGATAAGACATGATCAGCTGGGCTAAACCAAGCACATGGGCTGAGCCACCCATGTCTTTTTTCATGTTGCGCATGCCAGCGGCAGGTTTTAGATCTAAACCGCCGCTATCAAAACACACGCCTTTGCCGACTAAAGTCACTCGTGGATGCTCGCTATTGCCCCAAGTAAGATCAATTAAGCGAGGTTGATTGATACTGGCGCGGCCAACAGCATGTATAGTGGGGTAATTATTTACCAGCAGCTCATCACCAATAATTTGTTGTACTGCACCGCCAAAAGTTTCTGCTAAATACTGGGCGGTGTCACCTAAATTTACGGGCATCATGTCGCTGGCGGGGGTGTTAACTAAATCTCGCACTAAGGCGGTTGCCTCGGCATATTTGATGGCGTTATCAACTAAAGCTTGCTTATTTACCGCTAAACTAGCGAGTGATTTTTGTTGTTGGTTGCTTTTATAGGCCGAAAATTTATAGGCGCCTACTAGCCAAGCAAAACAGATTGCTTGTTGGTGCTCTGGTGCTGCCTCTAGTAAATATTGACCTGTTGGCAGCTTAGTGATTAAGTCACCACAAGCAAAATAATGGCTGGCATCTTCAACAACAAAAATAGCTTGGGCTAGTTTACCTTCTTGGTCTGCTGAAAAACTGGGCACTAAGGCTAAGCCTTCGCCAGTAAAGTCAATTTGCTGTAGCCATGCTTGTACTGATTGCGCTTGTTTTGTCAGCCATAATGAATAGCTGCTTTTTTCCATGATATGAAGAGGAGTGCCGCTATTGCCAGCATTAAGGAGTTGTTGCATTATTTGGCCTTGAAATAAGTTAGTACTTTGCGTTGATTGTAACCTAAGCAGTATAAAGGTGAAGAGGGCAGGTGATTTTATTTATCAATTTTTTAGTTTGAATAATAAAATTAGTATTTATGCAGCTTAGAAATACTTACCACAGAGAGGCACCGAGGCTAATGCACTACACCGAGAATAACAAAGTTTCCGTGTAGGCTCGATGAGCCCTCTGTGAAGCATCGCGGCTCGGTGGTGAACTGTTTTAAAATTATAAAATAAGATCACTTAACTGTATTTTATCTGCTTTGGGTTTGTTATTGATTTGCGCCAGTAATAATTCTGCGGTGGCGATGGCGTCATTTAAAGCATTGTGACCGTGATGCTCTGGTAGGGCGTATTGATGGCGTAAATTTGGCAGGCGTAACTCTGAGGGATCATAAGCAACATCACGTTTATCTAATTGGCGTTTAGCAATGACCAAGGTGTCAATAATGGGAAACACTGGTGCCATACCATAAAGCTCTATGCAAGCCTTTGTTAAAAACTGTCGTTCAATACGGGCAAAATGCACTAGCATAACTTTACCTGCTAAAGCCCGTAATAGTGTTTCGATAACTGTGGCTAATGCTTCACCCTGATCTTTTTGCTCATCAGTAATGTGGTGAATGATGACATTACTTTCCTTAAGTTGTGCTGTAGTTTTGATGATTTGATGATAACAAGAGTTAAGCTTTATTTGCTCATTTTCTATGGTGACAAAACCTGCACTGAGTAGCTGGTCTACGTTAGCATCAAGTCCGGTGGTTTCAAAATCGAGCGCTAATATAGGCACTTGATTTATGGGGGTTTCTGGCGCAGGAAAAGGCACCGATAAAAAGTCTTTCAATGGCCCTTCAGGTGCCTTTGTTAATAAGCGTTTGCGCTTAGCTTCGTAGCCAGCAAGGTGGTGAATGAAAGCACTAAGTACCATTAGAAACTGGCCTGTCTTGAGTCTTGCAAGGTTTTGATCACTTTGAAAGCATCTTTTAAGTGTTCTCGTTCTAATTTAGACAATTCTTTAGGCGACAAATAGTTATCGGCTTCGAGCCCTTGCATAAGTTTTTTTGCTTGGTGCTTAACCCTAAGCGTGCCTAAAAACTCATAGGCATCTATTAAGTTTTCCGCGGATGATTGGGTAATGGCGGCAGTGCCAGCGGCTTGTTGAATGCGCTCTATGGTATTGACTGAACTTATACCTTGGGAAAGCGCATAGATACGAGCAAGATCAACAATAGGGGCAATACCATTATGTTTTAAATCTAGCGTGGCTTTGTGTTTACCGTTTTGTTTGAGGACAAAATCACGGAAAAACCCTAGAGGTGGGCGCAGCCCTAAGGCATTTTTTGATAAATGCGCGATAAATAAACTGTTAGTCTTCGTTTTTGACAGCATATTTGCGCGCACTGTGTCGAGCAAGGTTTTGTCGCCATAAATGGTTTCTAAATCAAAGAAAACACTCGAGTTTAATAAGGCTTTAGGGCTTGGCGTGTCAACCCAAGCATTGAAATAGCTTTGCCAGATGCGCATTGGCTGTCGCCACTTTGGGTTAGTGGCCATAATGTCACCGGGGCAATAAATAAAGCCACAATCTGCTAAGCCATCACAAACAAAATTAGCGACATTGTCAAACCAAGCATCATCATAAGGCTTCATGGAATCGCATATAATCATGGCGTTATCTTGATCTGAATGGGCTAACTGCTCTTGCCTTGCTTGTGAGCCAGCAGCTAGCCAAGCATAAGGCACGGGGGCTTGGCCATATCGTTCTTCCGCCATATCAATAAGGCGTTTAGTAAAAGCCATGGTGATGGCGCTGATACTTTTACCAACATGATCGGCACTGGCGCCTAATTTAGCTAAGCGAATTTGTAGTTTTGGCAATAAAACACTGATTTCTTTTAAGTCAATAAGGCTTTTAGCTTTATGAATAATGCTGGAAAAATTAACGGCATTATGGCCTTCATTGTTCATTAAATCAGTGACGGTAACCATGCCAACCACTTCACCCTGCTGAGTCACAGGTAAATGATGAATATGCTTAGCGGTCATCGTCATTAGGGTATCGTAGGCATTGCTTTTAATGTCTATGGTACTCATGTCGCGGGTCATAATGTCACAAATACTCGCCGTTATCGGCAAACCTTGTGCAACACAGCGGCGGCGTATGTCTTTGTCGGTTACTATGCCAATCGACTTATTATTATCGAGCACCACTAAGCAAGAATAGCCTTGTTCTGTCATCTGTATTGCTGCTTGCTGAATATTTTTACTTGCCTCTATGCTAGCCACCGGAGCATGGTAAAAATTGCTGACTGAGGTATTCATCAAGGTTGAAGAAATAATGGCTTCTTCATTCACTTTAGACATTTTTTGCTTAAGGCGCTGGGCAGAGTTATTGCTGAAATAGTCACTAATACTGGGATATTTATTCCCGACAGCACGTAAAATTTCACAATCAAGACTGTACACTAAACAGTCTTCATCAGCTTTAATTTGGCGCGCTACGGGTGAGACCTGCTCGCTTTCTACGTTAGGGTTTAACACTAAGTTGCAAAATTCACTGCACAAGTCACCTTCGCCAAAACGGGCAATTAACTCTTCATCATTTGAATTAGCGTTGATTGACACGCAACTCATGGCACCTTTACGCACGATATATAATCTCGGCTCAGTGATACCTTTAGGTGGCAAAGTTTCATGTTTGCGCAAGTAATTAATACTCAGCTCGCGGATAACTCGTGCTAAGTCTGGCTTTGGCAAACTATCAAAAGGGGGAATACCTTGTATAAAGCTAGAAATTTCAGAAAGTTCTGTGTCCATGATGGTGTCCTAAAGCTAAAGCTCAGGTTAAATGTATTGATGTCGTTCGTCCTTTTTGGCGTAAACAAAATATGTCGCCTTAAGTGACTGATGAATTGCCTATATACCTAAACATAAATCAGTCTCTAATTTAGAATTGTCTGCCGGTACAGTCAACCATATAGCTAGCGATCTAGACTAAAGTTCAATATCAGTCAAAAAAAAAGCTTGTTAGATTAATTGACAGTTGAAGTTGAATATGGATTTTTGTTTCTGTCTGGTTTAATCAACGGGCAACGGACATAAATCTATATCCACACTTCTACTCGAATTATTACAATAAGTGCTTTCACTGGTATTAGCGTAATAAAAATATAAAAAACGCTTTAACTATTAATAATACAACAACGTCGCTAGGAGACTATTGTGGAAAATAAAGAAACGTATTGGTCGGAGAATCTTCGCCTTATCTTTATCTGTCTTGCAATCTGGTTTGTGGTTTCATTTGGCTTAGGTTTACTTCTGGTAGAGCCGCTAAATGCAATTCGTCTAGGTGGGTACAAACTGGGTTTTTGGTTTGCACAGCAAGGTTCTATTTACTCATTTCTTGCCTTAATCTTTTGGTATGGTGCCAAAATGAATATGCTTGATAAAAAATATCACGTGGAGGATTAAGCATGGATGAGTTAAAACTATATACATACATAGCGGTATTTGGCACTTTCGCCGTATATTTCGGTATTGCTTGGTGGGCGCGTGCTGGCTCAACCAGTGATTTTTACGTGGCGGGTGGCGGTATAACGCCCATGCAAAATGGTATGGCGATTGGCGCCGATTGGATGAGTGCTGCGTCATTCATTTCAATGGCGGGTATGATTGCCTTTATGGGATACGGCGGCTCAGTTTTCTTAATGGGTTGGACCGGTGGTTATGTATTGCTGGCCATGCTTTTAGCGCCATACATGCGTAAGCATGGTAAGTTCACGGTACCTGAGTTTATCTTTGATCGTTATTATTCAAAAGCTGCCCGTATTGTGGCGGTGGTTTGTTTAATTATTGCTTCATTGACTTACATTATTGGTCAAATGAAAGGTGTCGGTGTTGCCTTCTCTCGCTTCTTAGAAGTTGATTACGGCTTAGGCTTAGGTATAGGCATGTTTGTTGTGTGGGTATATGCAGTATTGGGTGGTATGAAAGGTATTACTTATACGCAAATCGCACAGTACTGTGTAATGATTTTTGCCTACACCATTCCTGCGGTATTTATTTCACTACAATTAACAGGCAACCCTATTCCACAACTAGGTTTAGGTAGCACACTGGCTGATGGTAGCGGTGTTTACTTGCTTGATAAATTAGATATGGTTGTTACTGATCTTGGTTTCAAAGAGTACACCACATCTAATTTAGGCAGCACATTAAACATGTTCGCTTATACTATGTCTCTAATGATTGGTACTGCGGGTCTGCCACATGTCATTATGCGCTTCTTCACGGTTCCTTCAGTGCAAGCGGCACGTCAATCAGCAGGTTACGCGCTGGTGTTCATCGGTTTGCTTTACACTGTTGCACCAGCAGTGGGTGCTATGGCTCGTTTGAACCTAATGAACACTATTGAACCGGCAGCAGGTCAAAACCTTGAATACTCTGAACGTCCACAATGGTTTAAAGACTGGGAAAAAACGGGTTTATTAAAGTATGAAGACAAAAACGGCGATGGCAAAGTACAGTACACTGCTGATAAAGCAACCAATGAAATGGTTAAAGTTGACCGTGACATTATGGTACTAGCTAACCCGGCTATTGCTAACTTACCTAACTGGGTTATTGCCTTAGTTGCCGCAGGTGGCTTAGCGGCTGCACTGTCAACAGCCGCAGGTTTATTGTTAGCCATATCCTCGTCTATATCTCATGATTTAATGAAAGGGGTGTTAACGCCTGATTTGTCTGAGAAAAATGAATTGCTGGCAGGGCGTGTTGTCATGACGATAGCCATACTTATTTCAGGGTACTTAGGGTTACATCCTCCAGGATTTGCCGCAGGTACGGTGGCACTAGCCTTTGGTTTAGCGGCATCAAGTATATTCCCAGCATTAATGATGGGTATATTCTCTAAGAAAATGAGTGGTACAGCAGCTATTGCCGGCATGTGCTCTGGTATCGGTGTAACTATGCTGTATGTGTTCCAACACAAAGGTATTATGTTTATCCCAGGTACATCATTCTTAGGTGATTTAGGTCCAAACTGGTTCTTCGGTATTTCGCCTAACGCTTTTGGTGCTGTGGGT
>Ga0209826_1001122_pt1 | contig 18859 bp, 17 predicted proteins | sample GOMGulsemesocosm_5_FD_184637 | JGI IMG/M metagenome (GOLD analysis project Ga0209826, IMG submission 184637) | Methane-oxidizing microbial communities from mesocosms in the Gulf of Mexico - GOM15C Gulf of Mexico (SPAdes) (version 2) | ecosystem: Environmental > Aquatic > Marine > Cold seeps... | reverse complement strand
TGCTGTGCGTGTAAGCAAACGCAGGATAACCGTGTCCGAAAGATTGCTGATAATTTTCTCCCACCACGAAACAGGATTTTCAGCAAACCACATAAAAAGGCGAGCGCCCTTACGATAGAACCAGTCGGTATCGAGACTAACTGTATTTTCAGGATCAAGATATTTGAGCAGCAGCACAAACCCAACGGCTGTAAACATCAATATACTGAGGCTGCCTGTTATATGCGCCGCCGTATAAGGAACAAAATCAACTTGATAGGGAAGAAGTGCATAAAGAAGGTTCGGGAAAACACCGATTCCGATACATAAAATAGCAGCGATGCCCATGGCCAGGAGCATGTTGAGGGGTGGATCAGAAGGGCGTAAACCACAATCTTTACCAAAAAACATGTAATAAGGAAGCTTGAGCCCTGTATGTAAGAAGGTGCCGGAAGAAGCCACGGTCAACAGTAACACTGTCGCCGCCCGGCCATCCCCCGCCGCGGCTGCAATCACCATGGATTTGCTGACAAACCCACTGAAGAAAGGGAAAGCCGATATGGCAAAGGCTCCAATCATGTAGAGGAAAACTGTCCACGGCATCGTCCGATACAGACCACCAAGCTCCGTTAGTTTGCGGCGACCCGTCATTTGAATGACAGCTCCCGCCCCCATAAACAGTAACCCTTTATAAATAATATGGGAAAATGCGTGACTGCTGGATCCGTTGAGCGCTATTTCCGTACCGATACCAACGCCAGCGACCATATATCCCACTTGGCTGACAATGTGATAACCAAGCAGGCGACGGCAATCATTTTCGAGTACCGCGTAAATTACGCCGTACAATGCCATTGCCACGCCGAGGCCGACTAAGATCTCTGTTCCAGGAAAAGTTCTAATCAGTACGTAAACGGCGGTTTTTGTGGTAAATGCACTTAAGAAAACGGCTCCCGTCACGGTCGCTTCAGGATACGCATCCGTGAGCCAGGCATTCAGTGGCGGTACCGCTGCATTCAACAAGAAAGACACCAGCACCAAAGTGAAGGCGAGCCCTCCCCATTGCCCGCTTTCAGTTGTCAGCGGGCCAAAGATAAATGATCCTGTTTCCAATCCATGTAAGACAATGCCACCAAACAACATCACCCCACCGGTCACATGCACCAGAAGATACCTAAACCCCGCTTTTGTTGCAGCTTCAGCCCGAGAAGCGAACACAAGGTAAGCGGAAGCAAAAGCCATCAGCTCCCATGACACCAACAACGTAAACCAGTCACCCGCAAAAACCACACCGAGCGCACTGCCGATATAGAGATAGGCCGCGACATGCTGAGAAGTCTCTTTTATATGAAGGCTATAAAGACTCCCGATAAAAGCCATAAAAGTGAAAACCCAAGCGAAAACCAGGGTCAATTTATCGACCTTACCGATCACCAAAAAAACATTGGCGAAATTAAACTCACCATAGGTGCCGGTGGTCATCACTGCGACACTAAGAATAGCTGCAATGGGTACCAACAACAGTCCAATTTTTTGCAGAGCAGTATTAAAAAGTGGCAATATCAATGCGGCAACTACAAAGATCAAACCTGGATGAACCCATTCAATCATAATAGTCCTCATCGCGCATGATACGCCCCTGATGACCGATAGCCTTGCTCACAATGATGATGACAACACAGGACAGAAACCCGAAAACGGCCCACCACAGAGGCAAATCATCCCAGAAAAATTCTCCATGATCACGTGCCACTAAAAAATCAGCGACGACAATTACCAACAAAACAGTAATTAATGTCCGGCGGCGCAAACGGGAGAACTTAGCGTCCCCAAAGAAACCCACTAATTTTGAAATCATGGCACCACCCCACGGGCTAGAGTGAGAAAATAGTCTGGGAAGAAGCCCATCACCATGGACAAAAGCGCTGTCAACACGAGTGGAATGGTGACCATCGGAATTTCCTTGATTTCACTGTCAGGGAATGGGTGCGAGGTGTCTGCTTTGGTGGATCTGAAAAAAGCGATATATGTAATGGGGAGAAAGTAAGCAGCGTTGAGAATAGAGCTTAAGAGAAGGACGGCAAGGAACACCATCTCCTTTGCCTCAACAGATCCCAGAACCAGATACCATTTGCTGATAAACCCTCCAGTGGACGGCACCCCGATCATGCCCAACGTTCCTATAAAGAATGCCGTCATTGTCCACGGCAACTGACGTCCGATCCCTGACAAATCGCTAATTTTTTTACGGCGGGACGCGCAATAAATTGAACCTGCACAAAAGAACAGGGTGATCTTGGAGAGTGCATGTGCTGGCATGTGAATGATGCCCCCTATAATGGACATGGGAGTCAACATCACGGCGCCTAATATAATATACGATAGTTGGCTGACTGTAGAATAGGCAAGCCGTGCCTTTAGGTCGTCCCGGGTCAGCGCGTAAATTGAAGCCATCAAAATGGTGAAAGACACGAGATAAGCAGTCGCAATACCAAGCCCATGCAAATCCATGAGACGGATACCAAACACATCGAAAACTACTCGCAATACACAAAACACACCCATCTTCACCACGGCCACAGCATGAAGAAGGGCACTTACCGGGGTCGGAGCAACCATTGCGGCAGGTAGCCACGCGTGAAATGGCATTATTGCTGCTTTAGCAAAACCCGCGAGATAACAGAAATAGATACCCGTAAGCAGTGCACTGGACAAACCTGCGTTATCAAGCAATCCCCCCGCTTTGAATTCCAGCGTTCCCGCATACTGATAGGTCAAGGCAAGACCGGCGAGCAAAAAGGTTTTCGAGGCACCCATCAAGTAAATCAGATACCGTCGACTACCGAGCCAGGATTCCTTGTTTTCCTTGTGATAAACGAGCGGATAAGTGATCAGGCTCAAAATTTCATAGAAAATCACCAGCGTAAACAGGTTGGCAGAAAACGCTCCTCCAATAGCGGCGGCTAAACTGACAGCAAAACTGGCATGAAACCGGGTTTGATTTTTTTCCTTCAGGCTCCGCATATACCCCACGGAGTAGACCGCGGCAGTAATCCACAGCCCTGATGAAATAGTCGCGAAGACCATTCCCAAAGAATCCACCCGAAAGGCGAATTCGACACCAGGCAGCACAGGAAACAAAACCAATTCCAAGGTGCCACCTTGCAAAATAGTCGGCGCCATAGAGATTACGATAGCAAATAACAGAATGGCTGCAAGCAATGACACGGCATCGCGCACGCTTTGGCGACGACGAAATGCCAACACAGCAAGAGCCGCCAACAAGGCTACTGCAATCGCAAGAATTGGCCGATACGAAAAAATGACATCCAAATCTGAACACCTTCCCATGTTTTTCATATTCTTAAAGGGCAAATCCGATTTTGGAATTATCCTTTCATAATCGTAACCTCATCTACTTCAAGAGTGGCCTTATTGCGCACCAAGGCCACCAGAACTCCCAAAGCAACTGCAACTTCAGCTGCCGTTATAGCAATTACAAAAATCGCTATGATCTGACCGCGAAAATCGCCAAAAAAGTGCGAAAAAGCGACCAAATTAATGTTGACTGAATTCAACATCAACTCCAGCGACAACAAAACAATCAATACATTTCGGCGTAGAAGAACTCCCGCAATACCAACAACAAAAAGAACTGCGCCAAGGATCAGGTACCAGGAAAGCGGAACCATTATCGCCCCTCCTCTGCCTGCCGTGTCAGGATAATGGCGCCGACAAGTGCCGTCAGTAAAATGACCGACGCGACTTCAAAGGGGAAAAGATATTCGGTAAAAAGAATTTCGCCAAGGCCACCCACAGAGCTCATTTGATCCGGTAAGAGATTTGCGCTTTGCGCAAACAAAAGATCACTTCCCAACAACAGAGCCAACATTTCCCCGCCCAGCAAACAAATGCCGACAATCGTTACGGTCACACCTTTTTTAAGAAACCGGGTGCGGGCTTCAGCCTGAACATCCAACATCATGATGACAAACAGAAATAGAATGATCACAGCGCCCACATATACAAACATCTGAATAACGGCAAGAATGGGAGAACGAAGCAGCAGGAAAACAGCTGCAACTTGAACAAAGCAAACCATTAGCGCCATCGCGCTATGGGTTGGATTACGAGCTGCGACGACCATAATTCCGGCCCCTACCGCAACTGTCGCTATCAACAAAAAAAAGGCTTGTTCCATCGTTTCGCCTTTCAAAAAGCACGGCTCACCGGCCCTATTCAATCCTCGCAACTTGGGTTTCAGGCATCCATCTGAAAGCTGTACCCTGTACCGCTAATGTAATCGAGCATCGATTTTTCATCCCGAAGAGCAGCATCAAGACGGTGTTTGACAATGTCACCAATACTTATTATTCCAACGACATTGTCGTCATCATCGAGTACCAATACATGTCGTGTTTTGTGGGATGTCATAAGTGCCATCGCTCTCGCTAAATGATCTGATGCTTTGCAGCTGATTACTTCTTCACGCATGCCGCTTTGAACTTTTTCACTAACTGCTTTTTCACCAACATTAGCAATGGCGCGGCATATATCCCGTTCTGAAATCAAACCGACTGTGTTGCCTTCAGGATCTTTCACAGGCGCGCACCCAATATGGTTTTCAGCAAACATCTGCAAGGTTTTACGCATTGTCTCGTCTGGAGAGACAGAGAAAACGGAGTCTCCCTTATTTTTCAATATTGTTGATATTTCCATCTAATCCTCCTTTCTTTGTATCTGACCTGAAAGATTGTTACCAAAAGGATTAAGTCAATGCCGCCTAATCCGTTGCCACCAATCGTAGCCCGGTTTATTTTCAGCTACCTTTACTTGAACAGCGCCAGTCGTAGACAGTTCTGCTTCAAAGACACCCCCGTCAGTTTTTGTTTTACGGGGCATCCCCATCAATGTATCCCTGCCAACCATCAGTGCTTCTAAATTTTCGGTAGAATATTCATAATGCGGGCCCAACTTTATTGCATCTGCAGGGCAGGCATCTTCACACAAGCCACAATAGAGGCAGCGCCCCATATCAATATTAAAAACCTTCGGTCGCCGATTACCTTTTAAATCTTCATAGGGAACGACTTCAATACAATCACATGGGCAAATTTTTGCGCAGAGTTCACAAGCAACACAATTGGTATCACCGTCCTCATTTGTCGTGAGAAAATGATGACCTCGGTAGCGCGGAAACGGCACCCATTTTTCTTTGTCTGGATATTGTTCGGTGACTGGTTTGGAAAACATATAACTCAAAGTTAAGGATAACCCGCCAGCCAGATCCCAGAAAAAAGCCCAGCCAATCCACTGGGACATCCGTTTCCCCAGAGAGATATTAGTGGGCTTAAGCACGGTTTCAGACACGGTCTCCTCCCTTCGATATACAAATGAATTAGGACATGATCAATCCACTGACAAGTATGTTGGCAAGCGATAGGGGTAAAAGAACCTTCCAGCCAATACTCATTAACTGATCATATCGATAACGCGGGAAGGTGAACCGAAACCACATAAATACCCATATAAAAAAACCAATTTTCACCGCAAACCAAAGCGTCGGTGGCAAAGGTACATTCGGGTCATTCCAGCCCCCAAAAAATAAAATCACAGTCAGCGCAGCCATAAACACCACGATTAGATATTCACTAATCATGAACAATGAAAACCGCATACCACTATACTCTGTGTGATATCCCGCTCCGAGGTCTCCTTCAGCCTCCGGTAGATCAAAAGGAATGCGCTGAGCTTCGGCAAGGCCTGCGATAAAGAACACCAAGAACCCAAGCGGTTGATAGACCACATTCCAGACAGCACCTTGTGCTTCTACAATACTGACAAGGCTCATCGAATGGGCAAGCATAACCACACCAACCACAGCAAATCCCATTGGTATCTCATAGGAAATCATCTGGGCACATGTCCTCAGACTTCCCAGAACGGCATATTTGCTGTTGGATGCCCATCCCCCCAGAATAACGGCAAACACATGAATACCGGAAACTGCTAGAACATACAGCAAGGCAACATTCATATCGGCGAGATAAAGAGTTATTTCTTGGTCAAATAAAAAGAAGGAGCCACCAATCGGTATCGCGACAAAAAGTGCAAAAGTTGCAACCAAAGTGATGATTGGCGCGAGTTTAAACATAAACCGGTCGGCTTCATCGGGAATATGATCTTCCTTGGTGAGCAATTTTATCCCATCTGCCAGTGGTTGCAACAGGCCATGCCATCCTACGCGCATAGGTCCCATTCGTTGCTGCATATGTCCCGCGATTTTGCGTTCCAACCAAGTCAACGGAATTGGGAGGATCAACAGAACCCCTATAACAACAATAACCTTCGCGATAAGTACTGCAAGCGGAATAAGTTCTGTCATAGCCAACGTTACCTCGCATGTTTGAGGAAACAGGACGTCGATTTCTACAATAGGTTTTTAAGGACACACTTCAGTGCAATTGGTGGGCTTATAACTAAGAAATATCAGGGATTACAAATACGCTACTTAAATGCGTCTAAAACAAAACCTTAAGTTATATTACTATACATAATTAGTATTCGTTCGTAAAGTTGCCTATAGGCAATATTCTTTTTTTATTTTGCACATTATGCTAATTTAACTTGAAAAATTTAATTGCAAGGATGGTTTTTTTCTAGCTTGGCTCTGAGGACTTGTAGAGATCTTATCGAAGCTTTGTTACCAAAAACTTTCCCTGCCCCCTAACTTTCTTCCCAGTCTTTAAAAAGAAAAAACCAGCTGCCTATTACAGACAACGGGTTTTAAAGATTTGGTTGCGGGGGCACGCAACCATCTTTATTTGCTGTTTTCAACAAAACTCAGTCAAAAGAAATGAAAGCGCGACCTGCACACTCACTATCGCTCTTTCAAGCTTTCATTTTTATTTGAGCAGGGGTGTGAGAACATTTTCGAGGACGCGGCGTCGGTTGGTTTTGACTTCGACAGTAGCACCCACTCCAGGGGTGATGTCGACCAGACGTTTGCCGACATGGATTTGGTTTTTACCATCTCAATGCCCGCGTCTTAGACAAGACCGAGATATTCATCTTCAATGGCATCGTTAGAGATATTGAGGATTTTCACATCGATGACCAGATTACTGTCTGCGGATTTCACTTTGCCTACTCCAATCCCCAATTATACCATTCTGTCAGCTTCAAGATAAAAATAATACAGTAAGACCTTGACATTGTTTGGTCTCTTTTATATTTAAGTGCATATACACTTATTTTATAGGACAGCTTAATGCCTGACTCAAAATATAGCCATCTTCATCAGTGCGCATGCATGAACATTCGGAAAACCAGCCGCATTGTAACCCAACTATTTGATCATGCCCTGCAGCCTACTGGTATAAAAGTCACGCAATTTTCAATATTAGGCGTATTAGCTAATTCAAACGAAACTACGCTAAACGAATTGGCAACAAATTTGGATATGGACCGCACAACCCTCACCCGAAGTTTAGTTCGGTTAGAAAAAGAAAAATTCGTTAGTAGTCGCGAAGGTGAAGATGCGAGGCAACGCAAAATTGAGCTGACTAAAAAGGGCTATGACCTATTGGATGCCGCACTTCCTTACTGGGAAGAAGCTCAATCTGTCATGCTTCATGGGCTAGGAGAAAAATTCCCTGATTTCCTGAGTTCTCTCAAACACGCTGGCAATATCGCAGCGCGCAGGGTGTAATTTTTATCTCTGCAATAAGCACTCAGTTAATTTTAGTAACTAAAATTCTAGGTTAAAATAAATTCGAAACATCAAATAATAGCCGTTTTTTCTTCCTCAACTTAGAAGTTTAAGAAGGCAATTTATTTTTTGAAATTTGATATCAATTTTTTAAGTGTATATACACTTAAATACAAAAACGAGACTTTTTATGTACGATTTACCGAATACTAAAGCAGTACGCTTTTTTTTGATGGTAACAGCTCGACCAAAGTTGGTTATTTTTTTGTCGCTGTTATTCATAGGGCTTTCTGCTTCTTTCCTTCAGCAACTTCACAAAGACACGACGTCCGATGCCTTTATTGCAAAAGACAATCCCGCCCTAATTTATAAAGACAAAGTTAAAGAGGTTTTTGGCCTGGCTGATCCTATGGTTTTGGCTATTGTGAACAAAAAAGGTGTGTTTAATCCAAAGACCCTCAAATTAATTTACGACTTAAACGCTCAAATAGAACAACTTCCCAATGTTGCCGCTGATCGTATTACCAGCTTGGCTACAGAAAGTAATATTTACGGCGATGCGGAGGGAATGATCGTCGAGGACTTCTTCGACCCATTCCCACCGGAAAAGCAAGACGGTGCCGACGCAATTAAAAGGGCTATCGACAATTTTCCTCTTTATCAAGGAAGCTTAGTCGCAAGGGATGGTACAGCGACACTCATCGTCGCTGAAATGATTGACGAGTCCCAGGCCGAGCAAACATACAAAAACTTCATGAAAATTGTTGAAGAAACAGATCTGAGCAATGGTGAGGAATTACATGTGGCCGGTGAAGGGGCCATCACGGGCTATCTCGGAGCCTATATTGATGACGATGCTAAAAAACTTAATCCGCTAGCCGGCGTTATCATAACCATCATTTTATTTATTGCGTATCGCACAATGCGCGGAACGCTTCTTCCTAATATTATCGTTGGTGCCACCGTCGCCAGTGCCGTAGGCATCATGGCCGCAAGTGGCATCGCTTTTTTTGTGGTGACAAATGCGCTGATTGTTATTTTAATTGGCATTGCTGTCGCAGATTCCATTCATATTTTCAGTCAATATTATGAAGAAAAAGCGAAACACCCACAAGCCGACACGCAGGAAACTGTTGTGCGTGCAATGGTGGGAATGTGGCGTCCTATTACACTGACAACACTCACCACTGTCGCCGGTTTTTTGGGCTTGTATCTGGCCTCAGAAATGCCCCCTTTTCGTTATCTCGGACTATTTTCAGCTCTTGGAGTTATGGTTGCCTGGTTATATTCGCTCACCTTTTTGCCTGCAGCCCTGTCCCTGTTGAAAGTGAAACCCAGCAAAGCCTACAAATTGGACGCTGACGGTTCCCCCACTGTCGATCTATTTGGAAAGATAATGGCTTTCATGGGTAAGCGTGTTATCGCCTACCCACGCACTGTGGTGGTCCTTGGAACTATAGTGATGGCTTTGGGAGTCTATGGTGCTTTTAATGTTCAGGTAAATGAAGATCGTATTGATACTTTTCACTCAAGCGAACCTGTCTACATTGCAGATAAAATAATCAATAGCACAATGGATGGTACCAATAATCTGGATATCATCGTCGAGACACCTAATCCCGAAGACTTGTTTGAGCCTGTTCACCTTGCAAAAATTGAGGCCTTGCAGATCTACGTTGAATCTTTACCCACGGTTGGTGGTTCAACATCTGTCGTCGATTACATCAAACAAATGTACAAATCCCTAAACGAGAGCAAAGAAGAATTCTACATTATTCCCGATGATAAAGAGTTAATAGCCCAGCTATTCCTCCTCTACAGTGCCAGTGGCGAGCCAACCGATTTCGAAGAAGAAATCGATTATGATTACCAAGTTGCCAATATCCGCGTGAATATCAATACAGGTTTGTTTTCTGAAAACAAACGCGTAATAGACGCCGTGCAAGCCTATATCGACAAAGAATTTAACGAAAAAGGTAAAATTAAAGCGATTTTAAGTGGCCGGGTAACTGTCAATTATAATTGGGTAGAAAATATTGGTGAGAGCCATTTCTTGAGCGTCGGAATTGCTTTAAGTCTTGTTTTGATCATGTCTTGTATCGTTTTTCGCTCCTTTGTTGCTGGTCTATTTTCTCTCATCCCCGTTATGGCCGCGATCTTACTTATTTACTCCTTAATGGGTGCTCTCGACATTTGGCTCGGTATTGGTACCAGTATGTTTGCCAGTGTCGCCATTGGTTTGGGAGTTGATTTTGCTATCCACACCATTGACCGAATACAAACCCTTTTTGCTGAACGCCAGGGGGGAAGCTTCGATGAGACAATAGCTGAACTGTTTCCATCCACCGGTCGCGCTTTGTTGTTCAATTTTCTCGCAATCGGATTGGGTTTTGGTGTGTTGATGCTTTCAGATGTTGTCCCTCTCTTCCGTTTTGGAGGCATCGTTTTGATGGCTATCTCAGCCAGCTTCATCGCCAGCATGACCTTGTTACCAGCTCTCATCAAGGTTTTCCGCCCAAAATTTATCGCAAATATTGAGCCCCAATCAAATAAGGAAACCCGCCATGCAACTGCTTAGAAAAACACTCCTATCTGTAGCAATAATAGCCAATCCATTGGTTGCTACTCCAGCCCATTCTGCTGATTACCCTGAAGGGCGCAGTTTGGTTGAGAGGGTAAATGCATTGGATGAAGGCGAACATACCATGCGCAATATACACATGAAAATGATTGACCGGCGTGGCAAAGAACGCGAACGCGATACTGTCTCTTTTCGTAAATATTTTGGTGAGGACAAAAAAACAATCATCTTTTACAAAAGTCCGTCCAACGTGAAAAACACTGCGTTTTTGACCTTTGATTATAAAAGCGAGTCAGTTGATGATGACCAATGGTTGTACTTGCCTGCAATGCGGAAAATCCGTCGAATTTCGTCATCTGATCGGGGTGATTATTTCTTGGGGACCGATTTCACATACGAGGATATCAAGAAAGAAGGCAAAATTGCCATTGAAGATTACACCTATGAAACGTTAGGAGAAGAGACTGTCGATGGTGTCAAAACCTACATAGTTGAGGGTACCATTGTTGATGCGAAGGACGCCAAGGAACTTGGTCATTCCAAAGTATTTATGTGGATTGATCCAGATATCAATCTTGTTCGAAAAGCATTGTATTTTGACTTGAAAGGGAATGAGCTTAAAACCTTAAGCACCAAGGACGTGCGAAAAGTCGACAATATTTGGACGCGTCACATACTTGACGTTCAAAATCATAAAACTGGTCATCGCACAATCTTCACATTCTCAAATGTGGATTACAAAACGCCTGTTGCAGATCGTCGCTTTAAGAAACAATCTTTGAGGAAAGGATTATGATAAGAAGCCTTTCCTCAACAACATTTTTACTATCCATGTTTCTACCTTCGCTAAGTCTGGCGGAGGAGGCATCGACTTGGTTGGATAAGATTGAGTTTTCAGGGACAGCCAAAACCGAATGGTCAGTCGAGACCAACGAAGGCGAAAATCAAAAACTTGAAACTGTAATCCAACCAGAATTTAAAATGGATGTTTCAAGCGACACCAGTTTGACCGCTATTTTTCGCCTACGTGGAGATGCCAAAGACAATTTTGAACCCGGCAGTCGCGGGCAGAATAGCAGTTCTCCCGCGTCTCGCCGACTTCTGCTTGGAGACAATGTCGATGCAGAAGTAAGAGAGTTTTACCTTGATATGTATGTGGGCGACAGTTCTCTCCGTCTAGGCAAACAGCAGGTCGTTTGGGGACAAGCTGATGGTTTAAAGGTTTTGGATGTGGTTAATCCTCAATCCTATCGGGAATTCATTCTCGATGATTTTGACGATTCACGTATCCCCCTTTGGATGCTCAATGCTGAGATCACTATTGATGATGACTCCTCTCTACAATTGCTTTGGATGCCAGATACCACTTACAACGACTTACCTGAAAATGATGCAACCTACGCCTTCACGAGCCCTCTCCTTGTCCCGCAAGCAGCATCAGGATTTAACGTCTCCCTCAAGGAGGTCGACAAGCCGACAAACCTGGTTACAGATTCAGACTTTGGCGCACGATATTCCACTTTTTATAAAGGCTGGGACATTACGCTCAACTACCTTTACCACTATAATGACAACCCGGTTCTTTATCGACAAATAGCGGGCTCAACCGTTACGATCAGCCCCAAATATGAGCGGACGCATCTGTTTGGCGGCACGCTTAGTAATGCCTTTGACGACTTCATCTTGCGGACTGAACTAGGCTATTCAACAAATAGCTATTTTGTCTCCCATGACGCGAGTGACCTTGATGGCATAGAAGAAGTGGGCGAGCTGTCTTACGTCATTGGACTGGATTATAGCGGTATCACGGATACGTTTCTAAGCGCTCAAATTTTCCAGTCAATAATAACAGAAGATCTCGCGAATGTTACGAGAGATCAAGTGGAAAATACCGTCACGTTTCTTGCTGAAAGAACCTTTGCCAATGAATCGTGGAAGATAGAAACCCTCTTCCTTCATTCGCTTAACGACAATGATGGTTTGGTTCGCCCAAAAATTTCTCACGAATTAACAAGTGACATCGATATCTGGGCCAGTGCCGATGTATTTTACGGCACGTCCACAGGCCTTTATGGGCAGTATGGCAAAAATGATCGCATCTCAATTGGCTTCGAATGGGGTTTTTAATGATCAAAATCCGCGCCTAATTTATTCGGACCATTTATGAAAATAACAATGCGTTGATGAAACTTTCAATTACAAAAAATATTTATCAGGAGAGATAAGGAATGAGTAGAATTAAGAACAAGGTCGCTTTTGTAACGGGTGCAAACCGGGGTATGGGGCGAGAATTTGTGACCGCATTGTTAGCTGCAGGCGCAGAGAAAGTGTATGCCGCAGCACGAAATATCGACGCTTTGACAGATTTAGTCGAACGCAGTAATGGACGAGTTGTGGCTGTTGAACTTGATGTTAGTAAGGCAGGTATGATTGAAAAAACGGCGGATAGCCACAAAGATGTCGAACTACTCATCAATAATGCTGGAATTGCAACTTTCAAGAAATTAGTTGGTGTAAAAGACGACACTTTTGCTCGTGCAGAAATGGACGTTAATTATCACGGAACAGCAAACATGACTCGCTCGTTTTCCCCTGTTCTAGCGAACAATGGAGGAGGAGTTGTTGTCAACATGATCTCAATTACCGGTCTTGTGAATATTCCGGTAATGGGTTCATACAGTGCCTCTAAAGCAGCGGTGCATTCCCTAACTCAATGTGCACGTGCAGAGTTGGCTTCCCAAGGTACTTTGGTTGTCGGTGCTTATCCCGGGCCCGTGGGTACTGATATGGGCAAAAACATGCCAGTCCAAACCGCAGACCCAAAGACCGTGGTGCTAAATATTCTACAAGGCCTCGAAGCCGGGGAAGAAGATATTTTCCCTGATCCAATGTCTCAGAAGCTACAAAACGGGCTAAAAAATGATAGTAAGGCTGTAGAAAAACAGCTCGGATCAATGCTCGGAAGCTAAAGACGGTTCTGATCCCGGGCCTGCCTGCCCGACAGAATTACAGCATAAACGTATAGATCTAAATGTGTTTAGGAGGCGTATATAGAAGAAATTTCAGCATTAGAGGGTAGAAAGCCAAATTGTGGCTAAATGACTTTTCCTCAAGAGCAATAAAACCCGTTGCCGTTTTTGGTCCGCGGGTTTTATGGGCCAGGATGATGTTCAAACCAACGAAATCAAAGAAATAGTACCGGACCTATAAGACCAATTGTTCTATTTCTCTATTGAAGATTCAGGCCTAGGCATTTCATCTGATTGAATAGAGTCTATTTTTGATGCTTTTATACAAGAAGATAATACCATCCCCATTGTAGAGGTTGCCGTAAAGATTGTTATTTGAAAAATGATGTCGGTATTTGGGTCTATGAATTGTGTAAAAAACGGCATGTAGGTAAATCGGTACATACGTCGCTACGGATATGGCTTTGTTATAAGACGCTTGTGCCATTTCCAATTAACCTGAGCTCGAAAGCAACTTGGCTCGAGCTGCCCACAAGGGCTGAAATGCAGCTCCGACTTGCGGCTCCAAACTATCTTAAATTTTGCGTCCCACCTCAGCCTTTGTTAGCGCCGCAACCAGTATTGCTACTGTTCTTATAAATCCGAAATATCGGCATAGATCAGGTAGTTGATAATCTTGTTGTCTTGCAGCTTGAGAAACGTGGCAAAGCCAGCAGAATACTCACTGCCATTCAAGCGCACATAATCTACCTGGCCACGACAAATCAAATCCTCTGCCTCCGACCACACGTTATCAATGCGATGCGACATAGCGTTAATACTGGAGAAAAATGCCTGATTAGCGTCAAGCACCGCTGCTTTACCGACGATAGGATCGTGGTTGCCGAGAACAAAGCGAACATTCTCAGCAAGGAATTCGGAGAGGTCCTCGACACATCGGGCATCAACACTGTCATATAGTTTTTGAATAAAATCATTTTTGTTCATGGTTTTTCTCTTTGGAATTGGGGTTAAATCAATTGAATCATCTACCTGCAGTCATGACGGTTTTTCGAGCGACTGACATTGGATGTTTCACCGCCATATTGGTTTTTCTCTTCAGGGACATCGCTCAAATATTGCATAAATTCGAATTGGAACCCCGCTGGGTCACGAAAGTAGAATGTCTTTCTGTACGGATGTTCTGCGCCCGCAACATCAATTTTGTATCCCTTAACGGTAAGCCGTTCGACAAGACTGTCCACATCATCGACAACGAACCCGAGGTGTGCCAAACCTGCTGAGTGGCCCGCAAGGTCACGATTGTCTTCGTCACCATTATCATTCAAGGTGAGGTAATAATCCTCATCCCCCACATGCAACCAGCTCCGGGGCCGGCCAAACCAGCTCATCTCCCCCTCTCCACGGACGCGCCATTCGGGAAATGCCGTCAGGATAAAATCAAGAGTGGGCTGAATTTCTTTGACCACCAGATTTGCGTGTTCAAGTCTTACCATTTGTCTTCTCCATTAGGGCTTCAATTGAATGAACAGGAGCTGTACCAACCCAGCGCCTTTAGTAATAGTTTCGCCACTAATCCAGCCCTTTCACATTGAATGCGACAAAGATAGATTGTTTCTTGTTGAATGATAATATAGCTTTATATAAACTATTAGTTGAGTTCAAATCACCAATTAGATTGAGAGAATATGGAAGGAATTGGAGCAATACCTGTCTTTGTTGCTGTAGTTGAAAACAGAGGGTTTGCGGCAGCTGCACGAAAACTTGGCGTTTCAAAATCCGCCGTCAGCAAGCGCATCACTCAGCTTGAGGCACGGCTTGGTGCCCAATTGCTTCATCGTTCAACCCGCAAATTGAGCCTGACTGAAGCAGGCGAACGTTATTTCGCTCACGCCCTCGAGGCGCTCAGCGCCGCGCGGGAGGCCGAGGATGCTGTTTTCGAACTTCAGGGAGCCCCAAAAGGACGGCTTAAGATCAGTGTGCCAATGTCATTTGGGCGTCTGCACGTGGCGCCGCTCATCGCAGATTTTTTACTCCACCATCCGAAAATAGAAATAGACATGATTATGGATGATCGCGTTGTCGATCTCATTGAAAATGGGTTTGATATGGCAATCCGTGCTGGCACATTACCGGATTCAGCATTGGTGGCCCGGAAATTGGCGCCCTGCCGGAATGTTCTTTGTGCAGCACCGTCTTATTTGGAAAGACAAAACATACCCGATGAGCCATCAGATTTAACCAGCCACAATTGTCTGCATTACGCCTATTTCAGTGACTTTCACGAATGGACATTTATCGGCGCACAAGAACCGATAAAAGTTCAAACGAACGGCTCCTATCAAGTGAACAACAGCGAGGCACTCTTAGAAGCTGTCAGTGGTGGACTAGGTATTGGGCGTTTCCCCTCATTCATCGCTGGGCCCCATATCGCTGCAGGACGTTTGGTACATCTTCTTAAAGACTACCACATGCCGGAACAAACGATTTATGCAATCTTCCCCGAACGCCGCCACCTGCCCTTAAAAGTCAGAACGCTCGTTGATTATCTCGCCCAACAGTTTGCCGGTACTAAGCCTTACTGGGATGATGATATCTAGTAGTACCTGGTCGGATTTTAGTTTTTCAATTTTGGTGGCATCTTTGACGATATCGTGTGCCTGGCTGTCATCACAATGAAAATTTGTTAATATGCGAGAAGTTTACAGGCGGAATGTGCATTGTGCCTATGTCGGAACCGAATGTCCGCTTTGTCTGGTGGTCTCAACCGGTCGGGGCGAAACTTTCTCTTTGGATAAGAAGAAGATAGGTGCTTCTTTGTGCCACAAGGGACATATGACGGGCTCCGTTTTGAGAGCCATGTAGGCTCTTTTTCCTGCCTTTATATTTTTGGAAGTTCCCTCTCTCCAAGTTGTCATTTTCTGAAGTTCGAATTTTATCGCGCAACTTTATTTGGAGGAGACAAGACCAAATATTTCCTGCGGGTCCTTAACACCCCGCAATGGATGCTCACCCAATGAGATGACTGCACCGGTCGCACCCTTGGCGAACGCCGATGACATTAATACCGGTTTGTCTAGGGTTTTGCATAGATCTTCAATCCGTGCCGCTTCATTGACTGCCGGTCCAATGACGGTGAAGTCAAGACGTTGTTCCGTCCCTACATTGCCGTAGGTGATCGTGCCACGGTGAAGTGCTGTCCCAAAGTTCAACGAATTTTGGCCTTCCTCCCGCCGGCTCAGGTTGACCTCGGTTATCTGTTCATCCGCGGCACGTACCGCCAAAAGCGCACTTGCACAAGCGTCCGGATGAATATCCAATGGATTTTCAATCGGGAATATCGCCAATACTGCGTCGCCAATGAACTTCAGCACCTCGCCTCCATTGTCGATGATAGACCCGACGACGCAGTCAAAATATTGATTGAGCACAGCCAAATAATCCTCGCGTGACATCGTATCAGCCATCGTCGTTGATTGCCGCAAATCAGAAAACCAGATTACAGCATGCAATTCTTCTCCATCGCCGCGCTTAACCAGGCCATTACTCACTCTTTCTCCGGCATTTCGGCCAAGGTAGGTTTTAAGCAGGGTCAATGATGAAATGCGTTGCGCATGGGCCTCAAGTAGGCGGCCCAGATTTGGCAATATTTCATATAAGTTGCCTAACTGGTCGGTGGTAAATCCGCCAGGTTCATCGGAGACTAATGTGAGAACGTTGATCTGTCCGTCTGAAAAACTCAACGGTACGGCTACATAATCCGTGGCTCCTTCCTTAAAGAGGTCTTCCAGAATTGGAAAATCAAGAAGAGGATCAGATCCTTCAAGCCTTCGACGCAACCCACCTTCACCCTTGATGATCAGTGCGAAGGGACTATTGAGATATTGCTCAGAGCGAGCACCAGCATGAGTTGCCTCATTCTCGACTACCTCTTCGACTTCGCGCCGCCAGGCATAGAAACGGGCAAATAATTGCGGATTTAAAGTTCGAACGAATAAGCGCATACTCGACAAAGGAAATCCCGCTTGCGCTAATGCGTTAGCTAGTGCCTCAACTTGTTCGACGGTGGATTTAGCTTTCCAAGCATCGCGCACAAGCCAGTTGACCAAAGGATTGGCCTTTGTCATCTGGTCAGCACACTGAGGCTCATTCATCTTGTCGTCGTCGGCGAGCCAGAAATCCATTTCACTCCAGTAAAAAGCGACATAGTCCTTGATGAATACTGCCTCATCATACGCATCCTCGTAACCCCAAGCTGCGTTCTCAGCGTATTTATCACCGACGGTAATATTCCAATAGGAAGCGTTGCCTTTGAAAGGACAATTGGTGTGCTGATCGGTACGAGAAAGAAAATCCATCCGCACATCTTCCCTCGGAAAATAGAATACCGGTGAAAGCCGCGTCTCCTGCATGATCATTGCGTGGCTGCTATCGACAATCGTTTTACCATTGAAAACGACCCGTATCCGTTGGGGAGATGGTTTGATGACCATACGGTAGCCAACATGTTCCGTCTCATGGTCGTCTTGAGTATCCGGTGCACCGCTGTTCAATATTCGCCTCACTATTTGTATATTCGGTGGGACCTGCGCTATTGTCAAAAAATGGAGCGAAGGCGCTGTAATCAAGCGGCGACTAGTTCGACCGCTGTCCCTTCGAATTGTCCTTGAACTGTACTCCATTTTTCAAACCGGTCAACTAGTCAAAACCGCGTAGTCGACCACTAGCCGAATTTTGGATTACTTCTGGTTTGGGTCAGAAGAGGATAGGCGCTTCTTTGCGCCCGAACCAGACATCATCTGGCGTTGCAACATTGCAAGGGAACCATGCTGACAAAAATTTTAATTCGAGCGGGGTTGGCACGACAGCAATCATTCACACTGTTCTTCAAGGTTCAATTGTTCGATTACGTTATTTGACAGTAAAGCCTGATTTTGACCGCGGCGACTAAGTGAGAACCCCAGATGCAGTTCCAGAGAACTCACGGGCTGTTCAAGACGTTCGACATTTAAAGCAATACTTGAGTATTGATTCAGAAAAATATCGGCTTCTCTTTCGGAAAATGCGATGACGTCCACTCGGTTTTGAATAATCATTTTGAACAAAGACAAGGTATTATTTGCCTCAATCGTTTCGATCGTACCGTCCGCAATCCATGTCTGAACAGTTTTACCGTAGTAAAAACCGAGCCCGACACCCATACTTTTACCTTGCAACTCAGCTCTGTCATGCCAGTCAAAAGCATGCCCTTTGCGGACATAGAGAAATCTCCGGTCACAGAAGATGGGGTGCGAAAAAGCAAGGTAACGGGCGCGTTTTGGTTCGGCGGAACTCATTAGTAATCCGTCTACACTTCCATTTTCTGCCATCTTCAAGGCGCGCTTAATCGGGAACTGAAGGATTACAAGTTTTAAGTCCATTTCGGCAAAAATTCTGTGGGCTTTGTCCACGGCAATACCGCTTGATTTCCCTTTGCTGTCGAAGACTGCGTACGGAGCCCATTCACCGATAGCCATGTACAGTGTTTCCGTGTGCCCTTGTGTCGCCGTCATGGAGATATGCAGAACCACAATCCACTTGATCATTTTTGCAAGACTACCGCGATGAATAAAGAACACG
>Ga0209826_1001121_pt1 | contig 18867 bp, 12 predicted proteins | sample GOMGulsemesocosm_5_FD_184637 | JGI IMG/M metagenome (GOLD analysis project Ga0209826, IMG submission 184637) | Methane-oxidizing microbial communities from mesocosms in the Gulf of Mexico - GOM15C Gulf of Mexico (SPAdes) (version 2) | ecosystem: Environmental > Aquatic > Marine > Cold seeps... | reverse complement strand
CTCCTATCAGCGACATCGCTTCTCGCCTCATATAATCCAGCACGCTGTTTGGCTTTACGCTCGATTTACGTTGAGCTACAGAGATGTCGAAGACCTGTTGGCAGAACGTGGTTTAGATATTTCGTACAAAACAGTTCGACAATGGTTTCTAAAATTTGGCGAACCAATCGCCAGAAATCTGAGATCTATCCGCCCTACTCCCAATGATATTTGGCATTTAGACGAAATGGTTATCGTTATTCGAGGAAAACGATACTGGCTCTGGCGTGCCGTTGATAGTGAGGGAGAGGTTCTGGATTTTCTCGTACAATCGAAGCGAAATACAAAATCTGCCTTGAAATTAATGCGGAAGTTATTGAAGAAACGGGGTTTTGCGCCAACTCAAATAGTAACAGATAAACTAAAATCCTATCACAAGGCATTCCGAACATTGGGCCTAACTGCTGAGCACATTGACAACAAACGATCGAACAACCGCGCGAAAAACTCTCATCTTCCCGTCCGGCGAAGAGAACGAAAGATGCAAAAGTTTAAGTCTCCAGGATCTGCCGAAAGATTTCTCAATATTCATTCAGCCACGTACAATACTTTCTATGTTCAACGCCACCTACTCAATCGCATTCACTTCAAGCAGATCCGCAATGAAGCTTTTGATGTTTGGGCAACTGCAAGCGCCGCCACCTGAAGATTTGTAACTGAGGAATATCTGCGTCTATTGGAAGTTAATGTGACAATGCCAGTTTTCTATAGCCTGATCGACTACTTCTTGATTTTCTAAAACTTCAAACTCAATGTCATTTGATTTTGCTAAACTCTCTCGAAACCAAACTTGCACTAACCTTCTCGCTTGAGATTTATCCAAAACCTCTGTCGTTCTACCCGAGATTTGGTTGCGTTTGAGTTCAAATTCAAAGTGAATTTCCGCAACTACTCCCGACAAGCGAACGAGCGCAGTTCGCTTATCAGAAGTTTTGAGGGATCACTTAATTTCTTTTGCGCCTTTGTAGGATTGGAGAAGTCCTTTTGGGATCCGAACACGCGCGTAATATCGGAAGCTACTACTCGGGAGCATTCTTTGGAGGAGATGTCGGTCTTTTAGTATTTTGAGACATCTTAATTGTGTACCACTAATGTGTACCATAGCAAAATAAAAAGCCCTTTGGATCAGCATGTTACTGAATTCCAAGGGGCTTTTAAAGTTTTGGTGGAGGTCGTAGTCTCAAGCGAACCCGTCTCCCTGATTTCCCTGTTAAACAGGGAAAATACTGAGATATTCGTCAAATACCATGCTGTTATGGGTACATATTGAACCCAGATCCCATGTAATTTACCGCTTACAGAGCATCTTCCTTAAAATCAGAACAGGGAATTTCAAACCTGATATCAGGGAAACTTCCTGACTGAACAGGGAAGTTTAGCATCATCCGATTAGGTTCAGGTCGGGGGCATGCAACACCTTTTGCAGACTACTCAGAATTCAGATCTAAAAGTATGTGTGAGCCTTTCACCTTAAGGCACACGAGTACCACTGTCCCAAGCCCCTCCTAAAAAGGCAGGGTTTTGGTTAACTTAGAAGTGCCACCATCTGATCGCGCATTACAAACTTCTGGGGTTTTCCGGTGATTGTCATTGGGATCTCAGCCACAATGCGGATGTGTTTTGGAATTTTGTAATGGGCAATTTGGCCTTGGCAGAACTGCTTTACCGCCGCCTCTTTCAAGTCCGTGTTTGGTTTGGAGACGATCCAAGCACACACCAGTTCACCAAATTTTTCATCGGGAATACCAAACACTTGCACTTCGCTGATTTCTGGATGGCGGAATAGATATTCTTCGACTTCACGGGGATAAATATTCTCCCCGCCGCGAATGATCATATCCTTGACCCGCCCAACGATATAACAAAAGCCTTCTTCATCGAAAGTGGCTAGATCGCCCGTATGCATCCAACCATCAATAATACTTTCAGCGGTACGTTCGTCATCATTCCAGTAACCTTTCATGACGGAGTAGCCCCGAGTGCAAAGCTCCCCTTTTTCGCCAATTGGTACGATTTGGCCCTCAGTATCCACAATTTTAACTTCAAGATTTGGGTGAATCCGTCCAACCGTTGCACAGCGTTTGTCTATGGGGTCATCAACAAAGCTTTGAAAGGAAACGGGGGATGTTTCCGTCATGCCATAACAGATCGTGACCTCTTTCATATTCATTGTGTCACTGACCCGTTCCATGACTTCAATAGGGCATGGCGCGCCCGCCATAATACCTGTCCGAAGGGCGCTCAGGTCATAGGACTGGGTTTCCATTTCTTGCAGCATGGCGACAAACATTGTTGGCACCCCATAAACGGCCGTGCAATTTTCTAATGACAGGGCTTGCAGGGTTGGAACAGGCTCAAACGCTTCACTGGGGAAGACCATGGCCGCCCCCTTACTGACCGCGCCTAGAACCCCCATAACCATGCCAAAACAATGATATAACGGCACTGGAATACACAACCGGTCAGCATCGGTTAGTTTAATTCGGTCTGTAACGAAGCGGGCATTGTTGACAATATTATAATGGGAAAGGGTGGCGCCTTTCGGTGTCCCCGTCGTGCCCGATGTGAATTGAATATTGATGGGATCGTCTGGACTTAACGTGGCGTCTATTGCCGGGAGACGGAGTTGTTGCGCAGGGCCGCCTAAAGTTTTCAGCTCGCTGAAACTGAGCGTGCCAGGCCCCCCATTATCGTCAATAGCGATCACAAATTTAAGGGAAGGAAGCTTAGCAGACTTCAATTCACCTGGGTTGCAATGTTCTAATTCAGGGGCCAACTGCCTGACCATAGTCAAATATTCTGAGGTTTTAAAAGATTGCGCAAGCACCAGCGCATTGCACCCAACTTTGTTGATCGCATATTCCAGCTCAGCTAATCGGTACGCTGGATTTATATTCACCATAATCAGACCAATCCGCGCGGTGGCGAACTGAGTGAGAACCCATTCATATCGATTGGGAGACCAAATGCCCACCCGATCTCCCTTTTGCAATCCTAAAGCCAAAAACCCGGATGCAAGGGCGTCGATTTCACGGTCGAAATCATAATAGCTGTAACGCTCGCCTGTGGCTGAGAAAACGAGAGCATCATGAGGACCAAAGCGGGATACAGCAGCACGAAACAACTGGGGAATAGTCACGTAATGCAGTTCAGTATCTGTATTTCCTTTTACGTAAGAAATACCGCCTTCAGGCCCTTTGAGATGACCGGCTGGATTTGCATTTTTTTGCAGACCGGCAACATTGATTTTTCCTGAAAGACTCTCGTTTAATATAGACATCCATCGTTTCCTTACATTGCCCGCCAGTCACCACTTTGCTCGAACGCGTGGGCGGCTTGATATATCTTCAATTCACCATAGTTAGGCCCAACAAGCTGCATTCCAATAGGCAAGCCTTCAATGAGACCACATGGGATACTCATCGCGGGCAGTCCGCCATTGAATGGGGCCGTATTTGCAATCATTTCAAAGGCGCGCTGAACATAGAGACTGACGGAACAGTCAGCGGGCGGTATTTCCTGTGGCTTTATAGGCATTGTTGGCATCAAGAGTAAGTCATAATTTTTTAAAGCCGCCGCATAACGCGCATTGGCCTTTCGCATAATATTCTGGCCTTTCCCGTAAAACCGCCCTCGATATTGGGTTTGAAAATACTCCCCGATAAACATAGTTGCTTTAAGCGAATGGCTAAGCTCATTGGCGCGACTTCTCCATTGAGCCATATGATCCGTCATGGAGGGCAAGAATAAGCCGCGATAGTTAGTACCGGTCGAATTACCCCACATCATGCTGTCTTGAACGCCTTCATTGGTGATCGCCGACCATGCATCTAATGCCAAATAATGTTCTGGGACAGAAACTTCTTCTACAAGGGCGCCCAGTTCGCGGAAACGATCCGCAGCTTGCATAACCTTCTGGCTCACGTCCTCTTCACTGTTTTCGTGCGCAAAACCTTCCTTCAAAATACCGATCCGCATTCCGTGGGCACCGCGCCCTAAAGCTTCCGTATAGCGATATGTTTTTGGCTTATACTGACGGGGATCTAAGCCATCTTCCCCTGCGAGCACTTCAAGTAACAAAGCGTTATCAGCCACATTATTTGTAATCGGACCCAGATGATCAATTGTTTGTTCAATGGGCATTGCGCCGGTGTAAGGTACCAAGCCATGAGTGGCCTTCATGCCATACGTTCCGCAGCAAGATGCAGGTAAGCGAATAGAGCCCCCTTGATCACCTGCAATTGCCATATCAACTTCCTTTGCGGCCACAAGAGCGGCAGACCCACTGGATGATCCTCCTGCCATATATCCTCGTTTCCACGGATTATGAACGGGGCCTTTCGCATTCGTATGGGAGCCTCCAGAAAGGCAGAAATTTTCGCAGTGGGCTTTCCCTGCAATTATAGCGCCCGCATCCAACATGCGGGTTACAATCGTCGCATCAATTTCTGGAGTATAGCCTTCCATGATTGAAGATCCGTTCATAAGGGGCACGCCCGCCAAACAAATCGTATCTTTGAGTGCGATACGCTTTCCGCGCAATGGGCCATCCGGAGCGCCCGGTATTTCAGTTTTGACATACCATGCGTTTAGTGGATTTTCCATTGGATCAGGGAACCGTCCCGGACTGCGCGGATAGCGAACTTCAGGCAGATTATCAGGCATGGCATCCAGACGATCATAAGCCTGCATTGTGGGTTCAATAATTTCGGAAAACTCCATGAGCTCTTCATCAGATAAGCTCATGCCGAAGCGATTTGCCATATCACGCATCTGGCTAAGTGTGGGACGTTTGATGGTCATTGAAGTCACCGTAATCTTGTTGGGTACTGGAAGGGGGGCCGCTGTTTTTTGGTCTGCGGGAGTTAGAAATGTCGGGACATTTCTTAGTTCAGATTTATCCGATATAAGATCGGAGGCAGGGGAGAAGCTCCCGTTCAATATTTTCGAAACCAGCGCCGAATTAGGCGCACCGTTGCCCCGCGTCGAACGGGCCGCGCCAAATCCCAAAAAGGCATCAACTTTGTCTTGATCCGATAATTCTGTTCGTGACAATTCACCCGTAATCCGGCCTCTCTCAAGGACAAGAACCCGGTCTGATAAGTCAGCGATAAAATCAAAATTTTGTTCAACAAGAAGGATCGACAAACCTCTGTCTTGACGCAGTTTTAAAAGCGTTTCGGACATTTCGTCAATGATCGACGGTTGAATACCTTCTGTGGGCTCATCCAGCAGCAGAAATTCAGGATCTCCCATCAAACATCGCGCGAGGGCCAGCAGTTGCTGCTCGCCGCCCGATAGTGCCCCGCCGTCCCGGTCAAGCAAGGGAAGAAGCCGGGGAAATTCAGAAAGAACGGCTTCCATAACATCGTTCTCACTGCCCCCTGAATAATCATGCCATGCGAAACGAAGATTGTCCCGAACGCTGAGCTGCGGAAAAATACCCCGGCCTTGCGGAACATAACCGATCCCTATGCTGGCGCGCTCGTTTGGGGACATGCGGGTGATTTCTGTCCCGCTAAATCTGTGAACCCCTGAGGTTGAGGGCAGAAATCCCATGAGGGTTTTCAAGAGAGTGGATTTTCCCATCCCATTATGGCCTAAAATGCCCACGACCTCATTTTCACCGACAGTAAAGTCGATCCCGTGAAGTACAGGAACCTTCCCATAACCACCAGAAAGGCCTTTAACATCAAGGAGAATTGTTTCAGTTTCTTCCGTCATTACGCCTTTTTCCCCAAATATACATTACGGACCGTCGGGTCAGACATAACCACATCAACATGATCCTCCATCAGGACCGTGCCTTGATGAAATACGGTCACTGTCGAGGCAATGGATCGTATGAATTGCATGTCATGCTCTACGATCACAACGGCAGAGGTTCGGGTAAGCTCGTGTATAATTGCGCTCATCCGATCCACATCTTCAGCCGTCATACCAGCAGCGGGTTCATCCAACAGGACCAGCCAAGGATCTGCGACGACAACAAGGCCAAGTTCTACCCGTTGCCTCTCCCCATGGGCTAACCTGCCCAACTCAGACTTTGCAATCGGGCCCAAAGCCAACCGATCGATAACATCATTAGCTTTTTGAGCCGCCTCTTTGGCAGACATGAAACGGCGTCCCGCCATCCATATATTTTCAAAAACAGTCAGGCCGTCCATGACGTTTGAGACCTGTGTTTTAATGCCTACACCCAGCGACGCGATTTCGTGGGGGTGCCATCCTGTGGTTTCCTGCCCTCGCATGAAAACTTGACCTTCAGACGGCGTATGCAGGCCCGTCACGCATTTAAAAAACGTTGATTTTCCAGCGCCATTGGGACCGATTAAGCAGCGAAGCTCATTAGGCTTGAGCGAAAAGTTAACATTGCTAGATGCAACAACGCCGCCAAATCGCTTGGTAAGGCCCACGGTTTCTAAGACAGCTTCAACCATTTGCATTCCTTACTTTACGCCTAGGGCGCCGATTTGCAGATTTTCGGGACGCGCGCCTACCAAAGCTGATTTGCCAAAGAGAAGACACGGCCGGCACAATGCCTTTTGGTAAAAACAGAACGAATAAAACAAGAATAATCCCAGTAATCAATGTGTTGTCGATGAAGGTTTGTTGGCCCAGCAAAAATTTAAGATAGGCAAGACCCGCCGCACCAATAATGGGACCAAACCGTGTACCAAGCCCGCCAACAATGCACCAAATAATGACTTCAGCAGATTGGCCGAGGCTGAAAAGGCCCGGCGTTACAATTTCACCCCAATTGGCAAAAAACGCGCCAGCAAGCCCGGCGATCGCAGCCCCAATCGCAAATAATGCTGTTTTACGCGCCCGAACGTCATATCCCATAAGGGAAACCCGTGTTTCATTCTCCCTGATACCAATGGCGATGCGTCCAAATGACGTACGGAGCAACCAAGTGACGAAGAAATAAGCAAGAAACAATGCAACAGCACATACATAATAAAGCGCATCCCCCCAAATGAACTCTTCTGGCAGGCCCGGTATGTTGAGAGTGTGAAAACCCGGGATACCATTAAAGCCGCCAAGGCGCGCTTCACCGATAGTATATTGCGGCCCGGCTGTAGAATTGACAAATTTGAACAGGATAAGGGTAACAACCAAAGTAATGACGCCAAGATAGACATCAGTAAGCCGCCCGTAAAACATCATGGCCCCCAACAGGGCAGCGAAAAGCGCAGGCACAAATACGGCCAAAAGCATAGGTATAGTGCTTTCACCAATATTGATGGCGGCAATAGCATAAGTATAGGCACCCAGCCCAAAGAATGCAGCTTGTCCGAAACACAAAATACCGCCAAAACCCCATATAAGACCAAGGCTTAATCCCAGCATTCCATAGATAACCAGCACAGTTAGCGTATAGGTGCTGATTAAGAATGGCATTAACCACATGAGTAACAGGGCGACAACGATCGCGGTACTGTCACTTTTTCTCCAAAATTGAGGCATTACATTTTCCCCTTGAAGAATTTACCGGTCACACCTTGCGGCAATAAGCGCAACAGAATGACAGCTGTAATAAGCAGGGCAACCTCACCGAATACGGGTGAAATTCCAAACGTAAAAATTTGATTGACCACCCCAAACAGACTTGAACTACTCAACAGGCCTGTAATCAGGGAAGGGCCGCCCGCAATCACCGTAATGAATGCTTTGGCAATATAGGCACCGCCGGATGTAGGCACTAACCCCACAAGAGGCGCCAAGACAGCGCCCGCCAGTCCAGACAACGCGGCGCCGCAGAAAAAAGTTGTCATATAGATACGGTCAGAGCTGTATCCAAGGGCCGCGGCAATATCAGAGCGCTGCATAGTGCCCCGCGCAATCAATCCAAGCCGGGTTGTTTTCAAAAGCACATACATACCAATCATCAGTATAATGGAGACGAAAATTATGAAAAAATTATATCCGTTTATTTGATAACTCCCGACGGCGAAGCCTGTGATTGGCGTTGTAATACTTGTCGTGGTATTGCCAAATATCATTGTGGCCATACCAATAAAGAAGAGGCTTAGGCCCCACGTTGCCAGCATTGTATCAACAAGGCGGCCATATAGATGCCGGATCACCAACCGCTCCACAATCAGACCGATAAAACCCACAATTAACGGGGCGATAATCAACATGGCGATAAACACATTAATTCCCAAATTTACAGCCGTAATGGTTACATAGCCCCCCATCATCATGAATTCACCATGAGCAAGATTGATGACTTTCATCATTCCGAACACGACGGCTAATCCTGCACTGATCAAAGCAAGAGAGGCAACGGCATAGAGAATTTCTACGAGTATGACGAAGGACAGATCCATGTAATCTCACGATTTTTGACAAGCCGGTAACATGCTCCGGCATGAGAGTTTAAAAGGTGGGGGCGGCTTTTGACCGCCCCCAGGAAAGTCAGATCTTCGGGAAACTAGATCTGAATCTCATACTGTTTGTTGTCATTCGGGTTCGCGTTAAGATCGCAAACCGCTTGTGTGTCAATAGGTTGGCGTTGCGGCAATGTCTTGATGACTTTCATTTTCTGGTCCTGTATTTCCATTAAATGAACGTCTAAGACAGCATGATGGGTCTTCGGATCAACAGTCACTTTACCGCCGGGTCCATCGATCGAAATGCCGGTTTCCAGAGCTTCTGTGATGGCGTCCCGGTCAAGCGAGCCCGCTTTCCGAACACCTTCAGCCCAAGTGAGCACACCATGATAGTTCGAAACGGCAATTTCATGCATGCTTTGGTCGCCACCATTGGCGTCCGCCCATGCTTTTTTAAAGCTGGAATTTTCAGGCGTATCCAGCTCTTGGCTGTAATTATACGCGACCATAATCCCATTGCCCTCTGCCGCGGTGAGAACTTTATGCTCGTTCCCGACGCCCAAAGTTGTCGAAGCTAAAGGTATTTTGTCTTTCATTCCCGCCGCCGCCCATTGACGGAAGAAAGAAAGATGAGCGCCGCCCACCAATGGTGCAATCACCAGTTCAGGACCAACTGTTTGGATCTTTGCTATGGTAGATCCAAAATCAGCTACATCTAGCGGGAAAAAGTCGACCCCCACGGTTTCGCCGCCATTTTCTTTAACGAATTTTTGTATCCATTTTGCGGTGATCTGACCGTAATTATAATCGGCGGCAAGAATATAGACCTTTTTACCGGACTTACTCATTGCGTGGGGTACGAGCGCTTCAACTTGCTGAGCTGGTGTTACGCCGTTGATGAAGATATTGCGGTCGCAAACGCCGCCTTCATAAAGAACATTATAGAAATACAGCGTTTTTGTTTTACGCATTGTCTGGCGAATGGCTTCTCGGGATGCGGACAAAATCCCGCCATGGACAACATCAACATTATCTTGGCGTGTAAGTTGTTGGCCATATTGACTGTAAAGTGCCATATCCGATTGTGTGTCGTAAGAGACAACCTCCACTTTTTTCCCAAGCAATCCTCCATCAGCATTGATTTGTGAAACAGCAAGACGAAGGGCTAAATTCATGGGCTTACCATAAGCATCAAAGATGCCAGACATGTCCAAAATGGAGCCTAATTTGATCGTATCTGCTGACATGGCAATGCGCGGTAGTATCATTGCACTGCCCAAAGCCGTCCCTGCCGCGATGAAATTCCTTCTGCTTATCGTCATTTTTTCCTCCTCCACACACAGCCAACAGGCCATGTTCGTTGATAATTTTATTTTTTATCTTTTATTCGATTGGCATAATCGGCCGTGCGGCCTGCCAGATTGGCGTCAAAATCGAGGCCAATTTCTTCTCCCATTTGTTTCATTGCGGGCAAGCGAACCGCCATGCCTAGAATTTGATCCATGGCGGAGCCAAAAGCCCCCTCTGCACCATGTTCGCCGCCGCCTGAGCTGTTGCTCCCCAGGCCTGTAATCTGATTGATTTTAATCGACTCAATTTTCTCAACCGGCTTCATCATTTGCGCCATGATTTCTGGCATCCGGTCTAGCCTACGCTCCTCTAGGCGCATCCCGATAATCCCAGCGCTCATGGAATTTTCCGCTGCAATCTGGGCAACCCGGCCTGCAGCCTCTGCTTCTGCTTTGGTGAGCTCCGCCGCCGCAAATGTTTGTGCTGCTTTTGCTTCGGCTTCCGTTTTTGTCGCCAGGGTAGCAGCATCGCTTTTCGCTTTTGCCGCACTAAGATCGATTTCTTTTTGTTGTTTCAGATGAGCAGTTTCATGTTCGCGTTTCGCGACCGCTCGCTCTTTTTTAGCCTGAACATCTTCTGCCGCGAGCAAGATTTGCGCTCTTGCGGTCTCTTCTGCGGCCTGTATTTCAAACTCTGCAGTTCTCAACCGAGCCAACTGTGTGTCATTTTCGATTTTAGTTTCTTCCAGCGCCAAGATCGCCGACATCTCCGAACGCCGTAACTTCTCATCGTTCGCGACCTTCGCCGCCGCTATTTTTTGCTCTGCATCAATGCGAGATGTTTCAGAATCTAAATTGGATTGAGTTTTGGCCTGTTCTATTTTCGCCCGGGATTCAGCTTCTAGCCGGTCCAATGCTTCCCGCTGCGCAATAGCCGCCTCGCGCTCTGTGCGTTCAATTTCCAGCTGGCGCTGATGTTTTGCCAAACCGCTTTCTCTGACGGCGAGATCTGTTTCAACTTCAATACGAACGCGCTCGCGGCGTTGCTCTGAAATAAGCTCAGCGTGGCGACGCATGCCTTGAGCGACAAAGGCATTCTTATCGTCAAATTGCGAAAGATCTCCTTGATCCATGCTAATAAGCGATACAGAAATCAAAGAAAGGCCAAATTGCTGAGCTTTGATCTCAACGGCGGTATGAACATCGCGCGTAAAACTCGCTCTATCATGATGGATATCGTCAAGAGTTCTACTGGCTGCCGCATTTTGCATCGCATCCACAAGCGGACCTTTGAGCACCTCTTCGATGGCGTCACCGCTGCGTTCAACTCGCGCCCCCAAAGATTGAGCCGCTGCAGCAACCCCCTCAGGTGTTGGGGAGACTTTAAATTCAAATTCCATTGCAACATCGGCGCGCAACTGGTCTTTTGTGAGCAGTGCGTCCTGGCCAAGTCTTGACGCTGAAAAGGAGACAGCTCCCATCCTGACCCGCTGAGTTTGATGCATTATCGGAAGGGAAAAGCATCCGCCGTTCAGGACGACTTTCATACCGCCAAGGCCAGTACGAATAATTGCGGAACTAAGAGAGGCCTTTGCGTAAAATTTCGCAAGAAACCAAATACCTAGTAATAGAAAAACAGCCAATACGGCAAATGACACAACCCAGACCAAAACGATCCTCCCAAGCAGCTTGATGCTAACGGGCGACTTTTAAGACAGTCGCTTTCATCAATGTAGCTTGAAGGAATTTAATTTCCAAATCAAGTAATTGTTTTCCAAATGAACTAAATTCTATTAATATATTGTTTTTAAAGATTTTTAATTATTTTGAAAACAACACCATCGGCTTTCGCAAGGTAAATTGGAGATTTTGAGTTTGCTTTTTCATCGGAACAAGAACGGCGGACGCTTGAAAAATTGATGCTGTCTAAGTCGCTATTATTTTTATTTTTCCAATCGTCTTTATGAGACTGCATTAATCCTGCAAGAAATTGAACACCCTCATAAGTTGATTGTCCTAAGGAATTTAGGACCGGTGCGGTTTCGCCGTGAATATTATAATAGGCTTCTTTAAAGCTAATATTGGCAGGCGTGTTCAGTGCTCCAAAATAAGACGACGCAGAATAAAGCCCATGAAGGTTTTCTTCGCCGGTCGCCAAAAGGCTATTTTCTTCGATCGCACAAGAAAGGCGGATCATTTTTTTATGCATTTCCGCTTCGCCAAATGCCCGGTTAAAGGTAACCGCATCTTGCCCAACTAAAGAGATAAGGGCCCCGTCTGCATTTGACTGCCCCAATTCATGCACTAGGCTCGTCATGTCGTTCAAGCCAAAGGGCACATATCGTTCATACGCAACCGATGATGAAAGATCATGAAGTTTGCGCTTCGCATAATAATTAGAAGATCTGGGCCAAACATAATCATTTCCAATAAGCGCCCAGCTTTTAACATCATGTGCATCATTCAGAAATTCTAGTGCGGGACCAAGCTGTTGCTCTGGCGTATCCCCGATCGCAAAAATCCCGTTGGTATTCTCTCCCCCTTCATAAAGGGGAGTATAAATATAAGGGATGCGTTGTTTAACAATCTTGCTTAGATTTTGGCGCACGGCACTAATATGCATCCCGACGATCGCGTCTATCGAGTTGCTTTCAATAAGCGCGTTAATGACTTGATCAACCGGAGTCGCCGCCTCCAGCGCGGAATCAATCATGATGAGCTCCGCAGGTTTTCCGCATATGCCGTTTGCCGCATTTATCTGGGACACCGCAACTTGCGCACTGGAAAGGCAGGAAGGCGCCCAAAGTCCTGCAGATCCGCACATCGGAATCAAAAGGCCAATACGAAATGTTTTTCCGGGGAATGTGCTTAAACCATTATCAAGGTCACTCAGCTCATTGGGCATAAACGCAGGAGCAGGTGTAGGGGGTACAAGCAAAGTTTTTAGGGGTGCGACCGTCATAAACATGATTATGCATTGAATTCATTTTCCAAGTCAATTAAATTAGAAACCATCACATCGATCAGAATGGAACGTTATGCAAAGCAAATACCCAGTTCAATCCTACATTTCCTATTCCCTGGCGACCGCACACCGCAAAATTCATACGTCTCTTACTAAGAGACTAAAAGAATTTGGTGTTCAGGTTGAAGCATGGCGCGTGATGGAGATCCTTGAGGCGGACACCGACTTGACCATGGGCGACTTGGCAGAGATTGTGTTGATGAACCCACCGACACTGACCAAACTTGTGGACCGAATGGTGTCCGATGGCATTGTACATCGCCGCATTGCTAATAAAGATCATCGTCAAGTCAACTTGGTTCTGACCGAACTGGGCCTCAAGAGAATTATACAGATCCGCGCCCAGGTTCAAATTGAAGATGAGGAAATTACACTAAAAATTGGCCGAGAAAAAGTACAACTCCTCCATGAACTCCTAACTGAAATCGGGAGCATACAACCAAACTAAAAATCCGTTCGCCCATTACTGAAGCACATAAGGATTGGGAGTTGTCACATAAACTTTGTCGCTGAGTAGTTGGCATTAGTCTAATCTCCCGCGATGCAAAATATTTCTTATTCACGGCATCCTTTCCCGTCCCACATCATTCCGCATGCCGTTTGGCTGTAGGCTCGTTTTACTCTGAGTTATCGGGATGTTGAAGATCTGTTAGCTGAACGTGGCTTAGATATTTCCTACGAAACGGTTCGACGTTGGTTCCTAAAATTCGGGACCCCCATTGCGCGAAATTTCAGATCTTCTCGCCCTCTTTCCAATAATATTTGGCACCTGGATGAAATGGTCATCGTTATGCGAGGAAAGCGCCACTTTCTGTGGTGTGCGGTCGATAGCGAAGGCGAAGTCCTGGATTTTCTCGTACAATCCAAGCGAAACACCAAAGCTGCCTTGAAACTGATACTTAATTCATTGGAAAAACAAGGCGTTTCGGCAACGAAAATCATCACGGATAAACTAAAATCCTATCATAAAGCGTTTCGAATTATAGGCTTAGCTGCTGAGCACATTGATAACAAAAGATCTAACAATCGAGCTGAGAATTCACATTTCCCTATTCGGCGACGAGAACGAAAAATGCAGAAATTCAAGTCTCCAGGATCAGCTCAAAGGTTTCTAAATATTCACTCAGCCACCTATAATATTTTCTATGTCCAACGCCACCTAATCAATCGAAATTACCTGAAGCAATGTCGCGCCGAATCTTTTGACATATGGGCAACTGCAAGCGCAGATGCCTGAATATTGCGGGTGAGAAATTCCTGTGTCTAACGGAAGTTACTGTGACAACTCCCCAGCGCTAATGATACCTATGGTGCTTGGCGTGAAGGAAAGCATGACGATCTTGTCTTGGCACTGTCTTTAGCTTGTTGGGTTGGTGAAAGGCGCAATAAACGCTCGCGAACAAGACTAAACATTCAAGGTATCCCTCGCACTCGCTAAAAACTGGGGAAAAGCTGATGACAAAAATAGCTCAGCAACCTCTTACAAGTCGTGGTCAAACAATTGATTTCGGGAGGAGAGAGGCAACCTGTACTATTTGCACTTAAATTTGGTACCCTTTTGTTTTGGCTATAATGGTTACGAGTAAGCAAAAACGTTAAAAATTACCTTAGAGAGTCGCGACTTATTGAAAAGAAACGCGGATGGTTTCGACTACTCAGCCCTCCATAGGTTCAAGCGGCGCCTGTAGTCATTTTACTTTAGCTATGCCAAGTTGGCCAACAAGAAAGTAAAATATATTTTTACAATCTTCAGGTAGGAAAATATTTCCTAAGATCTCATAGCTTCTTCTCGGAACGCACGATTGAAGGACCTAATAATTGGATCGGCGATGTAACGAAACGGTGTATGCACCCCTGTTTGGACGAATACTTCAACAGGCATACCGGGTAAGAGCTCAATTTCTATACTGGATGAATTGAGTTCATCCGCATCGATACGTACTCTCAAGGAAAAATATTTTTCACGGGTATCTGGGTCAATAACAACATCGGCCCCTACTTGGATCACTTCTCCATTAATCGGAACCATATGGCGAGCCAAGAACGAGGATAATTGAATTTTGGCCACCATTCCAACAGTTACATTATCAATATCAGTGGGCGACAATTTGGCATCCACTATGAGTTCCTCATTTACAGGGACAATAGTTAAAATTGGTTCTCCAGGACGAACAACACCGCCGATAGTTTTATAATTTAGTTTGAGGATTCTACCGTCGATAGGCGACAAAATCCGTGTACGGATCAAGATATCGGTCGTTGCATTGATAGCTTCTTCAGCTTGCGCGATTTCGGCGTTAATTTTTGAAAGTTCAGCGCCTGTCTCCTGAAGGATTTCAGTTCTCATCGCAATCTTCGATATTTGAATTTCCTCAATTTTTTGATTTGCACGCGCAATCGTCGATCCAATCGAGCTTTCTTTGGAAGAGAGCTCTGCTTGTTTTCTTTGGACGGCGAACAATTCCGGTTTTTTGATAAGTCCCTTTCGTTCGAGAGTTTGTTTTGCTTGAAGTTCCTGATTAATGAATACAAGTTGATCCTTCAATCCTTGCGCCTGTGAATGAAGGCTCGAGATTTCACTAACTACTTGTTTCTCTTGCCTATCAAAAATCTCAAAATTTTCCTTTTCCAGTTTTCTTTTCAAATAGAAAGTTGTTACTTCGTTTTTTACGAATTGCGCAAATGTTTGATCACTTGAAAGATCATTATCAATCACCACTGAAAAACTCGGGTCTTCACTTTGTTGAGCGAACAAACGATCGCGCACCACTTTCAATCTTTGAAGATTTCGGTTCTTTGACTGGTAGTTCGCCTCTGCTTGTGCTTTATCCAGAACAATTAGAAGCATCCCTTTTGAAACCAATTCCCCTTCTTTGGCATTCAGTTCACTGACAATACCTCCTTCTAAATGTTGGACTGTTCTCTGACTTCCGTCAGGGCTGATTTGCCCTGTTGCAATAGCTGCGGAGGACAGCGGCGCCATTGCTGCCCACGTTCCAAGACCACCGAAACAAACAGCGATTATCAGCAGTCCAAATATCCAATTTCCTCTAATAGATTGGCGTAGGGTATTATGTTTTTTTAAAGTCATCATTAGGATTCCATTGAACTGATACTCAAGTGAAGTAACTCTTGATTTTAATTATCCGCTTTTCACTTTTTGTAGTTTTTCTAATCGAATTTTGTTTATCGCATCACTCACAGGTTTTATCGCGCCCTTTAAATACTCCTCGCGTGTTTGAGTCTTTACAATCGCACCGTCCTCAACCGTAACAATTAGATCCATATTCACTAGTGCAGACGGTTTGTGACTGACAATAATCACTGTTGAGCCCGTTTTCTTCAGCTTTGTCACACCATTTTGAAATGCGATGTCGCCATCGGCATCCAAGTTCGAATTTGGCTCATCCAAAACGACAAGCTTGGGATTGCCATATACAGCGCGCGCAAACCCTATCCTTTGTGCCTGTCCTCCTGACAAATTCATGCCGTGTGAACCAATCACAGTTTCATAACCTTGCGGAAAATTGTTAATCATCTCGTGACAACCGGCGAGTTGAGCTGCCTCAACAACAGAATTGTCGTCTACCTCATGTAGGCGAGCTATGTTCTCTTTCACTGTTCCGTCCAAAAGTTGAACCGTTTGCGCAAGGTAACCCACATTTACGCCAAACTGGTTTTTGTTCCAGTTTTTCATCGCAACTCCATCCATTCGGATTGAGCCCGCTGACGGCTCTAATGAACCTATAAGCAATTTACACAATGTGCTTTTTCCGGACCCTGATGGCCCAACAATCGCAATTGCGCTCTCTGTTGGAAACGCGATATTTAGCCCACGTAATAATGGCCGCTCTAATCCAGGAATTACGAAACTGGCATTCCTAAGTTGGATCTCTCCCTTTACATCAGGTTGAGTAGTGTGCTGTTCATCAGTTGGCGCGGTCATGAAAATTTCTTTTATTCTTCGATGAGCCTGCAACGCACCAATCAAACCGCGCCACGCCCCTAGTGCTTGTTCCGCAGGAGCCAAGGCACGTCCCATAATAATTGACGCCGCGATCATCCCCCCAGAAGTAATTTCGCCTTCTGTTGCGAGGAATGCCCCCAATCCGAGTATAGATATTTGAGCCGAAAATCGAATAAACTTACTGAAAGCTCCAACCTTTGCGGAGAACGATCCGACAGTGTACATCGCGTCGGCGACGAACTCGTTGTCGTCGTTAAACCGGGAAATAACCCCAGGCAACATTCCCATACTAAAAACACTGTCAGCATGGCGTGTTGCCACATCAATTGTTGACTGAGCACTTGCTTGACGTTGTGCTAAACCTTCTAGTTTTTTTCGTGTTATCCGATCATTAATACCGGCAATAATGAATAATAATATAGCTGCAACAACAGCAACAATTCCGAGCCAGGGATGGATCATAGCAATGGCAAGCATAAATAGCGGCATCCACGGGCCATCAAAAAACGGAAGGACGCCGGGGCCACCGACAAACTGCCTTATAGTTACTAAATCATTGATGGCGTGGGCATGTGAAGTTCCTTTTGATCGAGACGTTTGAATAATTGCAACCAACAAATCAGAGTGAACCGATTGATCCCACCAACGGGCAATTTTTGCAAGAATTGTACCGCGAACAGCATCCAGCACACCAATAACAGCAAGGAAGAATATAACAACGGCTGTCATATATATCAGAGTTTCCAGATGACGGCTTTGCATCACCCTGTCGAATATTTGCTGCATATATATAGGAGACGCCAACGTGCCAAGGTTGACGAAAAACGAGAAAAAACCAACTGCAAAAAAACCGGACCAGGAATGTCGATAGACACTGACCGCCGGGTAAAATTTCTCTACATAACTAATTGGTTTCATATCAATACTCACTTCCCACTAACACTAAATCTTATGCCCCTTCAGGCTCTTCATCCTTGCTCCACCAGAAGCGGAAAATGGGCGCCCTTACTGGGACGCCCATTCACATCAGCTAATTAAGCTGATTTGTATTTCGACCTAAACAGGATCACCATTGTCATCGAATGTTGGAACCAGCATATCCGGCAGGTTCGCGACATAATCCACGACGCTTGGTGTTGAGCCAACACCATCAGAGCCTGTGATTACGATATCGAAGTCTTCCGTAGTTTGAGCTGGCGTTGGATTACTGTTGTCAGTGACAGTTAGCTCGCCGGCGATCGTTGCCGTATCGCCCCCATCCAACAACATCGACAGCGCAGTCGCAAATTCTGGCGATATGGTCATCTCTCCAGAACCACTTATTGTGATAAGTCCCGTATCCACCAACAATTCCAAAGGGATATCAAAGTCGATATCACCAAATAAAGTATCGAGCGAAATTTCTAGATCACCCGTAAGATCAACGAAACTAACTGCGTCCCCGTCTTGATCTTGCGCATTTGCCTCCGTAAGCAAATTTACTGGCGATTGAGTAACTAAATCTGCTTCTGTCCATGCCAAATTCGGATTGCTCAAAGTTGGTGCATCATTGGTACCAGTAATTGTGATGCTAACCTCAGTCGTTACAGTAGATGTTCCATCAAAAACGCTAACCGTGAATGTATCAGTGTGCGTCGCTCCGGCGCCAAGATATTGAACAGCGGCATTTGAAACATCATAGTCCCACTCAAGTTGACCGCTTCCATTTACGATTGCTGTCAAGCTTCCGAGTGCACTTACATCTGCAGCGATACCGCTTACCGAATGAGTATCCGTCACATCGACATCCGAAATCCCCTCGACACCATTGACAGAGAGCATCCCGCCGACGACACCGGTATCTTCAATTACATCATCCGTTGCATCAGCGATGATCGCGTCGTCGTTCGTACCCGTGATTGTGATTGTGATGACCTGCGTGGTACCATCTGTTGTCGTAACCGTGAATGTCTCATCAACAGTTTGTCCTTCAATCAGTCCTTGTGTATCAGCGTCAGCGTCATCCAGTGTATATGTCCACACACCAGCAGCGCTAATCACGAGTGCTCCGTAAATACCTGCTTGAGAGGAAGCTATCCATTCATCGTCTACATCATCATCATCAACATCTGTATGGTTCAGATCTCCTGTCGCTGTTGCTGTGCCCGGAGTTCCATTTGCAACGCCGCCAGCTTCAACAACACCGCCAGATACATCACCCGTGATAAC
>Ga0209826_1001120_pt1 | contig 18887 bp, 12 predicted proteins | sample GOMGulsemesocosm_5_FD_184637 | JGI IMG/M metagenome (GOLD analysis project Ga0209826, IMG submission 184637) | Methane-oxidizing microbial communities from mesocosms in the Gulf of Mexico - GOM15C Gulf of Mexico (SPAdes) (version 2) | ecosystem: Environmental > Aquatic > Marine > Cold seeps... | reverse complement strand
TGCTTGATCCTGAGGAGTCATAGGTATGTAAATTGAAAAACGGGTGCAGCCGGGTACGCTTTCGCACTCTATTAGGCCTTGATGTTGACTAACGAGTTGCTGAGAAATCGCTAGACCCAAACCAGTACCCTCTGCACGACCAGAAATCATAGGGTAAAAAATTTCTTTAATAAATTTGTCACTAATGCCAGGGCCGTTGTCTTCGATTTCAATACGACACACCAATGGGTGATATAAGGTGCCAACTGTGAAGTGCCGTTGCACGCGAGTGCGTAAAGTAATGGTGCCGTTCTGACCTCCGCTCGGCGGGTTTTCTGTCAGGGCTTGCATGGCATTGCGTACAATATTGAGCGTGGCTTGAATGAGTTGTTCTTTATCCGCCTCTACATCCGGAATACTGGGGTCGTAATCTCGAATGATATTCAGGGCATCGTTATTCTCGGCTCTAATTAATGAAGCTACACGCTCCAAAACTTCGTGGATGTTGAGAGCTTCACACTGCATCGGTTGATTGGGCCCAAGCATACGGTCTACCAAATTACGTAGGCGGTCGGCTTCTTCAATAATCACATTGGTATATTCGGTGAGCTCTGCGCTGGGCAGCTCGCGGGACAATAATTGCGCCGCGCCGCGAATACCACCTAGAGGGTTTTTAATTTCATGGGCCATACCGCGTACTAAATTGCGTGTGGTTTCCTGTGCCGCTATCAAGGATTCGTCTCGGCTGATGCGCAATAGGCGGTCTAGGGGCTGTATTTCGAGTAGCAGGCTCGCACTGTCCCCAAGCGGGGTTACGGTGTAGTCAACCGTGAGTTTTTCGCCGTTGACCAACTGCCAGTGTGCACGGCGCTTGGTGTAGCTTAGTGATTGCTTGTTGGCATTCAGCAGGGCAGTAACAGCGCTTTCAGATTCGTGAAAGAAGGTGGTGATGGGTTCGCCGATCACCCGTGCGGCACTCACTGCCAGCAACACTTCGGCCGCCGGGTTGAGATGTTGCAGGTGTAGACTGCCGTCTACCACGATTACGGCGGTGCTGAGGCTGTCGAATAATTGCTTATAGGCTGAATCGCGGCTCATGCTCTCGCCCAGCTCGGGGCTCCTTGGTGAAGACTGGATCTAAAAATCGGATTTCTGGCTTGTTATAGCAAGATACTTACCAAGTCTGAAAGCCGCGTAAATACTGGGGCTGCGTTTAATAGCATAGCCTAAGCTTACAGAAGTTGCACCAACTTGGTGCGGCGATGAACTTTGGTGCATGGACATGCACCGAATCGGAACTTAAGGCCGGGCCCTACGCAGGTGTTTAGCTTTGAGCTTTGGCCTTGCGGGCAGGTGAATTGAGCGAGGGACGCTTAACATATAGCGTAATACTTCTTGATTGAGTGAGTATTTTGCCGTTTGCATCGATGATCGCAACACTTAAGGTATGTTCGCCGCGGTCGAATTCGCCCACAGTAAAATGCGCGCTGGTCACCGCTTGACCGTGCCGCATTCCATCGAGCATTGCCTGCAGGTAAAAACCGGGTTTTAAGGCTGGGCGAACACTTACATTGACGTTAATCCTGCGTTGGTTGTTGTGCAGGGTGTCGCCATTCTGGGGGGTCAATATTGCCACCTGATAGTTCAGGTTTTCTTGCGAACGATTTTGCTGAGTGTTGAGTGATGGTTTTACTGCAGGCTGAGTGTTAATCGTAGGCAATTTAACACTCTTGGCCTGTTTGTTGGTTTTCGTATCGGAATAAGTGATATTGCCGTGTTTATCGACAGATTTGTATATCTCTTCCGCGTAGGAGGCGGATGGTGCGAAAGTAAGCAGTGTCAGGATTAATGCCTGACTGATGCGAGAGGCGAATTTTGCAGAATATTCCATCACGTTAAATCCAGCCTATAATCATCCGTTTGGTGAGTATTTCCAAACGGATGTGGTTTCATACGAAATACATTAAATGCCGTGTTTACTTAGAGTACTCCATTGCATTTGTTTCGTCAGCCTAGATTTTTAGTATTCCGCCTATATAGAACAGGTTAACTCTCCTAGACGTTTTGTGAGTAAGGTATTCTCTTTGTAATCAATGGGCACCACCACTAGGCTGGGTCCTTCCTCATTGAAAGACTGTCTCAATACGTCTTGTAGGTCTTCCGATTTTGGCACCAAGTGTCCATGCCAACCGAAAGATTCAGCCATTTTCACCCAGTCTGGATTACCAAAGGCGAGGTCTGTGTGCCGGCCAAATTCATTGGTTTGTTTCCAGCCAATTAGGCCGTAACCACCATCTTCCCAAACCATCACGGTGAAATTGAGATTTAGGCGGCGCGCCGTTTCCATTTCCTGCATATTCATCAAGAAACCGCCGTCACCACAGATGGCCAGAACCTTGCGGTCAGGGTGTATCAAAGAGGCGGCAATGGCGCCGGGCAGAGCAAACCCCATGGAGCAAAACCCGTTGGGAATAAGGCATGTGTTGGGCTCGTGACATTGGTAGTGCCGTGCAATCCACATTTTGTGCGCGCCTACATCCGATAGCAAGATGTCGTGAGGGCCCATCACTTCGCGAGCGTCCCAAATCGCTTTTTGGGGGCGAGTGGCGTTCTCAGTTTTGTCGTCTTTATGTACGGCTAATTCGGCCGTCATATCTCTTCTCACTGCGGCCTGCTGGTCTAGATCAAAAGACCAGTTCTTGTCAGCTTCGGCGCGTTCATTGAGCATCCACAGCGCGTGCGCCAAATCGCCTACTACTTCGATGTCGGGTTGGTAGTCTTCATCAATTTCCGCAGGCAGAAAATCTATGTGAATAATGGGTTTAGCGTGCTGCTCGTTCCAGAGTTTTGGGTGATATTCCACCATGTCGTAACCCAGAGTGATGACCAAGTCGGCGGCATCTACAGCACAGGCGGGAATGTCTTTCGAGCCCAGGCCAATGGTATAGAGGCAGTAGGAAGCATCCATATCAACACAACCCTTGGCCATAAACGTACTTATTACGCCTATACCCGTTTGCTCGCATAATAAACGCAGTTGTTTACTCGCACGGCGGCGGATACAGCCGTTGCCGGCAATAATGACAGGGCGTTTTGCTTGTTTAATACGTTCCCACGCCATGTCCATAATTTTGTCGGCGGGCACGGGGCGACGGAATTTGTGAACGGGCAAGGGGTCTTTGTTTACTGGCAATTTTGCAATATCTTCCGGTAGTTCAATATGCACGGCCCCCGGCTTTTCTGTGCGGGCCACCCGTACCGCCTTACGGACAATTTCAGGGATGTTTTCTGGGTGCCAAATTGTGGTAGCCCATTTAGTGACCGGCTTGAACATGTCCACCACATTCATCACTTGATGAGATTCTTTGTGAAGGCGGGTTGATGCGCCTTGGCCAGTGAGAACGAGCATGGGCGCGCGGTCCATATTCGAGTCTGCGACACCGGTAATCAAATTAGTGGCACCCGGTCCTAGGGTGCCCAAACAGCCTGCTGGGTTCCCCGTTAGGCGGCCGTAAATCTCGGCCATAAAAGCTGCACCTTGTTCGTGCCTGACCAGTACAAAGGTGATTTTTTCTGATTTTTCTAGGGACATCATGAAGTCGGCATTTTCTTCGCCAGGAACACCAAATATATACTCAATGCCTTCTTCTTCTAAGCATTGCACCATTAAGTCTGAGGCTTTCATCGATTCAGTTCCTTATTGTTATAAATACTTTTTATGACACTGACTATAGACCATAGGAAGAATGAAAGCACATGACTTGGACCGCTGAGCGAGGGCTTTGATTTTGGAGATTTCCTGGCGATTTGCTATTAAATGAAGCACTGCGTTGTAGTGAGTCATTCCTTTTGGTATAAGCCATCTAGTAATGCTGCGCGCAGCCCGATGCGCAAGCGGAATAATCAATAGGACGTGGTATGACAGAAGTAAGCACCCCGCAGGACGCCGACGAACGTATTTCCATCAAGGAATACACAGAGAAAGCGTATTTAGACTATTCGATGTATGTGATTCTCGATCGTGCGCTGCCCAATATTGGCGACGGCTTGAAGCCCGTGCAGCGTCGAATTGTCTATGCCATGAGTGAGCTTGGTCTAAAATCGACGGCTAAATTCAAAAAATCGGCGCGTACTGTGGGCGATGTTATTGGTAAGTATCACCCGCATGGTGATTCGGCCTCCTATGAAGCTATGGTGCTGATGGCCCAACCTTTTTCTTATCGCTACCCGCTGGTAGACGGCCAGGGCAACTGGGGTTCACCCGATGACCCCAAATCGTTTGCGGCCATGCGATACACCGAATCACGACTCACTAAATACAGTGAAGCTCTGCTGGAGGAATTGGGCCAAGGCACCGTTGATTGGGTGCCAAACTTTGATGGCACCATGGACGAGCCCTGCGTCTTGCCCGCAAGAGTGCCCAATATACTACTTAACGGCACCACCGGAATTGCAGTGGGTATGGCAACGGATATACCGCCGCATAACCTTCGCGAAGTGGTGAGCGCGACTATTCATATGTTAGAGGACCCGAAGGCCACGGTGGCTGAGCTTTGTGAGCACATCAAAGGGCCCGACATGCCCACTGACGCTGAAATTATTACTCCCCGTGCCGACCTGCATAAAATGTATGAGACAGGGCGTGGCAGTTTGCGCATGCGGGCGATTTGGAGCCGAGAAGACGGCGATGTGGTGGTTACCGCGCTACCTCACCAGGTGAGTGGTGCAAAGGTATTAGAACAAATTGCTAGTCAGATGCAGGCGAAAAAGTTGCCGATGGTGGCGGACCTGCGGGATGAGTCAGACCATGAAAACCCTACGCGTCTAATTATTACTCCGCGGTCTAATCGCATTGATCTCGACCAGCTGATGAATCATTTATTTGCGAGCACAGATCTCGAGCGCACCTATCGTGTGAACATGAATATGATCGGCGTTGACGGTCGACCCGCTGTGAAGCCTCTGAATACAATTCTGAGTGAGTGGGTTAATTTCCGGCTAGTCACCACGCGCCGCCGCTTGCAGTACCGCTTAGACAAAGTTGAAGAGCGTCTGCACAAGTTGGATGGTTTGCTGATTGCGTTTTTGAATATTGATGAAGTCATTCACATTATTCGCACCGAGGAAGAGCCCAAGAAGGCCCTGATGAAGCGCTTTGAGCTGACGGAGGTTCAAGCCGAGTATGTGTTGGAAACCAAGTTGCGGCAGTTGGCGCGCTTGGAAGAAATGAAAATTAGGGCCGAGCAAGAAGTGTTGGGTAAGGAGCGTGACTACCTGCGGGTAACGCTGGACTCGGCACGTCGATTAAAAACACTTGTGCGCAAAGAGTTGCTGGCCGCCGCCGAAGAGTTTGGCGATGATCGTCGCTCACCGATTGTTGAGCGAGGTGAGGCTCAAGCTTTCAGTGAAATGGATTTACTCACTGCTGACCCAGTGACAGTAGTAATTTCTGCGAAGGGCTGGATTCGCGCGGCCAAAGGCCACGACGTTGATCCCGCGGCATTGAATTATAAGGCGGGTGATGGGCCGGGTTTGTCGGCCCAAGGCAAGAGCAACCAACCGGTGCTGCTGCTTGATTCCACGGGGCGAAGTTATTCTATGGCCACGCATACCTTAGCCTCTGCGCGAGGGCAGGGTGAACCTATTTCCGGCAGTTTAAATCCTCCTAGCGGCGCAACCTTTGAAGGTGCATTAATGGGCAGTGATGATCAGCGAATACTGCTCTCCAGTGACGCGGGCTACGGCTTTGTTGCGCGTCTCAGCGACTTACACTCCAAAAACAAAGCGGGTAAGGCAACGCTGACCTTGCCAAAAGGCGGCCGAGTGATGGCCCCGCAAGTGATCAAAAATGCCAGTGCCAGTTTGCTGGCCGCAATCAGCAACGAGGGTCGCTTACTGGTATTTCCTGTGACAGAATTACCGGAAATGGGGCGCGGTAAAGGCAATAAGATTATGAATATCCCCTCGGCCAGAGTGTTGTCGAGAGAGGAATTCGTTTTGGCCGTTGCAGTGATTGGTGAAGGTGAAAACTTAACGGTGTATTCTGGTAAACGTCACTTAACACTTAAACTGGCAGATTTAGAACACTACCAGGGAGAGAGGGGACGACGTGGCAATAAATTGCCCAGAGGTTTCCAAAACGTTGACCGAGTAGAAGTGAATGAAAAATAATAATTTTCTGAATTAGGGGATTTAGATGAGCGCAGAAAAACGCCACGGAAATCGCACACCCATGCGGTGTAGGATTAAAATTTGGCACGACTCATTTGGTGATATGGATGTCATCACGCGGGATGTTTCTGATACCGGAGTTTTTTTATTGATTCAAGACAACGATCAGCTGCCTATCGGCGCCATTGTCAAAGGTCAAATTCAAGGGATGCCCATGGAGGCTCCCATTTTGGACATGGAAGTCATGCGCTTGGCCCCTGAAGGCATGGGTCTTCGCTACTGCGACTAAGCGATATTTATTCACTTCGGTAGGCAGTCGTCACACTTAGTAAGGTGTCTGGCTTGCCTTTTAGCGATGCCCCTCTCTATTGCCTGATTCAATCGATTATTGTTGTTTAGACAATAATGATTACCATAATAGCCTATATATCTTACCAATGAATATGGTGATAATGCCGCATTATCTTGCTGAAATTCAACTTGGGAGACATTTGTGGTAAAGGTTAAAGACAACCCAATAAGCCGCTTTCTAAAGTCGGCGTCGAAAATCGAAGCCAACGAAGTCAAAGCGACAGTGGCTTCCTTTCTTTTTGTTGTAGTGCTGATGTCTGCCTATTACATTCTCCGCCCGGTAAGAGATGCAATGGCCAGCGATTGGACAGACGCAGAAGTCAGTTGGCTGTGGACCTTAAACTTTTTCATTAGTACGGCAATCGTCGCTTTATATGGCTTTGCCGTTTCGCGGATTCGCTTTCAGCTTATTGTGCCTGCGATGTACGGTTTTTTTGCACTCACCTTCGTAGCTTTTTATGCATCTTTGTCAGGGGCAAGCGATCGGGTATTTATCGATAAGGCCTTCTATGTCTGGGTTAGCGTTTTCAGTCTCTTTCATATATCGATATTCTGGAGTTTTATGTCTGACCTGTTTAACAAAGAGCAGGCAGGAAGGTTATTCAGTGTTATTGCCGCGGGCGCCAGTGTCGGCGGGCTGATTGGTCCATCTATCCCCTCGTTCTTCTCTGGTTCCTTAGGTACCGATAATTTAATGCTGATTGCAAGCGCAATGTTGTTGGTCCCCATTCCAATAATTTTGTTCTTGCAGTCGTTGAAAACTACAGAATTACACAATGAAGGTTTGGCAAACGACAATGCGGCTGCAAAGATAGGTGGAAACCCCTTTGCGGGTTTTAAGATGTTTTTTTCCAATCCCTATTTGCTCGGCATCGGCTTATTTATTTTGCTTTACACGGGTATCAGTTCATTTGTTTATTTTGAATTGAAGAACTTAATGGCTGATTTGAGTCGTCCGGAACGTACGGCGGTTTGGGCACAAATGGATTTGTTGGTAAACGCCCTGTCTATCGCTACAGGTTTATTTGCCACCGGTAGAATTGTCGGAAAATTTGGCATGCCTTTTACCATCGCACTTGTTCCCGTGCTGATCTGCGTCGGCCTGATAGTGATGGCAATTTCACCGCTGATGGCTGTCGTTGTTGGTCTGCAGGTTATTCGGCGCGCCGGTAATTATGCGGTAACCAGGCCCGCCCGTGAAATGCTCTTTACTCGGGTTGATAGAGAAACACGCTTCAAGGCAAAACCGGTCATTGATATTGTCGCGTATCGAGGCGGTGACACAGTGATGGCCTGGTTGTTTACCGGCTTAACGCAGGGTCTGGGGGTAGGCATGGCCGGCGTCGCAATTGTTGGAGCAATTATTGCCGCGCTCTGGGCAATGGTCGGTATATACCTTGGTCGTTGGTTTGAACACGACGAAAAACCTCAAGGCCAATAATTCACCGGCAGGTGGGAACCCAACACTGTAATTTCTCCGATGATTTTCGGAGTAATATTTAATTAATGAAGTTAATGTAAAAAAGGAAATCAATATGTACTTAAATTTTCGAGCGTCTAGGCGATCTACGCTGCGGGCGCTAACATTTTTTTTCGGATTCACTGCCTTGAGTTCGGTCGGAAGTTTTGCTACGGAGCTTAAATACACCGAGTTTACTCGGCTTGGCGACCCCGCTGAAGTGCTTGAGGTAAAGCTTGAGAAATCACACCCGCTGACGAGTGGTGAAGTTCGAGTAAAGGTTTTGGCCTCACCAATTCACCCATCAAATTTATTACAGATCGCGGGTAAATACGGCACTATGCCTGCTCTACCGTCCACTCCAGGGAGTGAGGGCATTGGACAAGTCGTCGAAACATCATCAGAAGTCAATGGCCTGTCAGTGGGGCAGCTGGTACTTCTTGTCGGTGTTGGTACATGGCGTGATGAAATAGTTGCCCCTGCAAGGAATTTCATCCCCCTGCCGGATATGGGTGCTCAATCTCCTGAAATGATTGAACAGCTTTCAATGGCGGCAATTAACCCGCTTTCGGCCTTGCTCATGCTGAACGATTTCGTTGACCTTAAAGAGGGTGATTGGATTGTTCATAGTGCCGCAAATTCGGCGGTTGGCGGCTATATCATTCAGCTTGCAAAACGGCGGGGTATAAACACAATCAATGTTGTCCGCCGCGAAGGTTTAGCGGATGACTTGATGAAGAAGGGTGGCACTGTCGTATTAATCGATGGGCCAGATTTGGCGGCGAAAATTGCCAAAGCAAGGGGCGAGAACACCGTGGCACTCGCGATCGACGCGGTGGGTGGTGAAACATTTTCACGCTTGGCACAAAGTCTTGAGCATGGAGGGACGCTTGTGAGTTACGGCGTTCTTTCCGGAAAACCAGCCGTGTTTAATCCTGCAATGGCCATTTTTAATGATATTCGTATACGTGGCTTTTGGTTGTCCAAATGGTTTGAGACTGCTGGAGCTAAGGAAAAACAGGCTGCATTTGGCCAGATAATTCCTTTGGTTGCCAGTGGCGCTATTAAGGCCAACGTAGACTCTCGCTTCTCTGTCAGTGAGATAAAACAAGCTGTGACGCGAGCGGCACAACGCGGTAGAAACGGCAAGGTACTTATCGTTCCCAGCGCTCTTTAAGTATACAGCGCCTCGCGGGCGCAGGAAGTAGGTAAGTAGACCTTTTCCTGTGCTTGAGCGGCGCACTTGATCTTCCCCTGTCATCCTTGTCTAGATTGATTGCGTTCCCGTCCTCTCCTCCTGCAAGCTCCTCTCAGCATTAGCCTTAGCAAGGTATTGGTGCAAACAATTAGCATATTAATAGTAAATATACCCCCACTAATAGCGACAGCTGGTTCAGCGTTGGTAAGCCTCTATTTGTTTAATGCGAAGAAGTTTTTCCTCCATTGTGAGTACGTAATCGCCTAATTGTAGGTGGTATCGTTGAGAATGAAGGTCAACTTTTCTCCCAAATTTAATTTTTTAAAACCATTTGTTAAAAATATGGTATTTTCTATGTCCTTCAAATTATAGGCCGTCACTAAACTCAGGATGAAGCCATGCTATTGATCTCTAAAATTGCCCTCTACACCGTGGTTCTCTTGCTTGTGTGCGCACAGGCAGGAAATACCTTAGCCGGTGGAGACAGCGCTGCAGTGCAAAGCCCAAAAAATGTCATCTTGATTATTGGTGATGGCATGGACGATCATCAGATTTCTATTGCCAGAAATTACCTTGTGGGCGCTCGTGGTCGTTTAAGTCTAGATTCCATGGCGCATAGATCGGTAGTGCAAGTGCTAACGGTTGATAATGCACAGCCTGAAAAAGCGGTTTATGTAGCGGACTCAGCCAATAGTGCATCGGCGATAGCCAGCGGTTCGGTCACCAGTCGTGCTCGAATAGCCACGTCCGCTGGGACGGATAAAGATCTGCCTACCCTGGTGGAACTGGCATCTGCAGCTGGGTTTAGAACCGGCGTAGTAACCACCGCCAGCGTCACAGACGCAACCCCTGCTGCATTTTACGCTCACACTAACCTGCGTTACTGCGAAAATCCTAGCATGATGAAAGACGCTTTGGCCTATGGGCGCGTGCCTGTGGATTGCTCCCAAGATTTAAAGGCCAATGGAGGTTTGGGCTCAATTGCTGAACAGCTACTCAGCTCTGGTTTGGACCTCGCGTTTGGTGGTGGTCAAAAACACTTTGCCATGTCGGGAGAGGGTAGTTCGAAAAGTTTATTGGTTCACGCTCGGGAGTCGGGTTTTGAGTTGTTGGACTCTAAAGCCCAACTAGATAAACAATACCCGAATAAAAAAATACTCGGTCTTTTTGCACGGAATACCTTGCCTGTAATTCTCAGAGGGCAGGGGGGCCGGGGTGCCGAAGCAGCGGTACCCAATCAAAATGGAGTAAGCTTGCCTAAAGCCATGCCTTGTGAAAACAATCCTAAGTTTGCAGACACGCCTAGCCTGAAATTAATGACAGAAGCCGCGCTGGCACATTTGTCGAGGAAATCTCAAGCGGGGTTCTTCCTAATGGTTGAGTCTGCTTCCATTGATAAACAATCGCATCTTCGTAATGCCTGCGGGAGTATTGGTGAAGTGGCTCAGCTAAATGAAGCCTTAGATAGTGCTCTATTATTTGCCCAAGCCCACGAGAATACCCTGATTATTGTGACAGCTGATCATGGGCAGGCCGCACAACTCATTCCCGGTGTTAGTCTGTACAGCAATCCTGATCTAGCCATTTATTCCCCGGGTAAGCTTTTCAGAATTGTAACGCCGGAAGGTGCCGTGATGGCGGTTAATTACGCAACTAACAACTTCGTAAGTGAAGAGCATACTGGTGTCAACGTGCCCTTATTTACCAATGAGGTGGGTAAAGATATTTTGCCTAGCATGCTGACTCAACCTGATCTTTTTGGAGTGATGAGCGACTACCTTGGGCTTGACCGCCAATAATCCGCAGAGCTAAATCAAGAAATTGATGTGGGTTGACTGACTTCAACCCACAAACATCAACCTCTCTACAATCTCCGGCCTTGCCATATCGCTAAAGACTTTGCCTGTATTATTCCAAGCGGTTTGTGCGAATCATGCTACGTAGTTCTTCCACGTAGTGCATGCCGCGGCCTGAATATTTCTCAAGCCCAGCGACCATCAACGCGCCTTTCAAACCAGTACCCTGAGCACGGCTCTCGGCACGGATGTTACGTACACCCTGATAGGCCGCGTGAGTATTTATATTGAGATAGTAAGCCTCAACAGCGGAGCCTACGGAGGCAAATAATTTCACTTCGTGGGTGTCACCACTGGAGCGCTGTAAGGGCACAATGCCGCAGCCAGATGAAAAACACCATTGGCCAAAAAGATTATTGGCTTTGCGAGCGAAACGCGAAGTGCCCCAGGCAGATTCCATCGCCGCTTGGGCCAAAACCATGGAGGGTGGCAGTTCGTCAATGCGCAAGAGAAGGGCATCAATTTGTTGCTCGGTATTGAGTGAGGGTTTTAGTCTATAGCGTGTAGCGAGCTGAGAGAGACCTAGTCGTGTGAGTGGGTCCAAAGCTTTTTTTGCGCGAAGCTGCATTCGCCAGCTTTGCAAGGTCTTGTGCTGATCTCTAGCTTTTTGATTGTTGTACTCAATGGCGGGGCGCAGGTAGTCGAAGAACGCGGCCTTTTTTTGTTTAACGTCCGTAATAGCCGCAAAATCTGGCAGCGCTGGACTGGTGTAAGGCTTGGGGTTAAAAATGGCTGAGTGAAAGGGTGCAAAGCTGAATTCGGGTTCCACTGGCTGGAGAGGATGCAGGCTCAAATAGGCCGTGAGGCTTAAGCAGCCAAACGCATAGGATAATACACACACAGGCAAAGTCCATTTAATGATTAAGGAGCGCATAAAATTACATAAACCGTTCGATGATAGATTGTAGTTGCTCTAGATACTCTTTATCCAGATCGCTGAAGTCGTTCAACTGGTCGCTGTCGATATCCAGTACTAACACGATTTTGCCCGCTTTTGAAAAGGGCACCACGATTTCTGAACGGCTCACTGTACTACACGCGATATGTCCCGGGAATTGATTTACGTCGGCCACTATTTGTGTGTTGCCTTCGGCCCAAGCTACGCCACAGACGCCATTGCCGCGCGGAATGCGGGTGCAGGCCAAAGGGCCTTGGAAGGGGCCCAGCACGAGTTCGTTACCCATAACGCGGTAAAACCCAACCCAGAAAAACCCGAAGGCTTCTTTTAACGCTGCGGTAATATTGGCTAGGTTTGCGACGCTGTCATTTTCGTGGGCCGTCAGTGAGGCAAGCTGGGGTAGCAAGGCCTGATATTGAGCCCTGCGATCACCGGCCTTGGGCATTGTGTTGGGTAAATTTAAATCTTCACTCATTGGAAGGAAGGCATTCGTTCAGGTCGGCTAAAAAGGCTTCCACTGTTTCGGGTGCGGTATCCCAGGCACACATGAGGCGATAGCCTGCGCCAGGAAATTCGTAAAAGTGCCAACCACGCTGGTGCAAGGCCTGAGCAGTGGCATCGGGAAAATTGGCAAACACGGCATTCGCCTGCACTGGGTAGTTAATATTGATTTTGCCAATGGCTTTAATACCCGTCGCAAGTTGTTGCGCCATGTCGTTGGCGTGCGATGCGTTGCGGCGCCATACATCGTTATTCAACAAGCCCAGCCATTGCGAGGACAAAACACGCATTTTTGAAGCCATTTGACCGGCTTGTTTACAGCGCCGGTCAAAATCTTTCGCTAAAGATTTGTTGAAAAATACAACGGCCTCGCCCAGTCCTAAACCATTCTTGCTACCGCCGAGGCACAGTACATCAACTCCAGCTCGCCAAGTGATATCCGCTGGGTGGCAGTTGAGCGTGACAAGAGCGTTGGCGAAGCGCGCGCCGTCCATATGGGTGTACAAGCCCTTTTGCTTGGCGGCCGCTGTTAGTGCTGAGAGTTCACTGGGTGAATAAACTGTACCGCATTCTGTGTTCTGTGTGAGGCTAAGTGCTCTGGGGAGGTGGCTGTGGAAATTGTCTTCTGGGTTGCTTGCCAAACGAAGTACATCTTCTGGCCTGAGCTTCCCCTCCACTCCTGGGGCCGTGAGCATTTTTGCCCCGTGGGTAAACAGCTCAGGGGCGCCACACTCGTCTACTTGAATGTGCGCTTGCTGTTGGCAAATGATGCTGTGGAAACCCTGGCAGAGGCTCGATAGCGCGAGCGCATTGGCCGCAGTGCCGTTAAAGACAAAAAACACCTCACAATCAGCGTCGAATATCTCACGTATTTTGTCACAGGCCAGCTGAGTGTGTTCATCGTCTCCGTAGGAAACGGCGTGACCATGATTGGCATCGCTCATGGCGCTGAATACTTCTGGGCAAATACCGGCGTAGTTGTCACTACCAAAATGCTGTTGAGGTGTGGGTTTCATAAGTAAGTTTTGTCCTAGCGATTCTCGAAACGTTTCGTATCGTAGTTTTTAAATACTTCATCGGGTGTGAACAGTTGGCCGTTCATCATAATGTAGGCGCCGGGCGCAACGGCGTTTAAAGCGCCAATGGCCGCGCCGATGTTAAAAATGGCATCGGTTTCGGCAAAGGCGGCCGGTTTCATTGAACCCGTTAGTACCACGCGTTTTTGGTCTAAGTCTCCCAATGCCTGCGCTGTGGCTACCATGCCATCGGTACCATGAGTAATGAGAATTTGTTCATATTGGCTGTTAGTGACAGTGGCGCAAATAAGCTCCCTGTCCTCATCGGTGAGATCCAAACTGTCTTTTTGCAGTACTTGAGTCACTTCAAACTCAAAACTGGGGTTCATGCGTTCGAGAATCTTGCCGACCACCGGGCCGCCAATTTCATATTCACTGTTGGCGTCGAAGTAGACTTTGTCTATGGTTCCACCGGTGGTAATAATCTGTATTTTCATCTTGGTTCTATACTCAATGATTGTAGTGCGCAGACGGTGCTAATGAGTGCGCCTAATACTGACTCTGGTGCCACCGCAGGGCCAATAGGGAGCCGCATATTGTCGCTATTGCGAGCCTTAGGTCAATAGGGGGATATCCTAGGCTTAATTGCAATTGCTGGAATACCGTGAGTGGTCTAGGTGTTTTGTGGCACCAGAGGGGAACTTCACCGCAAGTTCTGTAGTCTTTTGTTGTATAAAAGCTTATAAAGAACGGCATTCACTCGCTTTAAATTCAAAAATTTCCACAATCACAAACGGAGACATACTGTGACCGCTTCCCACTGCAACTTCAGATCTTGGCGAAACCTTGCATTTATGGGCACTTTTTCAGTGCTGTTGGCAGGCTGTTCGCAAACCCCCTTGCCCGAAGGAGGCGCAGCTATACCCAAGGGTATGAGCTTGGTTGATACCGTTGAAGCTGAAGTGGGAACAACCGCTATTCCCTATAAAAAATATGTGCTCGACAATGGCTTAACGGTGATCTTGCATGAAGACCACTCAGACCCTCTGATTAATGTTGATGTTACCTATCATGTAGGTTCTGGCCGCGAAGAGGCTGGCAAGTCGGGTTTTGCGCACTTCTTTGAGCACATGATGTTTCAGGGCTCGGAGCACGTCGCCGATGAGGAGCACTTTAAGCGGGTGACAGAAGCGGGCGGCACCATGAACGGTTCTACCAGTGTAGACCGCACTAACTATTACCAAACTGTACCCTCAAATCAGCTGGACACAGTGTTGTGGCTAGAGTCAGACCGTATGGGTTTTCTACTTGACGCGGTGACTCAGGAAAAATTTGAAGTGCAGCGTGAGACCGTTAAAAACGAGCGCGGGCAAAATGTTGATAACCGGCCCTACGGTCGTTTTTACGAACGCGTGAGTGAAGCGCTTTATCCTGAAGGGCACCCTTATTCTTGGCCCACTATTGGCTACATTGACGATCTCAATCGCGTGAATGTAAATGACTTAAAGGCGTTTTTTCTGCGTTGGTATGGACCCAATAACGCCACCTTAACCATTGGCGGTGACATTGATACGGCGACGACTTTAGCCTCGGTGAAAAAATATTTTGGTGCAATTCCCAGAGGGCCAGAGGTGTTGATGCCCGAGAAGCCTGAGGTGACCTTGAATGAAGATCGCTATCTTTCCATGGAAGACAACGTTCACCTGCCCTTGATCTATATCAGTTTCCCCACAGTATATGGTCGACACCCAGACGAGGCGCCTCTTGATCTGCTCTCTGAAATTATGGGCCACGGGAAAACTTCTTTACTGTATAAAAATTTGGTGAAAACCCAAGACGCTGTGCAGGCAAATTCTTCTCATGCCTGTAGTGAACTCTCTTGCCAGTTTGCTTTATTGGCATTGCCACATCCTGCATCGGGAAAGTCCTTAGGTGATCTGGAAAAAATCATTCGTGATTCTCTTGTTGAATTCGAAACTCGGGGTGTTGAAGAGGATGATTTGATTAAAGCCAAAGCCAAAATGGAAGCAAGCTTCATATTTGGTCTGCAGAGTGTTCGCGGCAAGGTTTCGCAATTGGCCAGTTATGAAACGTATACAAAAAATCCGAATTGGATCAGTGAGGACATTAAGCGTTACAACAGTGTGACACGTGAAGATGTTATGCGGGTTTATAATAAATATATAAAATCCAAGTACGCGGTTGTCATGAGTGTGGTGCCGCCGGGAGGGGCGGCCTTGATAGCAAAGGCCGATTCCTTTGAACGTCCCAAGCGTGTTTTCTCTGAAGTGTCAAAAACTTCTTCAGAAGATTTAGTCTATCGCACAACGCGCGACTCATTAGACAGAAGCAAGGCGCCGGCAGTGTCGGCCTCGCCGAGTGTGCCAGTTCCGGATTTCTGGCGTGAATCTCTGTCGAGCGGCATTCAAGTGCTGGGAGCCAATAGCACCGAAACACCTACAACCTCATTGCTCATTAATATTCCTGGCGGCCACTTCTATGAGTCAAAGAAGCAGACAGGCTTAGCTGATTTAACGGCCGCTATGTTGAATGAATCAACTAAAGCTTATTCGACGGAAGAGATGAGCAAGGCCCTGCAGATACTGGGCAGTTCAATTACCTTCAATTCCAGTGATCGTTATACCTCGGTTTTTGTGAGTGCCTTATCTAAAAACTTGGCCCCCACTCTCGCGCTATTACAAGAGAAGATGTTTAGTCCGGCGTTTGATGAAGCTGATTTTGAACGACTAAAACAGCAGTCTATTCAGGGGCTCATTAATAATAAAAAAGATGCGTCTTACTTGGGTCGTCGAGCGTATACACAGTTATTGTTCGGCGACACAATCGCGGGCGCGCCAGGAGGCGGCACAGTTGAATCGCTGAGCCAATTAACCCGAGAAGATCTCGTGCAGTTTTATGCGGCACATTTTAAACCCCAAGATGCGCAAATTATTGTGGTGTCAGATCAACAGCAGAAGAGTTTGCTCGCGTCCTTGAAGCCAGTGCTGGACACATGGCAGGGCCTCGCTCCAGCACTGTCAATATCGTTGCCACGCCCGGAGATCGATAAAACAACCATTTACTTGGTCAATAAGGACAAGGCGGCGCAGTCCTATATTCGTATCGGCAAGCGCGGCTTGACCCGAGATTTCACCGGTGAATTCTATCGCCTGGGCTTAATGAATTACCCCTTGGGTGGGGCGTTTAACAGCCGTATTAACTTGAACCTTCGAGAAGACAAAGGTTATACCTACGGTGCCAGAAGTGGATTTTCTGGTGGTAAGCTAAGTGGTACCTTTACCGCCAGCGCTTCGGTTCGAGCAGATGCGACCATCGCGTCAATTAAAGAATTTATCGCTGAGCTTGATACTTATCAGTCTGGTGGCATGCGAGAAGATGAGCTTCTGTTTATGCGCAAAGCCATCAACCAGAAAGATGCTTTGAAGTATGAAACACCCAATGCGAAATTAGGTTTTCTAAGCAAGATTCTTGAATATAACTTGTCGAAGGATTTTGTGAAGCAACAGGCAAGTATTGTGGACCAAATCTCTCTGGACGAAATTAATGCTTTAGCCGAGCAACACCTGAAGTTGGATGAGATGATCATTGTAGTTGTTGGAGATGCAGAAACCTTGCGCCCCCAGTTGGAAGCACTTGCCTACCCCGTAGTGGATCTGGCTATCTAGTTTTACAAACCTAACTCTTCGCGTAGGGCTTTGAGCCTTGCGCGATTCTCTTCGCTCGACAGTGGTACTTCAATTGTTTCTGGCAGCAAGGGTGTTGCGGGTGGCGAAAGAACCTCTCCGCCTATTACCCTCTCTACATATTGTTTGTAGTGACGCTGAAACACTGGGAAGGCAATATTTTCTGTATTCCTGCTGAGAAAAAACCAATCACTATCGCGACCAGCATAGTACACAGCTGGATGTTGCCACTTGGCGCTGGCCTTTGGGCTGGGTGCCCTGCAGGCTTGAATGTAGGCGCTGTGCGCGTCAGGCAAGCCTTCGCTCGACTCTGATTCGCAGTGGTGAATCATGGTGTGGAGAGTGGGTAAAAATTCACTGTTTTCAATCACTCGTTTAACGCCACGCAACAAAGTTTCCGCGGAGAAACGAGCTAAACTTTCCAGCCACAAACGTTTAATTTGGTTGAGTACCTGAGTGTCACTATAGGCTTTGTAATATTGATTGTGATAGTTGATGCGCAGTAGAGCAAAGACCTCATTCAAAGCATCAATGTGTGCGTCCGTTGGTTTGGCGCGCTCAGCGCTAGCCGGCCCAGCTTCTGTCGGTGAGGTCGTCGACGAGCGAGCGATCTCTTGTGCGGCTTGGTTGATGAGTGTTTTGCTGTCCTGCATGCTGAGAACCCTGTAGTGATTGTGAGCCAGTCATTGGCAGTTCGTGGCGTCGCGCCCAATGGTATTTCGCGTGTTGCAAAAACTTGGTATTCCAAGACGTGTGCACTTGATTGCTGTCACGCCAAAATAGAATAAATTCCGGAACAAGAGAGCGAGCAAAGGCGATATCAATGTTGGCCAGCTTCAGCACGTCAAACACATCGCTGTTTGGTTGCCAAGTTTCAGGAATGCGGCGTGGTTCAGTGTCGTGTTCTATGGCCGAATTATAACGTGCCCATTGACGGCGCACATGTTGAATAAATTTACTGTTCCAGGCGCGGGATTTTTCGCCGCGTTCCTGCCAGTAGAGCACAAACTCTGGCACGGCATCGTCAATAAAAGCCGGATTAACTTGTGCCTGACGCGTCATTATTTCCAGTGCATCTGGGCTTGGGCGCCAGCCTGAGTGCATACCAATTTCTTGATCACGACGCCCGAAGTCGCTTTGACGCTCTCGCCACTTACGCAGTACCTGCTTTAAGAACTTCGAGCCCCAGGAGTGATGAGGCTCATCCCGTTCACTCCAGTAAGTGACGAATTCTGGAATTTGCTCGTAAATGAACTCCACCGAAATATTGTGCTGGCAAATTTGTTTTACAAGCTCTGCACTGGGCTGCCAGTTGGGAGCGATACGGTTTGCGCCAGAGCGGGCATGTGGCTGGGTTTGTGCAGCCAAGGGCGCTGCACGAAAACCAGCAGAGGGCAGAGTGGGGCTTCCGCCTTGTTGGTTTACTTGCTCATTGAAGGCGAAGTGAAACTCACGACTGCGGCTATAAGGGGCCGAATTTAGGAGAAGAATTCCCGTATCTACCAAGTTTTTGGCAATGCGTTGAATATCGTGCTCACTCCAAAACGGCATATAGCGTTGCAGACTTTCCTCATTTAGGCGCAGCCATTCGTAGCCGCGCGAGCGCTCTGGTTCGCGGTGCTCCAGAAGGTCTGAAAGCACAGAGAGCATAGTGGCTTCCTCCAGGCCAATAGTAGCGGCCAGAGAAGGTGAAACCTGGAGAGTTTTTTCGGGAATAAGCGACATAGACATAGATCGCCATTTTAGCACAAGTG
>Ga0209826_1001118_pt1 | contig 18897 bp, 16 predicted proteins | sample GOMGulsemesocosm_5_FD_184637 | JGI IMG/M metagenome (GOLD analysis project Ga0209826, IMG submission 184637) | Methane-oxidizing microbial communities from mesocosms in the Gulf of Mexico - GOM15C Gulf of Mexico (SPAdes) (version 2) | ecosystem: Environmental > Aquatic > Marine > Cold seeps... | reverse complement strand
ATGTTTGCTAGGCTAGACACTATGCGGGGCAGATAATTTTCAACCGCCATTTCAAATCGAGTAATCGCGATAGCGGTCAAGGTCCAGACTAGAATCAGTGCAATAGATAGCAGAGACAGGCGTCGCCAATGCGTTTTTTTCGTGACAACCGGGCTTGTTGGGTCTATATAAACCGCCGATGACACCATGGTGGGGTAATTGCTTTCATCGGTACTGGCGTAGGTTCTGATTATGTGCGGCGACTTGCTTTCTCGGTAGTAGAAACCAATATTTCTGCGCCAGCGAAGACGCCAGATTGACGCGTCTTTAATGCTGCCGGCTAGAGCGGTACTGCTGGTAATAAAAAGAGCGCGTACCAGTGATAATATTTGTACCGCTGTGGGGTCTGTGTTGGCGATAAATACACCACTGTTGCGACCGCTGCGTGATTCAAGTCGGTCTATTGCTTCAACAATATCTCGGCCGCGTTGTAATCGATCCTCAGTTTCTTTAGCCAGCAAACTGTTCAATAAGGCTTGGTACATGCTGTATTGAGCCGGCAGTACAGGTACTGGCGCCGTTAAATGTTTGATGGCGATTGCAACGGCTTCTTCGGCTTTGTAAGGCACCGTGCCGGTTAACATCTCATAGAGCACAATACCGAGACCATAAATGTCGGCTCGGCCATCGCTAGTTTTACCGCGGGCTTGTTCGGGGCTCATGTAGTGAGGAGTGCCCACAACGGTCCCAGTGTGAGTCATTCGGGAACTGCTGCTTACCGTTTTGGCAACACCAAAATCTGAGAGCACAACTGAATTATCTTCGCGAAACAGAATGTTTTCAGGTTTTACATCTCGATGCATGTAGCCTTTTTCATGAGCATGGTCGAGCGCTAGTGCCATTTCCCGGCAAATACGCATGGCTTCTCGAACACTAATTCCCAGTCTCATTCGCTCGTGCAAAGAACCGCCGGGCAGATAGTCCATCGCGATATAGTTTAAGTTTTTGTAACAGCCAATATCGTAAATAGAGATGATGTTGGGGTGTGAAAGTTGCCCAACAATATTGGCTTCTCGTTGAAAGCGTTCACTAAATATTGGATCGGCATTTAAGGCTGGCGACATTACTTTTAACGCAACTTCTCGCCCTACACTTAGCTGAATCGCTAGGTATACAGTGGACATACCGCCCTGATTGATTTTTCGTAGAATTTGATAGCCTGGTATTTGCATCGCTTACAGGGCAATCCAAAGTAATGCGACCGCGGCCACAGTGATTAGGCCTGCTAAAGCAATGGGAAACATAAGGGCGCTTGACGAACCCACCTGCAATTTATTGCTGGTCGAAGAAACTGAGCTGTCCATCTTTTCCAGTGGAGATTCGATGAGTTGGAGGGTGATATTGTCCCGGCCCCCCGAATCAAGTGCGGCTTGCATTAAGGCCTGCGCGGCGGCAGCGGTGTCTTTGTGTTTGCAGAGAATGCGGGCAATTACGTCGTCATTTAGCTCATCGCTTAGGCCGTCACTGCACAGTAGTAAAATCTGATTGGGTTCCCATTTCTGGTTTATGGTATCAACGTCCACATGGGGTAGTTGCGTCATACCTAAGCACTGAGTTATGACGTGCTTGTCGGGGTGTTGATCCATGTCCTCGGCGTCAATGGCGCCAGATTCATAGAGCATTTGAACATAAGAGTGGTCTGCACTGATTTGTTGTAGGTGGCCGCCTTCATGGTCGGAGGTCCATAAATAGGCTCGGCTGTCACCAACCCAGGCCATTTGCCATTGCTCTGGGGTGCTAAGTACGGCGACGATGGTGGAGCCCATGCCTTCGGCGCCAAGTCCCATGCTGGCAGCTTCTATCACCGCATCATGGGCAAGTTGTATTGCGTCTTCGAGAGCTCTGTGCTGTGTTGCGTGTTCGTGTAATACTTTGATGGCAATGGCGCTGGCCACTTCGCCCGCATCGTGACCGCCCATACCGTCAGCTACGGCCCAAAGGCCAAGCTTTGGGGCACTTAAGTAGCAGTCTTCATTATTATTTCGCTTGTGACCAGGGTCACTCAGAGAATAAGCGCGGTATTCGTCGGTCAATGGTTTGCCTCTACAGCATGAGCTTTGTCACAGAAATTCTCATTCAAGGTACTATACTAGCGTTTATTAGTCGCTTTTACAGTGACGGGTTTAACATTGGTGAAATACAGTACGACTCAGTAAGAATAAAAATTTTCGATAATTTATGGGAGGCGGGATCGAGCATGTTGAAACTGCGCTACAAAGACACGAAGCAAAATGCGGTATGGCTGTTGGAGCCAGCGGTTCGTATTGGTACGGGCTCTCAAAATGAGATGGTGCTAGAAGATACTGAGGTGGGCGAAACTCATGCCAATATATTGGTTGAGCACGAAAAGCTGGTTTTAGAGAATTGCTCCAAGGGACTGCCGGTTTACGTTAACGGGCAGTCGGTTAAGGATCGTATCGCCCTTGTAGCCAACGATATATTGTTGCTGGGCAGCACTCAGTTACAAGTAGAAGACCCAAAGATTGCTCGAAGCACAAAACCCCAAGCAAAAGTCGCAAGTACCGCTAGTCCGCTGAGTGCTTGGGCACTCAAGTCGAATCACAGTGCCTTGAACAATAAAGTGTTTACTTTGGGTGCAGAGACTCTTGTAGGGCGCTCGAAAGATTGTGACATCACCTTGGCAGCGGCCCATTTGTCTCGCCAGCACGCTCGGCTAACGATTGAAAATGACCGCTTGCATGTTAAGGACCTAGACTCTTCCAATGGCACTTTTGTCAATGGGCGGCGAGTTACCGAAGCACGAGTGAGTCGTGGTGATGAACTCCGCTTTGATTCACTGGCCTTTGGGGTGATTGGGCCTGCAGACGATTTGGACAAGACCACAATTCGTCCTGTCGTCAGTGTTAAATCGGCAGTGAAGCCCAAGCCAGTAACCCGGGTTAAACGGAGTGCGGCGCCAGCTGTAGCCACCGTAAAGCCGAGTGCGACGCCTTACGTGAGCCCTGAACTCAAAGATCAGTCCAAGCGGGGTCCTTGGTTGTCTGTATTTACTTTGATTTTATTAGGTGGGGTAGGTGCCTATTTTTATCTGGGGGCCCCATTTTAGAATTTTAGTAAAAATTATTAAAGTATGAAGCCTCACTGCCGAGAACCTCTTAATAGCTAATTTAGCCTGTCGAGAGGAGAGGTATCATGCTCGGTTCAGTGTCTTTTTACTCATCGAATAGCCAATTTGCACAATGGCAGTCTTCGGGCGGTGGTCAACAGCAGACTCTGACTCTTGCCAGTCGTAGTGAGAAGCTGCTTGAGTCGGCAATGAATGAATTGCAAACCCCTCAAGATGTCATTCAAAAAGCACTCAACAGGGCTTATGCGCAAATCAGTGCGGGCTTCGACTCTGCAGGTATAAACTCTCCAGCCGCCGCCGAATTTGAACCTCTGAGCGCCCAGCAGGCGGCGGGTAATATTCTTGGCTTTATCGAGCGCCGCTTAGCCTTGGATGTAGCCGAAGGCGCAACTCAAGAGCAGCTTGCCTCTCGGCTAGATGCTGGTTTAGAGGGCTTTAAAAAAGGTTTCGCGGAAGCTGAAGAGCAGCTGGAAGCGCTGGGGATGCTGAATGAGCATGTCGCTCAAGATATTGGCCATACCTATGATTTAGTGACTAATGGTATCGATCAGTTACGTGAGCGCTTTTTGACAGACCTTGCTCAAGAGCAGCCTGAGGAAGAAGCTCCGGTATATGATGCCGGTACGCTAATGGCGTCATCATCATCGTACGATTTCGCTCAAAAAAATACTTTTAGCTTCAGCTTGACCACTGCCGATGGCGATAAGGTAAATATTACGGCTTCTGCGGCGGAGGCATACTCGGCGCAACAGTCTAGTGATGAGAGTGGTCGCCGTCAGTCAATTTCCTTCAGTAATAACCAGCAGTTCAGTCTTTCTGTTGAGGGCGAGCTTGATGAAGGGGAATTGGAGGCCATCAACGATTTATTGGGCCAAGTAAATGATCTCGCCAGTGATTTTTTCTCAGGAGATTACGATCAAGCCTTTAAAGAAGCCTTAGATATCGGGTACGATGCCAGTGAAATTACCGGGTTTGCACTGCGCCTGACTCATACAGAGGTGCAACGGTTCAGCGAGGCCTACACGCCTGAGCGAAATAGCAGCAATAACGGCAACACCTTTGCAGAACGGATGGAGCCCATAGGTCGTTTCGCCCAGCAATTTCTGGCGGCCTTAGAGAGTAGCTCCGCCTTGGGGCAATCCAGTTCTTTTGTGAGTGATTTGTTGTCAGCCGTTGCTGAGCATCAAGGCGAGATTGCTGAAAGGTTGACCCAATTTACTGACCAGTTACAGGAAAATCTACCCGCTTAATGAAATCCGTATTACTGTATTCCACTTTGGGTTGTCACCTTTGTGAGGTGGCAAAAGAAGTCGCTTGGCCGGTACTGCGCACCGTTAACGTAGCCCTTGTGGAAGTTGATATTGCCGAGTCAGAGGATTTGATGGAGCGATATGCCTTGCGCATCCCCGTATTAAAAATTGAAGGTGCAGCGGGTGATTTGGGCTGGCCATTTGATGCTCGGGCTCTGGAGGAATATCTACATAGCGCGACCTAGTCTTATAGAGCGAGGTTCTTCATAGCTTCAGATGTCCAGCTGAGGCTGTCAGTATACATTTTAGCTATATCTGATGCGTCTATTTTGTGCCCCTCTAGATATTGCCAATCGATATTATCCCAGTCTCCGCGCTCGTAGGTCATGGCTATTTTTAAGGCTTTTCCCTCTGGGCCCTCAAGCGTAAGCAGCGAGGCAACCAGCTCAGGGTTTAATGCAATCTTCGCGAGCAGCTCATCCATGGGCGTGTCCATAAAGGCATCAAGCAAGGAGAGTAGGCCCACTGTGAAATGCGAATCTGCTCGCCGTTTTCCCGTAACCTTTTGGCCCAGCAGCTGACAAAAGTGAGCGCGTGTCATACTGATGTTGGCTAATTCCTGTGGTTTGCCTTCAATATTTGACATGGATAGCAAAGTTACCCAACTGCGAATTTGGAGTAGGCCCAGCAAGGTAATGGCTTGTCGCAAGGAGTCTATTTGCGTGACTAAGTTAAACGCGGCGGAGTTAACGAGCTTTAAAAGTTTGTAACTCAGTACTGGGTCTTGGGATATTAGTTGTTCTATTTCATCTATTTCAGTATTGGCATTATTGAGTTCGGCAAGTAATTGCATAATGGCCTGACGGTTTTCGGTCACCTTATGCCCAGTAATCAGCTTCGGCCGAGATAGAAAAAACCCCTGAAACAAGTCAAAGCCCAAAGCCTTACAGTGCTCAAGCATTTCATAGGTTTCAACTTTTTCCGCCAGTAGGGTAACTTGGTATTGTTTGAGAAAGCTTATGTATTCCTCAAGTTGGCGCTCCGATAAGGCCAGTACATCTAACTTAATGATATCGGCCAGCTCAACTAGAGGGAGCGTATCCTCTCTGAGTTCAAAGTCATCTAGTGCAATGGTGTATCCCTCAGCCCGAAGCGCCTGCAGGCGTTCAATGAGGCCATCGTCAACCTTCACATCTTCTAAAACTTCAATAACCAGCTGCTTAGGGGAGAAGGGTGGCTTGGTATCTAATAATTTGCGTGTGAAATTAATGAAAGCGCGATGACTGCCGATGACATCTTCAATAGATAGGTCGGTAAAAGCCCGTAGCATAACCTGAGAGCTGGCTTGGTCGGCGTCGTCGAAGATGGCTCGGTTTTCATTGGTATCTCTGCAGAGCAGTTCGTAGGCAACAACTTTCATTTTCCCGTCAAAAATGGGTTGTCTCGCTAGCAGGGGTAGGTTTTCGCTCATATAATGGCTACAGCTCTGATTTTAAGTCTACTAAACAATACTAGCTCAAATTTAGAATACAGGAGGCATTTTTGAGAAGCAAAGCTTTGTAAATCAAAGTATTAATATTACATGCTAAGACTTTAGGCTTGGGGTGAGGCCAGTGCTGAGCTATCCTTCACCGAGTGCCTGTAATGAAAAGATAGGAGTTATATGTCCAAGTTATTGGAAACAGTTGATCAGCGGACGCAATTGGTGGGCCAAAATCGCCTTGAACTGCTGATGTTTCGGCTCAATGGTCGCCAACTCTTTGCTTTGAATGTGTTTAAAATTCAGGAGGTGGTTCAGGTGCCAGCTATTACTGAGTTGCCTCATCGGCACTCTGTGGTGCGCGGAGTGATTCATATGCGTGGGCATACTATTCCCGTGATCGATCTCAGTGCTGCTATCGCTGGTAGGCCTATTCACGACCTAGAAAAAGCCAATTTAATTGTGACCGAATATAACCGCTCGGTGCAGGCATTTCTCGTTGGGCCGGTTGATCGCATTGTTAATTTGAATTGGGAGCTGGTATTGCCGCCTCCCGTAGGCTCCGGTCGGCAACATTTCCTCACAGCCATTACTCATGTAGATGAAAAAATTGTCGAAATTCTTGATGTTGAACGAGTGCTGGCCGACATCATGCCTTACGATACTACTGTGTCCGCCGAGCTTTTAGATACTGAACTGGCGGAAATGGCAAAGGCAGACGGTATAAAAATACTCATGGCCGATGACTCTAATACCGCGCTGTCCCAGGTAAAGGCGACTTTAAGTCATCTAGGTGTAGAGGTTATAGGGGTTCAGGATGGCTTGCGGGCTTTAAATCGCCTCAAGCGCTGGGTAGACGAAGGCATCAACGTGAATGAGCATATTCTGATGCTGATTACGGACGCTGAAATGCCGGAAATGGATGGCTACCGCCTCACGCATGAAATCCGTCAAAACCCAGCTTTGAGTGATCTCTATATTGTTCTTCATACTTCCCTGAGCGGTAGTTTCAACGAAGCGATGGTGAAAAAGGTAGGTTGCGATGACTTCATGTCAAAATTTCAACCCGATGAATTGGCGGTGATGGTACAAGAGCGCGTTCGTCTGCATTTTGAATCAAAGCGCTGAGCCAAATTCAAGTGAGTGCAGAGCTCTAGCAGATTCAAAGGTTGCGTTTGGCTTCTTTGGGTTTCACCATAGGTGCTCTGCTGCCTAGTTTATGGCTGTAGATCGCCGAAAATGCCAACACGTTCTGTACATATCCCCTTGTTTCTTTGAAGGGTATGGTTTCAATCCAAACATCAAATGGCATCTTACCTTCACTGACTTGTAACCATTTTTTGACTCGGTTGGGCCCTGCGTTGTAGGCAGCGGCCGCCAAAATTCGATTGCCATCAAACTGACTGAGTAGTGAATTTAGATAGCGACTCCCCAGCTTAATGTTGGGCTCCGGTTTTAGTAGGTCATGGTATCTATAGATCACTCCCGAGCGCCGAGCGGTTTGCTTAGCCGTTGCGGGCATAAGCTGCATTAAGCCCAGCGCTCCTGCTGGCGATTTAGCATCGGGGCTAAAGGCGCTCTCCTGACGCGCGATGGCAAATAATAGCTGCGGGTCTATATCAGTGGCTATTGCGGCGCCCGCTACCATTTCTTTGTAAGCGAGTGGGAAACGTAGATTTAAATCATCCCAATGCTTAATTTCTATCATGGCCTGAATACTTTTGCGGTACCAGCCCCAATCTTCCGCGAGTTTTGCGGTGGCCATCAAGCCGCTGTCATCTAAGTTTCGGGTACTGAAATACCATTCAGCACGCGCTTCTTTAATAAGGTTGAGGGCAAAAAATTCTTTAGCGCGCTTGATGCTATCGACCTCAGCTAAGGCCTGCAGTCGCTGTGGGGAAGGGTTGACGGGTTGGTTAATCATCGAATACTTATGGTTAATGATGTCGGCCGATAAGAAGCCGTAAAACCCGCGTTTTAAGGCCAGTCGGCTGTATGTTTGCTCAGGGCTAAAGCCCGTGGGGTCGACTATGCCTAACTGGCCAATGGCGCGGGCACGCCAATATTGCCAGCGCTCCGTATTCTGTGTCGCTGCGGGCAGTTGTTGTAACCAATGGTAAGTTTGGGCCCAGTTTTGGCTGCGAAGGCTTTCCCGCAGCATAAGCTCCACAAGGTTTTCGCTGTTGATGCTGCGGGATTGAACGAGAATCTTACTCACCTTATCGGCGTGTCCTTGTTGGGCCAAGCGGACAATGAGTTGCTCAACAGTATGTTCTCGTTCGCTTTTTTGAAACAGTTGTTGTGCATCGTAAACTTCCCACGCTTTTAGGGCTTTGTCGGCCTTGCGGCGCGCCAGCCTTTTGATGCCGTGGAGGATGATTTCGCGCATTTCGGGAGACTGCTGTTGGAAGCGCCGAGTTTTGGCAATGCGCTCAGGGTGGCGGTCAACTTCCCGATAGAGCGCTGCAAGTTTTTGTTGATCCTTGTTGAGATAGCGGTCGAGAAAGCGCGCCAGGCTGCGCTTGCGCTTTTGAATCGCCTTGCTGTGGCGTTGCCAGGCCATGGCGGGGCTTAGTTGGCCGTCATCCCGCCAGAGTTTAAATGCGGGGTCACAAGATTTCGGCTGCGATTTCCCTACATTCCAGAGGGTTTCAATCTGTGCATAGGCGTCTTCTTCGCCATGTTTCAACTTGGCGAAAAGGTAGTGGCACTTTAATGAAACACTGCTTAAGTGGGTTTGATAGTAGCTTTGATATTCGTGCCAGCGTTGTTGTTTGGCTAGGGTGCGCAACCAATCTTCGAGGAGCCGACGGCCAAGCGCTGTATCTTCGTGGTCTTGTAAGAAATCATCAATGTCTGTATAGGGCCTCTGCTTGAGTCTTTTCGTCAATTGCAAATAATCAAGGTAGGGCAGCAGAGGGTAATTGAGCAGCTTTGGTTTTATGGTTTGTTCGTAGTGCGCTTTGCGGTTTTGGTCTATTGCGAGCAGAGCCTTTTTAAATATGACACGTTGCTGCTGGACTTCGATAAAAGTAATTGCAGGTGAGCTGGTCCCTGCTTGGTTAGCATTTGCGGCGGGGCTTATCAGTAAAATAAGGGAGAAAGACACTAAGCATTGCAGGCGCACCGCGCGCTGCATTGATCGTAAAGCTTTAGAATAGTGATACAGCATGAGTTCAATTTTCTCAAGATCGCTAGATTGAAGCTAGTGTGCCATTCATTCGCTATGCCGTCGAGCGCGAAGCCAACTAGGTGAATTGGTGGTGAGGGCTACTCGAGTCTACCGCGGCCCACGTTGTTTATGCAGATCGGTGCCAAATCCAGTTATAAAATATCTACCCGCATGGACGCGGAGCAGGTATCATGCCCGCCTTCAATCGCCGACTTGCTGGGCGTATGAAGCTTAGGGTCAACCCTCCTCGAATTAACTTTAGAAATATCCTTTATGTCATTGATTAAAATAGAAAATGCTAGTCTATCCTACGGCTTACAGGTGCTGCTTGATAAAGTAGAGCTGCAAATAGACAAAGGTCAGCGTCTCTGTTTAATTGGGCGTAATGGCGCCGGTAAATCCAGCTTATTAAAAGTATTGGCTGGCGAAGTTGAATTGGATGGGGGAACTCATTGGCGAGACCCCTCTTTAAGAATTGCTCGTTTAGAGCAAGACTTGCCCGAGGCCGATGATGCCAGCGTTTATGACGTGGTGGCGAGCGGGCTCGATAAAGTGGGTAAGGCATTGGCCGAATATCACCGCCTCGTCATACAGAGCGGCGACGTTGACCTGGACAGAATGGCCTCTCTCCAGCAAGTTATTGAAGCCCACGATGGCTGGACCTTGCAGCAGCGAGTGGAGACCGTACTGACCCGCTTAAATCTGCCTGCAGACAAAACCATGAGCGCCTTGTCGGGTGGTTGGCGTCGCCGAGTATCGCTGGCCAAGGCCCTAGTCTTAGAGCCTGACGTATTGCTCTTAGACGAACCCACCAACCACCTTGATATCGCCGCCATCGAGTGGTTGGAAAAGCAATTATTAAGTTTTAAAGGTGCAATCGTATTCATCACCCACGATCGGTCTTTTTTACAGCGCTTGGCCACTCATATTGTTGAACTCGATAGGGGCCATTTGCGCTCCTATACTGGCGATTATCACAGCTACCTGGTCTTCAAAGAACAAGCCTTGGCCGAAGAGGCGCGGCACAACAAACTGTTTGACAAGCGATTAGCCGAAGAAGAAGTGTGGATCCGTCAGGGTATTAAGGCCCGACGTACTCGCAACGAAGGGCGAGTACGCGCCTTGAAAGCCTTGCGTAATGAGCGCAGTGAACGCCGGGAATTAATGGGCAAAGCGAGTTTTTCATTTGCCAGTGGCGAGATCTCAGGAAAATTGGTGGCGGAACTTAAAGGCGTTAGTTTTGCTTATGGAGACAATAAGCTGATTAACGATTTCACCACCACCATTATCCGTGGCGATCGCATTGGGCTCATTGGCCCTAACGGCATTGGCAAGAGTACCTTACTTAAATTGATTCTTGCGCAACTAGAGCCGAATGTCGGTAGTGTGCGTTTAGGTACTAATCTTAATGTGGCTTATTTTGATCAGCTGCGTGACCAGCTAGACCTGAACAAAAGCGCCGTGGAAAATGTGTCAGAAGGCAGTGATACGATCATCATCAATGACAACAGTCGTCATATCATAAGTTACCTCAGTGACTTTTTATTTACCGGTGAGCGAGCTCGCACACCGCTGCGAGCATTATCGGGAGGTGAGCGAAACAGGGTGCTGCTCGCCAAGCTTTTCAGTAAGTCGGCAAACTTGCTCGTGATGGATGAGCCGACCAACGACCTGGACGTAGAAACTCTAGAATTACTTGAAGAAATATTGTCTAAGTTCGAAGGAACCGTATTGCTCGTCAGTCACGACCGAGAATTCTTAGACAACGTTGTGACTAGCAGCATAGCCTTTGAAGGTAATGGTCGTGTCAATGAATATGTAGGTGGCTACGAAGTCTGGCAGCAACATGGGGGGCGCTGGAGCGATGAAATTGACTCCGCTGTAGAAAAGCCTGTCAAAACTCAGGATACCGCTCCAACACCCACGCCCATCGGTGCCACCACCAAGAAAAAGCTGAGCTATAAACTACAGCGAGAGTTAGATGGACTTCCGGCCGCTATCGACAAAACCGAAAAAGCCATAGCGAAATTTCATGACGAAATCGGTAGCCCAAGTTTTTACCAGCAGACTGCAGAGCAAGTAGCCGAAACCTTACAGAAAGTTGCAGACAAAGAAGCGGCACTGGAAGAGTTGTTTGAGCGATGGACAGAACTGGAAGAGCAGTAGGGTGGTTAAACCTTAGGGGTAAATGCTTCTTAAGATGTAGTAAGTTTGAAAGCAGGCAGAGAGACAATTGTCGTAAGTGCCTGCTATTAAGAGTTGAACCTAAGTCGTGGGCATTTCATCAAAAGTAGGTACGCTTGCGTCCATGAAATCCCAAGCGGGCTTATCTCTGTTATAGACAATGAACCCAGGCTTAAACCATTCTGCATTATCGAGAGTGCCAGCGGTGACGCTAATAGCATTGGGCTTAGAGCTGTTCTTGCCAAACATTCTGCTGCCGCAGTTGGGGCAAAAGAATCGGGTCAATGTTGATCCCGAGTCTGCTTCACTACTATAGCTGGCGGTTTCACCCTCAATAGTCACCGCGCTGGCATCAAAGAACGCATTTGATATATGCCCTGTCCCAGAAGTTCTTCTGCAGTCTTCACAGTGTCACTGTCCCATCCTGTTTGGGCTTGAGCTGATAGAATAGTTAACCTTTCCACACAGGCATTTCCCCGTTGCAAAACTCCCTTCTGACATAAAGCACCTCTTTTAAATTAACGAAAATAAATTCACGGAATAAAAACACAACAAACAGAATAAAACAAAAAGTTTAGAGCGAGAGTCGAAAAATTAGGGGGAAGCTGCCAAAAGGGTAAGTCTAGGGGCGTTTGCTTAGAGCTAACGCTCAATTAAAACGAGCCGATTACATCGCGCCCCAAACCTTTATTCGTCCACAGGAGGGCGCACTCGAACCGCTAATACATCGCATTTAGCGCCATGTAATACACCATTGGCCGTAGAGCCCAGTAGCAGAGCCAAGCCGTGCCGTCCGTGACTGCCGACAACGATAAGATCAGCGGCCTGGTCATCGGCTAATTGATGTATTTCAGTAGCAGGTTGGCCAATGAGTACATGTTGATTCTGCGCAGCGATACCCTGATTTTCACCCAAAGAGGACAATTGTTCCGCCGCTTGAGCTTGTAACTGCTCCTGAACCTCAGACAGGTCCATTGGAATATCTCCGCCATAAGCGAAAGTGAGGGGCTCAATAATATGCGTTAAACTGATTTTACTCGCCGCGGTAGTGGCCGTCGCACCTGCTATAGCTGAGGCGCGCGCCAATACCTGCTCTGACTCGTCAGAGAGATCTAAGCCTACAATAATGTGTCGGTAATACGACATGCTTTGGGCCCTATTATTTTTTAAATTGTTATCGTATTTCAGCGTATACTAAACCGAATTTTGATACCTGCCTAGCCCTGTTTTGAAGGAAAAATATGATCGCAGTACTGTTTGTTGCCCTGGCCGTAGCCCTAGTAATTGGACCAATAATGATGATGCAGCCCAATGCCAGGCAGCGTAGAGAGATAGCTTATCGGGACAAAGCGCTCTCTCTGGGGCTTAAAGTGCACTTGTTACCCTTACCTTTGGGGCAGGGTAGCAGGCAAGTTCCCGCTTATTGCTTGCCTTGGCACAGCGACAAAGCCGATGCGCGCCCATGGATGCTGGTGAAAGGCACTTTTGATCATGAATTGCACTTTTGCTCGCAGTGGGATTGGTTTGGGGACCAAACTGCAACCCCTGAGTGGCACTCTGCCCTGAAGCGTGCGCTGAATAATATCCCAGACAGTATTCTAGCCATTGCGAACGGGCCTCAAGGTTTGTGTGTGTTTTGGAATGAGAAAGGAGATATTAGTCTTTTGGATGAGTTTGTAAGCTTGCTAAAGCCTTTGGCGGAAATTGCCTATAAGCGATGAGCGTTGTTAAACTTGCTCGTGCATCAAATCTTCGGATAAGAGCTTACGTTTATTGTTCAGTACTTCACTGATCTCCTTAATAAAACGATGACGGCGAGGGTCATTGTGGCTCGATTGAATGAGTGATTGCCGAGCTCGCTTGTAAAAAGAGTGTGCGGTAATAATTTCGCTGCGTTTGATCGCCTTGTGACCCTGACCAATCACCGAGACCGTTTCAATCATCAGGTGACACCAACTTAACTCCCCAATAAAAATTTCCAACTCAGCTAAGTCTATGCTATTTCTCGCATACAGCCGCCTTAAAATTATCCCCGCTTCATTGAGCGCGTGTTGATAGCGCGCAATTTGCGCATCACTTTCAAATAATCGGCTAATATCTCGAGGGGCGCCTTCGTCGATGAGGTCCAAAGAGCGCTGTTCGGCATTGGCGAGTGAGGCCTGTAAGTAGGTGGCGTCGGCGTCTAGGTTGATCATCCCTTTCGCTAGATCGATTATCTCATCGTTGATAAGTTTGGTGATCGCGCGACTTTCCAAAACCTGGTCTAGCTTCGCGACTAGGGCCTCCATTTCCTCTAAGCGAGCCTTCAGGCTGCGGACTTTGTTCCGCACCATGCGTGTTTTGGTTTCTCGCTGATTGATGAAGCTCACCGCAAACAGTGATGTAAGCGCGATCGAGCAAAGAATGATCAGTATGGATGAAGGTGTCATTATATTTTAGTTACTGGGGTTCAAAATTTTAGGGCTCAGAAGAAACCAAGCGAGTTTACCACGGAATTACTTCAGGTCTAGTGGCGGATCATTGCTGGAAAAAAGCGTTAAATCAATGGCCTAGCTTAGATTGTTACCTATTTGGCAGAGTGCCAAAATCAGGCTCCAGACTGTGCATGTGTAGCCCTTGCTATACTCGCCTAAGAAAAATTTGTCTTGACCAAGGCTTTGCTTGCATTTATATATGCCCCCCTTGGACTTAAGTAAATACCTTAAATAGAAGGACACTATGGGCAAATCCCTGGTCATCGTCGAATCCCCCGCGAAAGCTAAGACAATTAACAAGTATCTCGGGAAGGACTACATTGTAAAATCGAGTGTTGGTCACATTCGCGACTTGCCTACGAGCGGTGGTGCTAAGAAGCCTGTTGATACCAAAGAGCGGGCACGACAAGCGGCTATTACACGCAAGTTGTCGCCCGAAGCTAAAGTTGTTCATAAGCAAAAAAAGGCGAAAGCCCAGCTCATCAATCGTATGGGTATTGACCCGGAGAATAACTGGGCGGCTCAATACGAGATCTTGCCAGGTAAAGAGAAAGTAGTGGAAGAGCTGCAGAGATTAGCTGCAGACGCTGATTACATCTATCTCGCAACGGATTTGGATAGAGAGGGGGAGGCGATTGCTTGGCACCTTCAAGAGTCTATTGGTGGTGACCCCAGCCGATACCGCCGCGTTGTATTTAATGAAATTACCAAAACGGCCATTCAAGACGCTTTCTCTAATCCTGGTCGATTAGATATTGATCGAGTAAACGCTCAGCAGGCACGACGTTTTCTAGATCGTGTTGTGGGCTACATGGTCTCGCCTTTGCTTTGGGCAAAAGTAGCCAGAGGATTGTCGGCCGGGCGAGTACAGTCTGTAGCCGTGCGATTGGTCGTCGAGCGCGAGCGAGAAATTCGTGCATTCATTCCAGAAGAGTACTGGCAGGTATTTACAGACCTGAAAGCTCAGACTCAGGAATTGCGCTTCGAAGCGAAACGTTTTCAGGGCGAAGCCTTCAAGCCTCTGAACGAAACACAAGCAATGGCGGCCGTGACGGCATTGCAGGGCGCCACATTTACCGTGGCCAATCGTGAAGACAAGCCTACGCGCTCAAAACCCTCCGCGCCGTTTATTACCTCCACATTGCAGCAGGCTGCAAGTACGCGCTTAAGTTTTAGTGTTAAGAAAACCATGATGATGGCCCAGCGCCTGTATGAAGCGGGTTACATTACGTACATGCGAACAGATTCGACAAACCTAAGTAAAGAGGCGGTGGAAAATTGTCGCGAATATGTTCTCGACAATTTTGGCAAGCGATACTTGCCCACTGAAGCGAATAACTACAGCAGCAAAGAAGGCGCGCAAGAAGCTCACGAAGCTATTCGTCCGTCTGCTGTCACCACAATGCCGACACAGCTTAAAGGCATGGAGCGAGACGCAGAGCGTCTTTATGCCTTGATTTGGCAGCAATTTGTCGCGTGCCAAATGACAAACGCTGAGTTTGTAAGTACTTCGATTACCGTTGAAGCTGCAGAGTATGAACTGCGTATTCGTGGCCGAGTAATAAAGTTTGACGGCTATACTCGGGTTCAGCCGAGTGTCGCGAAGAAAGACGAAGATGTTGTGCTGCCCGATCTAAAAGTAGGTGAAGTACTGAATCTTGTTAAGGTTGATCCAACGCAGCACTTTACTAAGCCGCCCGCGCGCTTTAGTGAAGCGGCTTTAGTAAAAGAGTTGGAAAAACGAGGCATTGGAAGGCCATCTACCTACGCTTCAATTATCTCAACCATTCAAGATCGTGGTTATGCGCGTATCGATAAACGTCGTTTCTACGCAGAAAAAATGGGCGATATTGTTACAGAGCGCTTAGTTGAAAGTTTCAATGATTTAATGGACTACAGTTTTACCGCTAACATGGAAGAATCTTTAGACGTGGTGGCTGAGGGCAACAAAGCTTGGCTCGACGTGCTCAATGAATTTTATCACGACTTTTCTGGCAAGCTCTTGCAGGCGCAAGATGAAGAAGGTGGAATGCGTGAGAACGCCCCCACCGATACAGACGTAAGTTGCCCGAAATGTGCTCGTCATATGCAAATTCGTACGGGCAGTACGGGTGTGTTTCTTGGATGCTCGGGCTACGGTCTGCCACCCAAGGAACGTTGCAAGCAAACCATGAATCTTGTCTCTGGTGATGAGGCGGTGAGCGTTGATGACGATGAAGAAGCTGAATCAAGGCAATTGCTCAACAAACATCGCTGCAAAATATGCAATACGGCCATGGACAGTTATTTGCTCGACGAAACCCGAAAATTGCACATTTGCGGTAATAACCCTGACTGCAGCGGTTACGAAGTCGAAGCGGGAACCTTTAAGCTAAAAGGCTACGAAGGTCCTATACTCGAATGTGACAAGTGCGGTGAAGACATGCAGTTGTTAACTGGCCGCTTTGGTAAGTATTTTGGTTGTACCAGCGAAGACTGTAAAAATACTCGCAAATTATTGAAGAGTGGGGAAGCTGCGCCACCCAAGATGGACCCAGTCGATATGCCTGAATTGGCGTGTGACAAGGTAGAGGATCACTACGTACTTCGCGACGGTGCATCAGGCTTGTTTTTAGCCGCAAGTCAGTTTCCAAAAAATCGGGAAACTCGCGCACCTTTGGTCAACGAAATTCTGCCACATAAAAAAGAAATCGACCCGAAATACAAATTCCTTTTCTCGGCGCCAACAGAAGATGGCAACGGGACGGCAAGTGTTATTCGTTACAGTCGAAAAACCAAAGAGCAATATGTTCAAACTGAAGTGGAGGGCAAGGCTACAGGTTGGAAGGCTTTCTACCGCGGCGGCGCTTGGGTTATAGAAGAAAAAGCCGCAGCAAAACGCAAGACTAGCAAAGCAAAGTGAATGAGGCTTACGCGACGAAAGTGAATCAAAAACTCGCTTTCGCGCGTATATTAAAGGCGCAATTGTTGGCAGAAAATCCTCAAACTCTTCTTTATGAGGCCAGTTTAGAGGCAGTGTGCTTCCATTTATATTCTGCCTTTCGGCTTTATTTGGGCGAGATTGCGGCACAGTACAATTTGCCCAGTGGCAGTCACCAGAGTATTTCCGATTTACAGGCCGCGTTTGCGGCGGAAGGGCGTCAAAGCCCTGAAGCTAACGAATTGGCGGAGCTGGAAGCTCGTAAGAATTCTTGGCTGCGGCAACTACAGGCGAGCTATCGAGCCCTGCTGGCGGACGTAGGCAAAACCATTGCGCCTAGTGTTACTTCAGGCCCAGGATTTATCGCGGTGCTAGAGATCGATTCCACCGTGCTCACCACAATAACCTTAGATCAATGGCAGTTACATTTCGTTGAGCTAGTCGCTCGTCAGAGAGAATCAATGCTTGAGTGTTAACTGGTAATGGTGTGAAGGGTGGCAGGGTGTTAGAATGGACATCACTTTACACCACAGCGAGTAGTAATGAGCTCTTCTTTATTTGAAATTATGGAACTTTCCAACGGCGATATTGTTTTGCAGCGCGCCGATGATGAAGGTGACCCCCTAGTCTCGATTCGCTTTTCAGCGGAATCAATGGCTTTCTTGCGCGGCAATAAATTTGACGTGGCCCGAGCCATGATTGAAGCCGGTATGGAAGCGGCGGGAGATATTGCTGAGCAGTCTAGAGAGGACGCCTCAGTAAACATCGATATAGATACTCACCAAGTTCACTAAACCCTATATTAGCGACTGCGTAGTAATAAACCCTGACTATTGCCTGCTTGGGCGGCTAGCTCCAGTTGACTAAATTCCACGGCACTTAACTTTCCTGGGCTAGCGATCACAGTGTGGCTATTTCCCAGCTTGAGGGCTTCCCAGGTGATCCATCTTGCATCCGCCGGGGTATGTGCCCGGACGATACGAATCTTGTGATGGTCGGCCCCTAAGGTCTTTAATTCTTCAGCGTTTAGAAGCTGCTCGCAAAACCCGTCGAGAGCAACAAAAGTGATCCATTGATCCTTGGATAGACGCGTGAGCTGGGCCAACATTGGCAACAAAAGCTGAGTTTGCTGGGTCTCGTTGGCTGATAATATAAGTTCGGTAAGCCCCCAGCTAGATTCCCTGAGGCCCAGACCTTGCTCTGCTGGCAGCAGGGCTTCATTCGCCGCCAAGGCGTGGCCCTGATAGCTGCCAGGGTATTCAAGGGCACGTACTGAACGTAGGGCGCTCATATTAATGGTCTCTCCGAATAATGCCCACGCTCAAACCTTCAATTTCGAAGTCATCGTTTTCCAGATTGACTATTATGGGGCTGAATTCGTCGTTTTCGGGAAGTAATTGAACAATGGACGAGTTGCTATCACGCTGGAAGCGTTTGACTGTCACTTCTTCCCCTATGCGGGCCACAACAACTTGTCCATTTGTTGCTTGTGAGGTCTTGTGAACCGCGAGTAGATCGCCATCGAGAATGCCAATGTCTTTCATGCTCATGCCTTGTACCCGTAAGAGGTAATCAGCGTGAGGCTTAAAAAAGCTGGCCGGCATCTCGCAGTAGTCTTCGATGTTCTCTTCTGCCAGCACTGGGTTGCCAGCCGCAACACGCCCAACTACGGGTATGCCGTCGTTGGCTGCGTCAACAAGGCGTATCCCTCGAGATGCCCCAGCAACCATTTCAATGGCGCCTTTTTTTGCCAGTGCTTTTAGGTGCTCTTCGGCAGCATTGGCTGATTTAAAGCCTAGCTCTTTAGCAATTTCGGCACGAGTAGGAGGGTAGCCAGTGTCTATAATGGCTGATTTAATGAGCTGTAACACTTGTTCTTGACGCGCTGTGAGTTTAATCATCGAGTTTCCTAGGCATCTGTTTATTTGTACAGTACATGGGATTATATACAGTAAAGTTTGGATTGCAATGGTTTTGCTCGAATCACCGCGCGCAGCAGATGATTACAGTCGATGATTAGGCTGATGGTTGGTTTTGTGACTCATTGACAGAGATGGCGGGGGACAGCGTTTTTGGGCACGACCCAACGAGGCACTGTAGAGATTTAGTGCCTTTCAATAATTGACGGCGCTTAACGGCCAGCGATTAAAAATCTTCAATACTTGGATAGCTCTCAGCTTCAATATTGATAGTAGGGTTGCTCCAATTCGCTGAGGCAATGGAATGGTCAAAACCCCATTCATCGTCATGGCTGAGTTCGTAGGCTGCACCGGCATCTTCTGGGGCCTCG